>ENA-OPDH01000085-OPDH01000085.1-human-gut-metagenome-genome-assembly--contig:-NODE-85-length-73437-cov-6.017852_pt1 | contig 73437 bp, 97 predicted proteins | sample MGYA00241260_ERZ501500 | MGnify/ENA primary metagenome ERZ501500 (study PRJEB25962, sample SAMEA2042519) | human gut metagenome | biome: human gut; feature: human-associated habitat; material: faeces...
TGTAACAGAATCTAACGGAAGAATTCAGACTTCGACAGCTTCTGTAGCAGTTATGCCAGAGGCAGAGGAAGTTGATATCCAGATAGATGATAAGGATATCCGTATTGATGTTATGCGTGCCTCAGGTAATGGTGGACAGTGTGTCAACACAACTGACTCAGCAGTCCGTCTTACTCATTATCCTACAGGTATAGTTATCTACTCACAGACAGAAAAGTCACAGATACAGAACAAAGAAAAGGCTTTCGCACTCTTAAGGGCTAAGTTATATGACCTTGAAACACAGAAAGCACACGATGCAGAAGCAGATGCAAGAAGAAGCCAGATAGGTACTGGAGACAGAGCTGAGAAGATAAGAACTTACAACTTCCCACAGGGACGTGTAACAGACCATAGAATAGGTCTTACACTTTATAAGCTTGATAAGATTATGAATGGTGATATTCAGGAAATTATCGATGCCTGCATAGCAGCCGACCAGGCGGCTAAGCTTGCTAAGATGGGTGAGGAATAAAATATATAATAACAAGTTGTAATATATGCAGTAATTGCAGTTGTGTCTATGGGTGTAATCGTGTTTGTAAAAAGACGTAAGACAGCTTAATTGAAACACATCTATTAATACATCTGATATGGGGCTGTCGCTTTAACGATTGAAAATCGTTGAGGAGAAGCCTCTTTTTCTTAATAAAACCACACCAAGGTATGCCGGATTAGCAGTCAATTCACTGATTGTAGCAGAAGCAGTGACTAGTACAACGGAGGTGCATTCGGGTCATAAAACGGCTTGCAAACCAAGTGGAAAGATGGTATTCTTTTCATTGGCAGTGGAAAGGTTGATCCTGTATGATTGTTTGGTGTTGCAACTTAACAATACTACTTTTAGGACTTGCTTTCCACAGCTTTTTGCTATAGAAAATCGTTATGCCACAGCATTTGCAGCTGGCCATCGCGCAGCGATTTTGTTCAATGCGAATTTTCTTCGAGTGGAAGAAGGGCGATAAGCCATACTATTCTGTCAATAACGACAAGAATAATGCGCTGTACGAGCAGTACAGAGAGCTGGCGGACAAGGAAGATAAGGTGATTTTCGGAGGGTGTCTTGGCGGATATAAGTATTACGATATGGACGCTACAATTGCTTCTGTACTTGATAAGTGTGAGAGTATTTTTGGATAAGAGAAATAAATCTGATATAAAATTAATTATCTGTATAAATGAAGTTCGCATAAAATAAGGAGTTAGTATAAGTGAGTAATGTAGATGTGAGTGTTATTATTCCTGCATATAATGCTATAAAATATATTGGAAGAGCAATAGAAAGCATACAAATACAGTCGGGATTATCCTGGGAGCTTATTGTTGTCGAGAATGGGTCAACAGATGATACATACAATAAATGCCTATCATATGCAGATAAAGATAATAGAGTTAAGGTTATACAAAGTGAAAAGGGCGTGTCTAATGCGAGAAATAAAGGATTGGATAGCGCTGTTGGACAATGGATATGTTTTTTAGATGCTGATGATTATTTATATCCTGATACATTTAAGCGTATTGCAGACATAAAAGAAATAAGCGAAGTGAAGCTTATACATTTTGGACATAATAGTGGAAAAGACAGTGTGGAAAAGGAAACCGTTGTATATAATAAGGCTGAGGAATATCTTGAATTTAGATGTAATATGGTAAAAAATCCTACCCAGTATATGACAGTGTGGGGGAAATTTTTTGATGAGGATATTATTAATAATAATAATTTGAGATTTGATTCAAAGCTTACACTTGCAGAAGATAGTGATTTTACATTTAGATATATGCAATGTATAAAAAGTGCAATAGAAATGAGGACAGAATTATATCATTATTCAAGAGATAATGAGTCAGCAGTAAGAAGTTATAATCCAGAGACGGCACAAAGATATATAAAGGCTATTAATCATACGTTAGAATATGTAGAAAAAGATTGTCAGGCTGTTAAAAAAGCATATAATCAATATATAACAGAGGATTTTCTGAAAAGCAGAGAAAACGTTGATAAACCTATACAAAAATGGATTCTGTTCTGCCGGTATTTTATGGGTAAAGGTTATAAAATCCGGCCGTATGAGGCCAGAAAAACCGTCAGCAAATATATTACTTTGATTAAGGACGGAAAGAGCTGCAAAGTTAGATTTTCAAACCATCGGCCTATTCGAGAACGAGAAAAGAATAAAGACTGTGATTTTTTCGTAGGCGTTACGAATTTTCAAGTTATTACTGCGCACGATGTCGCTTTGCAGGTTTTAAAGTTTTTCAACGATAATGGAGCTAAAGAATGAGTAACATCTTAAAACTTGTCTTAACCGACCATTGGTTTGAAGAAATAAAGTCGGGCAGAAAAACGCACGAATACCGGATGGCAACGATATATTGGAAAAAGAGATTGATGAATATCAATCATATAAACGAAAAAATTAATGGATATAGTTTTAAACCATATACTTTTGTAGAATTTCAAAAGGCATACCGAAAGAATCCGGAGCGTATGACTTTTACTATAAAGAAAATTGATTGGTTGCCTTGGGGCTTAAAAACTGACTTGCATTGTAATGAGCCTGTTTTTGATATTGAGCTTGGGGAGCGTTTAAGATGAAAGCAGTAAGTGAAGAATTGGAAAAATTTAGAAATAAAAAAATTGAATTATTATTGCATGGATGCAATGGCGACCAATATAACGGAATATTTAACATACCTCTCCCAAACGGAGAAGTGGCCGGAGTGGTAATTTCAAATGGCGATGGGTGGGAACACGTGAGCGTTTCTTTGAAAGGCCGTTGCCCAAGGTGGCAAGAAATGTGTTATATTAAAAGCCTTTTCTGGGAAGATGAAGAAGTTGTCGTCCAATACCACCCAAAGAAAAGCGAATACGTCAATTTGCACTCTTATTGCTTGCATTTATGGAAGCCGATAGGAATTGATTTGCCAACACCACCAAAAGAAATGGTTGGATAATAAAATGAGGTTAAAAATGAAAGAAAAGATTGAAAAGATTTTACGCTGGCTACACTGGCACGCACCCATAATAACCACAAGGAAAAGTCTAAATGCATTTGAAAATAGTTGTATGTGGCTATCAGAAAGAGATAAGTTATTTTTTAGAAAATCTGTTGCCGATACGGCAATTTCTAGTCTTCAAGAACTCCGCAATAACACTTGGGATAAAGACCGGGTGGATGCTTTGATTGAGTTCTTAGAAACAGGGAAAAAAACTTATAACATAAAAAGCGTAGAATTTGAAATAAAGGTGCAAGATGATTGAAGAACAAAACTACTTGGATGAAAACGGAAATCCGCCTATTGTAAAAGAAGATGATACCGGAATACGTCCGGCAGGAAAGCCTGATGAGTGCTTTTATTGCCATAGCAAAGTGGGAGAACCGCACAAATATGATTGCGTTACTGTTGTTAAAAAAGTAAAAATGCGAGCCACCATTGAATACGAAACCGAAGTACCAGTCCATTGGGATAAAGAAATGATTGAATTTAAGTATAATGAGGGATGCTGGTGTGCCGATAACATTGTTGACGAATTAAAATCGTATGTTGATTATTTGAACAAAAACGGCGGTTGTCTTTGCAACCAATGCAAAATTGAGTTAATTGAAGACGAAGACGAAGATGTGAAACCTAACAAAGCCGAAACGGAAGAACAAAAGAATTTTGACCGATTATTTTTTAGCGTACCATATAGGGGCATTGAATAATAACCCCACCACAAACCCACAAAAACACCCCTTGTTGACAATTGTCGGCTTGGGGTGTTAATCTATGTGCAGAAACAAAAAAGGGATTAAACAAATGCTACAAGTTTCAAACAAAATAAGAATGTCTATCGGCAACAAATGGCGAATTGATGATGACGGCATAATGACCGTTAGAGCCAGGGTGTTAAAAGAGGGAGTATATCCCTATTATGCCAGTGAGCTAAAGGACCTGAATATTCCGGGCGACAGAGTAGATGTTCTTATTCCGGCAAGCGAATTCACCCCCGAAGCGTTAAAAACCGGCGAGGGTAAGCCCGTAGTCATTGATGAACATGAATGGCGAACTGTTGATAATGCCTTAACAGACGGCTATACCAAAGGCTCTGTTGCCGGAGAAATGACAGTAGAAGACAAAGGCATTTTGTGCGACCTTACAATCTTGGATGCACAAACCATTGAAGAAATCAAGAGCGGCATCTTGGTAGAGATTTCTGCCGGATATCGAGCTGATTTTGAAAAAGAAGAGGGCGAACTAAACGGTCAGCCGTATTCTTATGTTCAAAAAAACATCGTGTTCAATCACATTTTGCTTTGTCGCAAAGGCGAGGGCAGATGTGGGGCAGATGTTAAAGTTATCAACAAAAAAACAGGAGAAAATAAAATGTCTTATACAATTCGCATGAAAATTGGCAATAAAGACAAAGAGATGGAGTTTTCTTCCAAAGAAGATGCCGACAAGGCTCAAGAAATGGCAAACGAAGCCAGCGAGGCAAAACAAGCTGACATTGACAAAGCCGTTGAGGAAGTAACTTCATTGAAAGAACAGGTTGCCGCTTTGAACGCTGACTTGGAAGAAAAGAAATCTTCCATTGAGGAATACAAAGAAAAACTTGAAAATGCTTTGTCTGAAGAAGCACAGGAAGAAATTGCCGAAGACTTAATCGCTCAGAAAGAGGCTGAGGAAGCTGTCGTTGAGGAAGAAGTTGACGACAAAGACAAAGAGGAAGTTAAAAACTCTTTGAAAGCTCTGAAGCGCTCTGAGCGTGCCATGTTCTTGGCTGCCCATGTTATGAACAAGCGTGGCTTGGACATTAAAGAATGGGATGACAATTCTAAAATTGCATCTTTCATGACCATTGCCGCTGAAGCAAAACAGAAAGTGCAAAACAAAAAAGCATTGAGCAACAACCCCGGCAACGTTAATGGTGCCAAAGTTGTGAACTCAAAAACCGGAAACAACGGGATGTCTGCAAAAGACCGTATGTTTTCTTGGAAACACAAATAACAAGTAGGAGAAACAAACATGTCTAGAGGTGTTTATATGGGTACCGCTTTTGGAGCAATCCAAAACGCAGTATTCGACCAGCCGGCGGCAGGTGTACATGGCGGACTTTATGCAGCCAGCGACATTAATCTTTGCGATGCCATCTCAGTTGGCGAAGCAAACGGCATTGATGTCGGTCTGGGTGTTGTCGCAAGTGCTATCGCATCCGCCAAAATTTCCGGCATTAACGATTTGGAAGCTAAATTGCCGGCAGCCGCTGATGCCGCTGCAATCTATGGCTTTGTAATCAGAACACAGGCAGGATGCACCGATGCATCCGGCAAAAACTATGTTCCGGAAAAACGTCAGGCCACTGTCTTGAGATATGACAGAGTTGGCGGCCGTTTCTGGTACAAAATGCCGGCCGCATTTACCCCGACTTCAACGGTTTACATCGCTTATACCGATGATGCCGCAGCCGGTGGCAAAGGTCATTTGACTGTTACCGCTGAGGATTCTAAAAACTTTGAATTAACCAAGCTGAAAATCCGCAACTCAGGTTCTAAGGATGATTTGGCTTTAATCGAAATCGTAGCGTAGGGGAGAATAAAACATGTCTAAAGGTTCTTTCACATACGGCGGACAAGCAAACGTAAATATGCAGGAAATCGCATTCAGCATCTATACCGCTGTTGATTCTGCGTTTTATGATGTCGAATATCCGGAGCATGACTGGTATAAAGTCGTAAAAGAAGATCAGGTGCTTTCTGATATTAACGCCGGTGCAACTCAGTATGCATTCATCAGCCGTGACCGCCAGGGTGCCGCCGCATTCAGAGGCCAGGCTGAAAACAACAACATCCCGATGGTAAGCCAGACGGCCGGTTCGTCCACTGTTCCGTTGTGTGCGTCTAATGTCGGGGCAAAAATCGACAACGAAGACGCTCGCCAGTATCAGATGGGCTTTAACGGAAACTTGGCTCAGGATTTGGGCGAATGTATGCGTTTTGCTTGCGATAACTTGGTTGAACGCACCGTATTCTTCGGTGACGATTCCGTTGGTTTCAAAGGCTTCATGAACTTCCCCGGTGTAACTGTATCACCCGCTTCAACTGCGGCCGCCGGTGGAACAGAATGGAGCAAGAAAACCGCTGCCGAAATGGTAAAAGATATCAATGACGGCTTGGCGGCTGTATGGACCAACTCCAGAGGCGTGTTCCTGCCCAACACGGTATTCTTGCCGTTAGAGCAGTTCAACCTCTTGGCGACCACTCCGTACACCTTGGGAGCTTCTGCCGCTGTGTTCCAATCTGCTTTGGATTATGTGAAGAAATACAACATCTACACAAATCAGCGCGGAAAAGAACTCGAAATCATTCCTATCCGTTACCTGAAGAACGCAAACGCTTCCGACGACAAAGGCCGTATGATTTTGCAGGACAGAAGCAAACGCAATCAGGCTTTGCCGTTCCCGATGGGCTACACCTTGCAGGCACCAGTTCCGGTTCCGCTGGGCGCAGAGTTCTATTCGGAACAGAAGCATGGTTCTTATGTAATCCGTCAGCCGTTGTCTACATTATATGTAGATGGCATCTAATAAATTAATTCAATGGGGAGATACCAATATGGCTTTTCAAAAAAAACAAAATAACGGAGCCGCCGCACCAAAAGCGGCTCCCGCAAACCAAACCGCAAAGAACATTGTCGCAGCAACCGGCACTGTGGTTTTGACCAACACAACCACAAACCCGATGCTCTTAAACGAGGGTGCTCATAAAATTATGATTTATCCGAAAGAATTAAAATCTGTGGATAAAACTGTTTTTCAAGCATTGCAGAAAAACGACATGATTAAAATATGGCTTGATAAAGGGCTTTTGCGGTGTAATTACCAAGCAGATGCACAAGAGGAAGCGAGCAGAGAAATCTCCGTTACCCCGGATAATGCGCCGGCCGAATTAACAAATCCGGTTGAAAAGCATGAAGACGGTCGCTCTGTATCTGCGGAAGTAACCAAGAAAGAAGCCGCCGGTTCAATTACATTGGATTAATTAACCAAAAGTAGGAAGCAAGAACATGAGTTTTGATTATGCACAATTTATTGCCGTATATCCCGAGTTTTCCGACATTCCGCAGGCAACTGTTGAATTTAAGGGAAATCTGGGCGACAAAATCCTGAGCGATACATCTTGGGGCGATGTGCGTGATGAAGCTCTGTTCTTGTGGACTGCTCACCGCCTTGCTTTGGAATATAACATTGCCAAGGCTCTAAAAACCAACAAAAAGAATTCTATCAACCCTGGCTTGGTTAGCTCGCAAAGTGCAAGCAATGCCAGCCTATCAAATTCATATAGCCACAGTGCGATGGTTTCATCTGACAACCCGATGGAAGCCGATTATTCACGCACAACCTACGGCTTGGAGTTTTTATCATTAATGAACATGGTAATGCCGGCCGGCTATGTTGTGATAAGTGGCGAAAATTACTGTTGCCGAGGATAAAATGGCAGCTGTTTCTATGTCGGCAAAAATAAACAAAGAAAACAATCCCGATTGGCTTGATAAGGTCATGGCCAAAGCGGTAAAACTTACCGAGATAGAAGCAGCTGCCGGATTTCCGAAAGGCGATAAAAACCTAAACACGCCACACTATGACAACGGGGCCAGTATCATAGACGTGGCAATCTGGAATAATTATGGAACATATAATTCACCTGCTCGTGATTTTATGACACCATCAGGAAAAAAAGCCAAGGAGCGATGGAACAAAATCGCTTCTGACCTTTATAATGAGGTTGTCAACGGAAAAATGGACGCTGTGGAAGCGTTAGAAAATGCCGGACAGATTGGAGCAACCGAGATAAAAAAAGCGATTGTTGACCTAAAAACACCGGCAAACGCACCCATAACCATCAATGGCGGATGGATGCACAACAAAAAAAGCGGTAAATTGTTCAAGGTTGAGGGCAAAAAGAGCAACAATCCGCTTGTGGATACCGGAGCAATGGCCAACGCAGCAACCTACGTTGTCCGCAAAAAGAAAAAATAGTCCTTTTGACTTTGTATTTTTTGTGGGGTAAACTTGAGAAAAACATTTATGGGAGAAATAAAATGAGAGATTTTAGTAAGAGCTTGAGAGTTGGGAATAGAAAATGGTACATTGAAGCCGGAGGAACCGGCAAGCCATATTCAACAATTCTTGAATCTGTAGATGCAGATAATGAACAAGAGGCAAAGAGAAAAGCAATAGAAAAACTTAAAAACGATAGAAATTGGAATGGCGAGATTAGAAAAATTAAACCTATGTAGGAGCCAATGATGCGTGATTTTAGCAAAAGTTTAATGGTGGGTAATGCTACTGGATATATTCAAACCAGAGAGGGAGCAACGCTGTCACAAATTGAGTTAAATAGTGGCAGTTGGTGTTATTATATATCTAAAAATGGAACAAAATATGCAGTTCATAATGTGAATGGAAGATTAAGAGCATTTAAATCCCCAGGGGGGCAAGAAGTATCTTTGCTACCTGATATGAGAAGCAAAATAAGGGCAAAATAATGATGCGTGATTTCTCAAAAACAATTCGGGTAAAAAACTCCATGAAAGGCATAGACGGCGTGCATTTAGACGTGCCGTTGTTCATCCGCCTTTTAGAGTTTGCCAGAGAAGAAGCCAAAGATGACGTTGATTTGCACGTCATAACCGAAAATATCAACAGAATTTTGCAAGGCTATGAGGAGAGCGGAGAGCCACACTCATTTTTGACCATGCAAGACTATGATGCCATCATTGAGGGATTAAAATAACCATGTCGATACTTCCTTTTGATTTTAGCCAAACGTTAGCAGAATTTGCTTGTCCGGAGAGCTTTACCGCTTATGAAATGGTGGGGCAATATGTCCGGGGCGAATGGGTTATGACAAAGGAAAACGAACGCACCATTGATGAAGCCATTTTGCTTGATGTGGAAGAAGAAATCCTTGAAATCTTATCTGAGGGCAATTTGGTAGACGAAGCATATAGCATTATGTTTGCCAAAGACTATGATGAGTTCTTCATCATGGATCAGAACAACGCCAATATTGAAAACAAGCAGACATACCTTGTTATTGACGGCAAAGAGTTTATTGTAAAAAGAAACCCGAAAACCGCCAAAAATTCAAACTTCCGCAGCTATTATGCAATCAAGTATAAGGACATCGGCAATGGTTAAAACAGTAACAACAGAGGAAGCAAAAGAGCTTATTCGGGCGGCGGTTAAACTTGCCACCGGATGGGAAACAATTTTATGGCCATCGCAAGGGCCACAACCGGCAAATCAATATTGCACCGTTAGATTAAAAGATGATGAACCATATCAATACGACATCAGCGAAGAAAATATAGACGTTGATGACAATATGCTTTATAACGAAATTCAAGAAACCATTATGGAGTTTGAAATTCAGGCATATGGCAAAGGGGCTATGGACAAACTCAAATTATTTATTGCCAAGCTAAAACATGATGAGCGTTTTTATGGTGCGATAAATGATCCAGATATTGAGCAAAAATTTAAAAACGCCCCTTTGTGGGAATATATGGGGTTGGGCGGCCATGATAGCGTGCAAGATATATCCACGCCGTTTATGGGAGCGACACAACCAAGGGCAACCGTTACCGTTTATATGAATGCCCTTTGGCAAGACAAGCAACCTATATCAGAAGTAGACAGTTTTGATAAGGTTGACATAACCGTGGAAAGCAGGAATAATGATGATAGATTTTTGCTTGAAATTAACAAAAACAAAGTAGTAGGAGAATAAGATGTCTCAATTACCAATTTCATATGACATTCAATTCAGCCTTTCCAAGGCAAGCGGAGCGGCTGCAAGAGATATGACCTTGCTTAGTTTGTTCTCAAACAAGACAAACTTTTTGCATGGCGAAAGAGTAAAATTGGCATCCACATGGGATGCTTTCCAAAAACTATGCACGGCCGGCGATAGCATTTATTGGGCAGGTAATGCATTTTTTTCTAAAACAAACAAACCGACAAGAATGGCAGTATCTGCAATCTTTGATGCAGACCAAGCTGCCTATGCATTATCTGCATCGGTAAAATTGGCGGAATTAAAAGCCGTGTCTGATGGTGCGTTCAAAATTACGGTTGACGGAGCATTAAAAGAAATTTCAGGTCTTAACTTTAACGCCGCTACATCGGTTGAAAAAGTAGCCGAAGTTTTGAACGGAGTCGCAAGCGGCGCATTCGTTGCCAGCGACTACAATGGCCAGTTGCTTGTAAAATCTGCCACACAAGGCGCATCATCTACCATCAGCTATGCTATGGCACCGGATACCGGAACAGACGTATCCGACATGCTTGGCTTGTCTGAAAAAGCCGGTGCAACTGTTGTGGACGGCTACAAACACGGAACATTCTTGGAAGAAGTAAACCAATGTATTGATTTTGCCAACAAAATGGGCGTTAATGTGTTTGGCTTTGCTTTAGACAGCGGATACCGAGATACACAAGACCAAAAAGACTTTGCTGATTGGGTAAATGCACGCTCATATCGCTCTGCTTGTGCCTTGGTTTCAAACAACCCAACCGCATATTCTGCAAGCGACACCACAAATATTGTGGATTACTGCAATAAAAAAGGCATGAGCAACGTTGCCACATTCTACCACAACAACGCACAGGTATATCCCGATGTTGCATATTTGGCTGAATTTTTGGCCGTTAATTATAGCTTGGACGACCAAGTTATTGATGGCAAGTTCAAAGACATTGGCATTGAAGCCGTTAATTTGCCAGATGTTGAAGCAAATTGGACAGTTCTTGAAAACAAGAGAGCAAACACCATTTTATACGTTGGCGACACCGGCAAAAAGATTGTCCGCAACGGCGACCAATCATCCATTGATTGGAGAACCGATAGCTGGATTAATATCTGCAACTTCATCTCAGAATTAGAGATTGAAACCTTAAACGTATTCTTGCGCAACAAAAAGGTTGCATATACTCCGGCAGGTCAAAACTTGCTTATTTCTGCCGCATCTAAAATCGGCAAAAAATACACCAAAAACGGCTCTTTTGCCGACCGAGAAGAACAAAACGATGCTTCAGAAAACGGCTTGTCTTTGGTGCCTGCGGTTGAGATTATTCCGCAAGAAATTTCTGAAACCACATCGGCACAACGCAAAGCCGGTATTGGCACACCAATCCAAGTCAATGTCAATGACAGCGGTTCTATGAGAACCATTGCTTTGAACATCACTGTTACAGAGTAGGGAGAATAAACAATGTCAATTAAAAAAGTTTATAACCAAAGAAACTGTTCAGCATCTTTCAATGGTATTGATTTGAAAGGCTTAATGGACGGAAGCTCTATTGTGCTCGAACGTGTGGGCGGAGAAGTTGACATCACCGAGGGAACAGACGGCGGCGGATTAAACCAAGCCACCGACCAAGGTGTAAGAGTTTCAATCACATTCAGAGAAACATCTCAATCAATATCAACTCTTGAAACCGCAAAGACATTGCAACAAAGAACCGGTGTAACATCCGTCTTTGTTTTGCGAACCGGTGCCGACATGCTGGTAACAATTACCAACGCAATGGTAAGCAATCCGTCAAGCCTTAGCACAGGCGACAAAAAACAAGGCGGAATTACTTATACCTTTGTTGGCACAGATTATTTAATTAATTAACGAAAAATCATAGGAGAAAAAAATGGGGGATTTTTCAAAAATTACAATTAACAACCACGTTTATAAGGTTGAGAGTTATTCGGTTATGGATACCGCCATGTATCACTTAGAATTTTTAAGTCAGTTTGGCGGTCTCCTTGCCGGATTAACAAAGATCGTGACCGAAAAAGATAAAAAGGTTAATGATACCGATTTTATTGCTCTTTTTAATTCCATTAAACCGGAAGAAACGCAAAAAATCATTAATAAAATTTTGCAAAGAGTAGTCACACCGGAGAATGTCCGCTTAGACAATGAAATTGTTATTCAAGAGTGGTTTTCAAAGCCAGAAAATTGCCATGAGTTTTGGTTGGTTATTGTTGCCGCAATGGTTGAACTGTTGGGGGAACAATTGCCTGCTACGCTGAATACAGCAGTAGTAGGCTTGAAATCAATGGTGGCAAAATTATCGACATCCCAGACGGATATCGAGCCATCAGCTTTATCTCCGGACCAATTAGACGTGGGTTAATTAGTCTTGATTATTTAACCAAGACAAGCGATGTTAAAACATTTTATATTGCAAAAAAAATAGATAATTGGCTTGATTATTTAGACAGCCAATCAAGAGGGGAATAATAAATGGCAATAGCTAACGAACTTGTCCAACTTTTAAGTTTCAAACTAAGCGACCAATCCAAAGCCGCCTTTGAAACATTCAAAAAAGGTCTTGAGGATTTAAGATCCGGAATGCAAGCCGTTGCAGCAACAGCAACAGCCACCGGCACAGCTATTGCCATGACCATTAAATCCGTATCTGATGAAGCTGTTCAATTAACCAATTTGAGCAAAACAACCGGCATCGCCACAAAGACACTGCAAGAATATAAATACGCTGCCGAGAGTGTTGGCGTTTCTGCGGATTCCGTAACGTCTGATTTACAAATGTTAATGGAAACTATGTCATCGCCAATCCCCGGAGAGTTTAACGAAGCCTTGTTCATGATGGGCATCGGCATCAGAGATGCATCCGGAAAAATGAAATCCGCCGATGCATTGCTTGGCGATATTGCCGATAAATTAAACAGCATGAACGAGCAAAGAGCGTTGCAATGGGCGAACCGCCTTGGATTAAGCAATGACACGCTTGTTTTGATAAAAAACGGAAAACTAGCCCTTGAGGATTTGCGAAAAGAAGCAAACGCTCTCGGAGCGGTTATTCCAGAAGAAGCATTACAAAGAGGGGCAGAGTTTAAGAAATCGCTCAACGCTCTTGAGTTTGCGTTTAAAGGTGTGGGCCGAACGGTAGCCTTGTCAGTTGCTCCCGGTTTAACCAATGTTGTATCATCCATAAAAGATTGGATTGTGGCAAATTCATATCTTTTGAAGCAGGGGTTAGAAAAAACCGTAAAAGGTATTGGAGATGGCCTAACCGGAACAACCGACATTCTCGGAATATTCATCAAAAACATAAGAGGATTTTTGCCGGATTTAGGCGAATTTAATGACCAATTTAATTTGACTTCTTTAATCAGCGGAACTTTGCGAGGGGCATTGCTTGGTTTGTTAATTATATTCACGCCGATGGTTGCAAAACTTGCATTAGTCGGAACGGCATTCACCGTTGCTGCTTTGGCTATTGAAGATTTTGTGATCTGGTGCATGAATGGAGAATCCGCCCTTGGCAAACTTTTGGATAAGTGGGATAATTGGGCAGAAAGATGGAAACAAGAAAGTTGGTGGAAAGCAGCCATAGCCGGAGCCGCAACCATGCCCCAAGAAATTGGTAAATCTTTTGCAGAACTTAAATCATGGTTTGAACCGGAAACAACATCAGAGTTTAGCGAAAATCTTCAAAAAAGCGGAAATAAAAAAACTGTGGATAACCAGAAACAATCTGCGGTAAATTTATTTGATACCTTGTCCGAAATGTCTTCTATGCTCCAAACACCAAACAATCAACAACAAATCATGAGCGAAAAGGTTCAATCCGCAGTTCCACAGCAAACGACAATTAATAATGCACCGCAAATAACCATTATGACCGGAGCGAACGCACAAGAGGTAATGAACGTATTGACACCATACATTAGCACCGCTCAAACGAATACACCCGGACAATTTACGCCATTTGTGAGGTAAGATATGGTTGGAATATCCTTAAATACGATTGCAAATTTTTTATTTGGGCAGGCTCTCATTAGTTCTCCGACATACGGCGATATTAAAGCAGATATAAAAATCTCCGAAGATCACACCAGAAAAAACGATGTGACACAAAACACGCTTGAAAGCGGAGCAATTATTGCCGATCATGTCATCATACATCCGAGAGTTTTATCCATAAATTTTGGCGTAACCAATACCGGATGGACAAGCTTGCTTGAAAGCCGAAGCCAAGAGATATTTGACAAGCTTGATAACATTAGCCAAACGCAAGAACTTGTTACGGTAACAACCGAGCATTATTCCTACACAAATATGATGATTTCAAACGTTCGCATGCTTCATTCTTCGCCATATAAAGGAGCGTTGCAAATTGCTTGCGATTTTGAACAATTAAATTTTTCAAGTTTGCAAGTGATAAAAACGCCGGAAACAGTATCCTCAATTGGCGGAATTGGGAAATCTTTAACCGATAAAGTAAACGCCGGAAAACAGCAAGTGCAGGAAATGAGCGGAAACCTAAAAAGCACGCTATCGGGCTTTTTTGATTAGGAGATTTGCAGATGCCTTTTATTGTGCCACTTACCAATGACGGATCACGCAGAGCCACATACAACCTTGGCGGAAAGGATTATATCATAGAAACCTATTATTTGCCAAAAACAAACTGTTGGTTAATGGATATTTATGACATAAACGACAATCCGATTTTGACCGGAATAAACCTTGTTCCGGGTGTGGATAATTTGGTTAAAGGATTATGCATTGAGTTTGACGAGCAAGCATTCCAAATTCAAACCACAGACGGCGGAAACAACGACACACCCGATAGCCTTGGAACAACCGCATTTTTAATTTATTACGCAAAGGGCGAAGAAGTGCCGGCATCATATGAGGATATTATGCTATGACAGATTTTTGCCGAGAAATAGAGGTTATATTCGGGCCGCTCAAAGATTGGGAAAATAATGAGGGGAAAAATCCGCTTGTTCGCATTTTATCAGACGGAACGCCAAACACATTGCGAGTAAGAGCCAAAGTGTCAAAGACTATGCTCGGCGTGCCAAACTCAAGCACCATTTCAATTTGGAATTTGAGCCGAGAAACAAGAAACTCCATTTGCCAAAGTCAATTGAGCGTAAAAGTCTATGCCGGTTATAGGGGGCAAAAAAAAGAACTGTTATTCTCCGGCGGTGTTTTGTCGGTAGTGGTAGAAAAAAGCGGAGCCGACATCATCACTCACTTGAACGGACTAGATGGACAAAGCAACCTATTGCGTTCGGTTGTTTCTCAATCTTTTGAGCAACAAGTGGAATTAAAAGAGGTTTTAAAAAAAGTTGCTGCCGAAATTGAGGGCGTAAACATTAATCCGGATGACATTAACATTGATGGCCAAACGGGATATTCCGGAATTGTTGCAAGCGGACCGGCAAGAGCCGTATTGGATAAATTGGGGCAGCAATACGGATTTAATTGGTTTATTGAAAATGGAAACTTTAAGGCTGTGGGCGACAAAAAAGTCTTCAGCCAAACGATTGTGCTTGATGGTGCTTCTAGGTTAAAGAAAGTTGCCCCATTGCTTTCTGGGCCAGCACAAGCACAAATAGGGGTAGACATCCAAGCGATGTATGTTCCGGGTGTCTCCCCTGCCAATTCGGTAAAAGTCATAAGTTCGGTTAATCCTCTTATGAACGGAACGTACAAGATCCACAATGCCGACTTTGACCTAGATACAAGGTCAGACAGTTGGGATATGAGTTTGCAATGTTTTACAGTGGGGTTATAAATGGATTATAGTGGGAATAAAGATGCCGGAATTGAATTTAATTTGCAGTTTGACCGAAATGTTGCAAATATTCATACTTCCATACCGGCCATTATTCAAAGCGTGGATTATGCTAATCAAACAGTATCGGCAATACCTGCCATACAAATAAAAGTTGTTGATCCAAACACAAAAATAGTTCGCTACATCAATCGGCCGTTAATTACGAATATTCCTATGGCTTTATCATGGAGCGAGGGTTTAGGCATGGGAACAACAATGCCGTATAGAATAGGCGACAAATGCACGCTTATGTTTGCCGAACGAGCCTTGGACAACTTTTTAATCACCGGAGAAATATCCGCTCCGGCAGATGGACCAACTCCCGAAACTTGTACCATTCGTTGTTTTGATGAAGCGGATGCTATGTGCTTTCCGGGAATTATCACAAAAGCAAAAATTCCAAATTACAGCCCCGATGCGGTAGAAATACGCAATGCCGATAAAAGTTCTTTGTTTAGTCTGTCAAATAGCAGTTTGACATTAAAACAGGGTTCGGCTAGTATAACCATAGCAAACAACAAAATAACGATTGTTGGGGATATTGAGCATACCGGCAACCAAACAACAAGCGGCGATGTTGTCGCTGGCGGAATTAGCCTAAAAGGACACACGCACAAATATAACCCCGGTCCAGGAAGTCCAACACCAACACAACCGCCGGAATAGGAGAATATAATGAGCGTTGATTTTGCGATAAATCATAAAACAAATGACATCGCCACCAAAGACGGAAAGATGTATTATGTAAACGGCGGTAATGAAGTGGCACAAAGGGTATTAACACGCATCCGCCGCATAAAAGGCGAATGGATAAATTATACCCCTGCCGGAATGCCTTATTATACCGAAATTTTAGGAAAAAAGGATGTGCAGAGATTTAATCTTTTGTTGCGTAAAGAAATTTTTAATACGACCGGCGTGGAAGAAATACGCAAATTAAATTTGATTTTTGATAGCAAAAGCGGAAAATGCTCCGTATTTGCAGAAATTAAGGTAAATGGCGAATTTTTTACAATTAGCGAGGATTTATAAAAATGGCAGAATTTGGAATGACAGATACCGGCTTCAAGCCAAAAAGAATTGCAGATGTTTATAACAGCATAAAAGCCAGAATAACCGAAATAACCGATGAAAAAACCGGCGAAAAGGTGTTTATAAACGAAAGTGATGACAGCTTATTTATGCAATTTAATTTTATTGTCGCAGAAGCCATTGCTGAATGTTGGGAACAAGCCTATCAGGCTTCAACTGTTCGTGATCCTCTTAAAGCCAAAGGGGCAATTTTGCGAGGATTAATTCAACTAAACGGATTATTGGCAAAATTTGGAAGTTATACACAGATAAATATTGAAGTTTCCGGATTAGCAAACGCCGCCATTCCAAAGGGTTCGCTTATTTCTGATACATCAAATTCGGTTATATATTCCATAGACCAAACCATAACCATCGGCTCAACCGGAAAAGCAACCGGAACAGCCACGGCATTAACCAAAGGTCCATTAAACCCAAATGTTAATACAATTATTGTGATTAAAACACCGACATACGGATGGACAAATGTTAAAAACACCGGCGTTGTGGTTGTTGGGGCAGAACCGCAAACAGATGACGAATTACACCTTGAACAGCAAAGAGCCACATCAAACACCGCATATCGCCAAATTGATGCGATATATTCCGGTCTTTTGAATGTTCCGGGGGTTGAATTTGCTCGTGTATATCAAAACACCGGCATGACCACAGACAGCCGAGGGATTGAAGCTAAGAGCGTTGCTGCGGTTGTTGTTGGCGGCACCAACGAAGATATAGCACAAGCCATTGATAAAAAATCTGCAAATATCAACAGCTTTTTTGGCACAACATCGGTAGATGTTACCGACAATCAAGGACAAGTAAACAAAATCAAATTCAGCCGTCCGACAAACGTTGAGATTGATGTTGAAATCAGCATAACCGTAACAAATTCTTCTTTATTTCCGGCATCCACACAAGAAGCCATTGACCAGATAAAGAACAATATTATAAGTTATGCACAATATAATTTGCAGGCGACCGAGGGATTTGCTCCCGGTGTTGATGTTGTTCGCACCAGATTATATACACCGGTTAATGAAGTCCCCGGTTTTAAGATAAACAGCTTAAAAATCGGCAAGCATAGCCAATCAACGAGCGAAAACGACATTGAGATTGCATGGAATGAAGTTGCCGTATTTAAGGAAGCAAATATTGACGTTGATGTTGTGTAGGAGAAAAAACAAATGACCGTTCAAAATTTGGAGCTTGATTTTTCTCAATACGAAGACAAAAGCCTTTATTCACAAGCAAAGACAAGGGTTTTGTATCAGTATGCATCATCGCCGATATATATGAAAATCATCAAAGCCTACATGGAAGAAATTCAAGAGCTATACAAGGCTATAATTGACCTACAAAAGCGAAGTTTTATTTTTTATGGACAAGGGCAAGACTTAGACCTTATAGGGCTTATTTTGGGGCAAAAAAGGGCGTTCTTCAATTATGATACTACATATTGGTTTGCTCCGGACAATATAGAAACTTGCGTAGACAAAGGTCATGCATGGTGTCAAAATGCCGAGCAGGCTATTGTTGAAAATATGAGTGATGACACATATCGCCGATATTTATGGGGAAAAGCACTCAAAAACCACTTTAAATTTGCATCTCGTGAAGAATTGCAGAGAATTATATTTGAGATTATGGAAATTTATGTATCGTTCTCGGATGCCGACAAATGCGATGTTGATTTGATTGTTCCGGAATCTATTAGCAAAACGGACAGAAATTATTTGACCTATGTCGCTGATAACGACCAAGTTGACCAAACATCAAATATACCATATCCTGCAACTATGAAAATCAGAGATGTTATTGAAAGAAAGGGCTAAAAAATGGCAATACAAAACAGAAGCACAACATTGCCGGAGATTTGGGCAAAAAACGCACAAACAACAATTCCAACGCCACCGGTTGCCGGCATAACATACCGCAATCAGGCATTGAACTCCACAGCCATTGATAAAGCATGGGCGTATAAAGAAATTGTGGATAGTGCAAACTTTAACCAACATGCCTATTTGCAAGATATGCTCATTAAAGAAGCCGAGCAATATGGCGTTATGCGTTGGAACAATACCACAACGTATAAAGAGGGCGGTTTTTGCCTTGCAGAAGATGGCAATTTATATCAAGCCAAAAGAGATAACGTCAATAAAGAACCAACTGCTAATTCCGCCGATTGGGGAAAATATCCGGAATTGTCCGCATATCAGCTGAAATCTAACCTTGTTCAATCTTTATCACAAGCAACAGACAAATATCCATCTGCAAAGGCAGTACAAGATGCAGTTAATGCTAAGCAAGCCACAATCACTGGCGGAGCAACTACAATAGTAAGTAGCAATTTGACTGCAAATAGAGCATTGATGTCAAATAGTGATGGGAAAGTTGCTGTTTCAGCTGTTACAAGTACAGAGTTAGGCTATTTGGATGGAGTAACAAGTGCAATTCAGACACAGTTGAATTCTAAGCAAACAACAGCAAACTTGTCACAGACAATTGACACAAGCACAACAAAATATCCTAGTAATAAAGGTGTTGTTGATTATTCAAATAAAAGACATCAGATTGTAAGTGCTTTACCTTCGTCCCCAGATAGCAATGTATTTTATTATATTCCAGAGGAGTGATGTATGCCAATATATAAAGGTTCAAAAAAAATTCAAGATATTTATTCTGGCAATATTAAAATAGGAAAAGTTTATAAAGGGAGTGTATTGGTTTATGCTTCTAGTGTTAATGATGGTGCATATATTAAGCAGCCAGATTTTACAAAAATTGTAAGTTTTTCTGCAAATGAGGTAAGATATGCAAGTGATGATGTTTGGGTAAATGTTTGCTGCAATTCTGCATTTAATTATAATTTCAGCACTATATTGCTTGAAATTTGTAAAAAACAAGATTTTTCAAGCAATGTATTATATTTATTTAAATCAACAGCCTCGAATGGCATAACTTGGGCAAAAGGCGGTTCTATGTTCTATGTTCCAAAAGGTTGGTATTATAGAAGTAACTCAACAAACATAAGACAAGAAATAAGCTGTGTATCCACATCAGGGAAATTGCCATATAAATATAGAGATTCAATGGTAAAAGCACCTAATTATGAAACAGGAGTGTCTGTTTCTCAAAATCAGATAGCTTTTGCAGATAAAGATAAGTGGCTTAGAAGTTATGGAAGTACTAGAAATATTGAAGTTTCAAAAAATTCAGATATGTCTAGCTCTGTTAAAATAGCCGGAGGCATTACAAGTGCAACAGTTGAGCCTTCCTGCCTTGTGTTTATTGAAAAGGGTCTTTATTTTAGAACAAGTGGAACAGAAAATACAGTTTTTAATTGTTTGGAGGTTTAAATATGTCAAGTTATACTAATTATTGCATTAAACCAAATTATTTTACAGGTGTTAGTGGTTGGGCAAATTCAAGCACTAACGACCAATGGCTTATAAAAAACAGAGGGAATAATGTTAAATATAATACTAGTACTGTTTTATATGATTCAACTCTTCACACAAATAGAGATGAGCCACACGGAGCATTTGTTTCTTTTGTTCCTAAAAACAGCAACTTTTCTGTTGACAATGGACGAGGTGATTCAAAATATTTTCAATGTAAGGAGATATAAAAATGTTAATGTTTTCTAAAGTAATAAATGAAGAAACAAAAGAAGTTCAAGTTGGATTTGGAGATAATAAAGAATATTTTGAATCTCTTGGAATGACTTTGCAAGATGTGGGACAAACAGAAGATGGCAAGTGGTATTTATCAAAATATATCCCTATGGAAAAATTAAAAGCCCAAAAGCGAGAAGAAATAAACAAAGCTCGTGACGCTGCAGAACAAGGCGGATTTGAGTATTTGGGCAAGACTTTTGACAGCGACCAAGTAAGCTGTTTGCGTATGACCTCAGCAGCTCAAGCTATGGCTCTTGCTCCAGAAGAAAGTGCGATTGTTTGGACATGCCAAGATAACACAACCATAAGTTTGAATAAGGAACAGCTTGTTGGATTAGTGGCATCTTTGGCTCAGCATTCTAATTCTTGCCACCAAAAAGCTACTGCACTCAAGGCAGAAATTGACAAAGCAAAAACTGCCGAGGAATTGGAGAAAATCACATGGAGCGATCAAGATTAAGTTATCCGGCAATAAACACGCTAGATTTTGCGGTTTATGGCATAAATTATGTGACCATGCGAGAATTAGAATATGATGGCATAAAAATTCCTTGTGGATATGTTTTTGACGGCGTAACCGCAAAAGCCCCGTTTACGTTCATATTCTCCACCAAAGATTTAAGACAAGGTATCAGGGCCAGTTGTTTCCACGACTGGCTTTGTCAACACAAACCAAAATACACAAGAGAATATTCCACAAAGATATTGGTTGACATTTGGCGGAAAGACGGCTTAAATGGATACAAAGCATTTATTGTAAAAATCAGCGTGAATTTTTATCAGTTTTTCAAAGGGGGATGGAAAAATGAACGATCTTGAGAAACTTATTGCACTATCTAAAGTCGTTGCCAAGCCATGGGTTATTGCCACATGGGTATTGGCTATTTTATTAGCATTATCCGTTGCCGGAAATGTTTATTTGTCGTTGAATGGCGTTGAAGTTACCATGACTGCAAATGACAACGCAGAAAGCACAATAACACAATCTAACGAGTAATATAAATGAGTGAAATAACGCAGAAGTATAAAGGTGGGGCAAGGAAAATAACGATAAAAAGTGATTATCCAAACGTTAAACTTTCTGTAAAACTTCCTCGTTCATCAACAATCAGGATCAAGAGAGATGAATCCAGAAAACAGGGCGATAAAAATTCACATCAAAGAAATGGCTCCAATAGTCGCAATCAAAAAGATAAACGATTACAAAATTCCGACACCTTACAAGGAGATATTAATTGCACTTGTGAACCGAAAAGAGGGATACGAGGCGATGGATTATCTTGCCGAGAATTACAGCATCCACATGGGATATTGGACTTATGGAAGAAGACTAAAAGAATCTCTTCAGATGTTCCGGAAATCCAATCTTGAATTTGATAAATGATTTTTTTGTTGACAACGCTCTTTATGGGCGTTTTTTTGTGCCAAAAATATGCCAATTATCTGCTAAGACATAAAGAATAAAACCCTTTAAGATTTGAGTATAAAAAATTTTTTAGGGGGTTTTTATCATGATACCCATTCGGCAATTTGACACACTTTTACAAACACAATCCTTAAACAATAAACTTTTTCAAACATTGGTGCAAGGCTCTGAGGATACCGCCATTAAAGCGACAATTCAGCAAGATGGCAAAAACATTCAAATTGAAACTGGGGCGGATATAGAATTGTCTATTCTTTACAACGGCGGAACAACCCAGACCTACCACACCGACCAAGCAAAATCAGACTTTCCGGCAACCATAGAAAGCGATGGCACGCTCATTATTAAATTTAACGAGATGATGACCACTGTTTTTGGCACGCACAAGCTATTTTTGAAGATTGTGGATACAAACACCTCATACGCTCTTGCCATGGATTATACGGTCATTAAAAACGAAGCCTACAATCCGCAAGCAACCCCAAACAACCTGCCGGCATATAATTCCCTTGTGGCCGAACTCCCCAAAAAGCTAAACAAGGATTTTTCAAACGCTGATGATGTGGCATTAAAAAACAAACTTTCCACTTTGGGAATTGGTGCCGATGAAACACCGGAGCAAATCAGAGATAAGCTCCAAACCCTCAAAGCCGATGACAGATTGGATAGCTCAGCGGTCAAGGATTGTTTAACAACTGACCTTGCAGACGTTGACCTTGACAAGTTGGATGAGAAGTTTCAAGCAACCGACAGCGGAAAGATTTTGCAACAAAACTCTCAAGCAATTGGCACAAAGGCAAATGCTGATTTGAGCAATGTTTCTAATGAAGATTTGGACAGTCTTCTTGTTCAGACCGACATGGGCAAGCAAATTTTAGACAACACAAAGCAAGTGCAAACAAAACTTGATACGGACATGGGCAACGTCAATACTCTTTTATTCTCCCGTGAGATGAAATTGACTGGAGCATATCAAGACCTTGCAAACAGACCAAGCGGACAAGGCAGAACAGCAGAGCAAATCAAAGCCTTGTTTGAAGCTAATCGCTTTGAAGAACAAGCAGCGGTTGATTTTTCCGACCCTCAATTCTCATCCACAACCCTATATATGGCTTATCAATTTACAACAAACAACCAAACAATAACGCAAGAATTGCCATCTGTTGCAGACGGTCAAATCATTATGGTTGAAGCCTTGCTATCTTCTGGCATTACAAACCCCACTTTGACATTTACAGCCAAAGCAGGCGACAATATTCAAGGCTCAAGCACACCTTTCTCTATTTCCGGTAAAAGTGGCTATCTTGGTTATTTTATCCCCTTGCAAAACGAAAACGCTTGGCAATTTATACCTCATGAAATTAGCCACGAGTTTAGCCTTGCGGTATCTGATGATAAGGGCAATGTGCATATCGGTATTAACTCGGTACAGTTCAAAAAAGCAACCGTAACGGAAAACGGCGGAATATTAGAGGTTGAGCCGGACGCTCAAACCGGCGGCACATCAAACACAACCTTTACCGATTTTGAGGGGCGGACTTTTACAAGCAACAAAATCCAATCTTTAGACAAGTCCTTGCGAATATCTAACCTTTCAGGCGTTGCGGACTTGTCAAAAGGGCTTACAGACCATAACGAGGGTATTCACGCCGTATTAGGCAGCGACCAGCTTATAAACTCAAAATTCGGGCGTTCTAAACTTTACTTTGGTGATATTCGGGTAAAGGGCGGAAGTTCTGTTTATGAAGACAAAGACACAAAGTCTTACGTTGTGCAAGATACAGACCCACAGGACGACCCAAACATAAGCGGCGGCACGACCTTTATTTGCGGGCTTTATTATGAGCCGACTACAACAACTCAAAACACCGTAACGCAAGACGGCGCAATAAGGCTTGAATTGGTGGACGATACCGACACGCCGATAACCGGCAATGACGGCAACCCGATAGCGGTTCAAATTGACTACAAAGCAGGCGACACAATCAAGCCGGAATTTTATGTCGGCGAGTTTCAAGCAAAAGCCTTTACAAGAGTTCACCTCAAAATTGAGCCGGTTTTTGCAAATGAAGAAGTTATCCCCGTTGGCGCAAATACTCAAATTTGCTTGCAATCCATAACCAAAGATGAAAGTTCGGGACTTGCACTGCTTTCCTTTATGGCGTTTACAGGCTACAAAATCGGGTTTGACACGCTTTATTATGGTTTTAATTCCTTAAACTTGGCGAGGTTTTTAGTCTTTGACCAACCACAAGAAACCGTAAGCGGAGAAATGCCGCTTGGCGATAATACCTTTATAAATTTTGCCACAAATTCAGAGGTGCAAGTATCCGGCTATAATCTTATTATTGAAAATACAGGTCTAGAATTGCCGGTTTGGAATATTTACAAGGTTTACAGCGAGTACGATTGCCAAAACATAGGCGGTAAAAATGCACTTGTAACCGTAACTTTAACCGACAAGGACAACGCCTTTGATGTTTCCTTGCTTGAATATACTGGAACGCAACCGGCACCGCAACCTAAATTGTTGTCATATAATAACACAGTGCCGGTATTTGCGGCAGGTTGGAGCGTGATTGACACGATGTTTATTTCCGAAGATGTCGTATCAGGCGAGCATAAGCAATCTAAAACTTTCACTTTGCCAACAAATGCAAAAGGGCTTGCAATTAGCTTATACCCTAACAATTCGCAAAGCCCGACAACCTTAAAATTAAAAGACTTTGAGGCGGATATAACACCTTGGTTTAACCGAGTGATGATAACCGACAATTCGCATATCAGCGAGCAGTATTTGCGCAACCTTGATTATGTTTATCGGAGTATTGTTGCCGTACCTGCCGGATATGCAAGCTATCGCTACACCGTAAACAGCGCAAAAACAAAACTGCCGGTTGGGGTGTTCAGCGGCGGCGATAACAAAATTGTCAACGATAACTCATGGACGGACGCCGGAAGTACCGACCCAAACAAAACGCAAGGCGATATTAAGTTCTTGGCTGACGGCATTGTAACAATAAACTATCAGGCGCAATGCTATAATGAGCAAGGAACGATTAACAACGTTGAGTTTTGGCTTGAAAAAGTGTCGGACAGCTCAGAAGTGGCAGGCTCGCACTATGCGACCACGATTGAGGCACAACGGACAACACCAAAGAATATCACAAGCCCGAAGTTTACATTTAGCGTAAAGGCAAATGAAACCTACCGATTTTATGGAAAATCAAACAAAGATGACGGCTTTTATTTGCAGACTTCAACCGTTGCAAACCCCCTTATTCGTTTTGATTATGAATTTGAGGAATTGTCGGAAGTTATAAAATTGGCGTTAGATGATGCCTTTTCAAAAACCAATGAGATAAAGTTTGTCAAAGCGGACGGAGAGGAAGTAACAAACAAAATCCTTGTCTATAACGTAGATGACGGGAAATTCAAACTTGAGGACAACGCATAATGACACAGCAAATTGTAACTTTTGATGATGAAAAGATTGCAGCCGGAAAGTTCTATGCAATCTTTGTGAACAAAGACAACGCCCCTTTGCTTTTGGAGATTGACCACGTCATAGGGCTAAAACACGAGTTTGCAAACATCAGATATTTGGAGTTTGAAACCAACATCAGCAATCCGAGCGTGCAGGTCTTTGAGAAACTATCGGACAATGTTTTCAAAAAAATTGAGTGCGACATCAAGGTAAAAAACCTAGAAAGCACCCGAATTATTATGATTGAAACATCAAAACCGATGACCGGATACGTCATCATAAAATAGGAGAAATTAAATGGTAAAAAATATTTATACAGATTATGAATTTAATGGCGGAAAAATCTCCGGCATTGCCGATGGTGTAAATGCATCTGATGCCGTAAATAAAAGCCAGCTCGATGCACAAGACACCGCCTTGCGTGCCTATATTGATGCCGAGATTTTAGGCTTGGGTGCATTTGTTGACGAGTTAGACCCCTCTCTTGGTTTGCCAACGGCAGGCTCAGGTGCGGCAGGTGCAATTGACGGCGGCGACTGGTGGTATATTTCTGCAGAGGGAACATTGCTTGGTATCCCTGTTCACAAAGGCGACCGCTTGCAGGCAATGGTTGACAACCCGGACACGGCAGACAACACCGCAGCCAATACAGATTGGAAAGTTTTGCACAGCTATCACGAAGCAGACAGCCGCTTTTCAATTGACAACTTGGCATTGGTAGCCAACACACCGTCAACTGTAAACCATGGACTTGGATATAAGTTTGTTCACGTTTCTGTGGCAGATGCAACAGGCGATGCCGTTGATGTTCAAGTCAACTACGTTGATGAAAACAATCTCACTTTGACAGCAAACACATCCGTTACTGTAAGTGGTGTTGTTTCTATCTAAGGAGAAAAGCAATGGGAGCAAAAATTAACTGGCATGTAGAAAAAAGAAAAATCTCGGATCTCATCCCCCACAAAGACAATCCGAGAATTTTCACCGAAAAGGGCATGAAAGATTTGGATAAGTCAATCAACAAGATTGGCATGGCCCAACCAATCAATATCACCCCGGACGGTATTATTCTCTCCGGTCATGCCAGAATTGAAGCTCTCAAAGGTCAGGGAGTGGCAGAGGTTGACTGCTATGTCCCTGACCGCTCCCTTTCCGAGAAAGAACAAAAAGAAGTCCTTGTCCGGATGAATGCCAACATTGCCGGAATTTGGGATAATGACAAGTTATCCACAATTTTTAATTTTGATGATTTGGCAGACTGGGGCATGGACAACCTCTCCGAAATTTTTGGAGAAATACCGGAGCCTGAAATTGAAGAAGACAACTTTGTTGAGCCGGAGCCGGAAGAAGTAGAAGAAATAAAAACCGACATCGAGCAAGGCGATTTGTTTATTCTTGGCGAGCATCGCATTCTTTGCGGCGATAGCACCAACCAAAAAGACGTGGCCATGCTTATGGGCGGAGATGACATAAAAGCCGACATGGTGCATACAGATCCACCATATGGAGTAAGCTATAAAGGAACCAATAACCCAAACGGCAAAGAATGGGAAATCATCAAAAACGATAAGCTTCGGGGTGATACGCTATTTTTATTTTTGCTTGAAGCGAGTAAAAACATTAAACGCTTTCTAAAGCCTGATGGTGCGTTTTATATGTGGTATGCCAACAGCAACCACATGCAATTTGAAAACGCAATCAGAGGGGCGGAATTAAAGCCTAAGCAAGTCATAATCTGGGATAAAGGGATGGTGCTTGGTCATAGCGATTATCACTGGGCATACGAGCCTTGCTTTTATGGATGCCATGAGGGGAAAAACTGCAAATGGTGTGGAGATAGATCTCAACAGACATTCTGGGCATTTAATCGCAAAGAACTAACCGAGATGAAAAAGGATGAAATTCTAAGCCTTTTGAAAAATCTTCAAGAGGGCCGCACTTGTTGGCGAATTAAGCGAGATAGTGCAATGGAATACATCCACCCCACGCAAAAGCCTATAGCTTTGTCGGCAAAGGCAATAAAGAACAGCTCTCAACCCGGTGATGTTGTATTGGATTTATTTGGTGGATCCGGATCAACCATGATGGCTTGCGAACAAATGCACAGAAAAGCCAGATTGATGGAACTTGATCCGAAATATGTTCATGTTGAAATATGCCGTTGGGTAAAATATACCGGCAAAGATGTATATCGCATCAGATCCGGAAAAAAGGAAATTTACAAAATTTTTGAACAAGAAATTGATAATTTGGCCGTGAAAGATTAGTCCGGTTGACAAAAGTTTTAATGTAGGTTTATGCTTGTAATAGGGGATAAATTTAAACCGGAGAGTAAAGTTGTTTAAAGATATTGGTGATACTTTAAAAGATTATGCTATTGTGGGAACGTGTATAGGAGGCGTATCAGTGTTAATTAAACCTTTTATATCAATAAAACAAACAATAAGAGATGCTGTTATTTCTTTTATTTTTTCAATGTTAACGGGATTGTTGCTTGAATATATTGACATTCCTTATGGCGTAAAAGTGGGATTATCAGGAACATTTGGCCTTTTTGCTGTTAGAATTTATATGATTATTGAAAGTATTTTGAAGAAAGTTGAAGAAAATCCAGAAATTGTCATGGATAAAATAAAAGATAAACTTGATTAAATTATTTTATGGGGGGGGGGATATGGCAGAACAATACGAAATAGATAGGCTTATTTTTCACGAGGGATTAAAATTAAAACCTTATAAATGCACAGCCGGAAAATGGACAATAGGCGTGGGCAGATGTTACGAAACTAATCCATTTACAGCCGAAGAATTAAAAGCAATTGGCGATTGGGAGCATGGAATTACAAAAAATGCAGCGTTAATGCTATTGAGAAATGACATAGCCAGTTGCAAAAAACAATTATTAGCAAAATTCCCATTTTATAAAAATTTAGATAAAGAACGCCAATATGCTTTGCTTGATATGTGCTTTCAACTGGGCATAAAAGGATTATCAAAATTTAAAAAAATGATAAAAGCTCTTGAAAATAATAATTATGAACAAGCCAGTTCTGAATGTTTAAATTCTGATTATGCTAAACAAACACCGGCAAGGGCAAAGAGAATTGCAAATTTAATTAAAACCGGAGAATGGGCGTAAAGTTTATGGGTTAACACGCTACTTCTTGTCTTCTTTACGTCCGCCTTTTAGGAGTAAAAAAATATGTGGTTAGTTTATTTTATTATTGGTGCTTTTTTAAGACGTTGGTACGGCGGAGCATTAGAGAATATACCGATATTAAAAAACCGGGGCGTGCAGACGGTGGCTATGATCGGGGCTTTTTTATCAATATACGTTACCGATATTTATGATTGGAAGAATTGGCTTATTGCGATAGCGGTTAGTTGTTGGTTGCAGTTTCAATTCTGGAGCCGCGGACACGGATGTTGTTTTGATCTCGGAAATGGCGGATATCCGGATGAAGAAACCATCAAGCGATACAATGAGCGTTGGTATCATATCCCTTGTGATTGGATGGCTGATAAAGGTTTTTATCCTTATTACGGTGTAGGTTATGACTTTACTTATATGCTCTTACGTTATACTTGCCCGATGATACCGATGATGTTCTTTGATTGGAAGTATATCTTGATTGGCTTAGCAATATCCCCGATATATCTGATATGTTGGGAGTGGTACGAATCAAAAGTATTTCCTAAGAATATTCCGTTTGTTTCAAGAGCTACGCAAATGGCTGAAGTGCTAAGTGGTGGATTAGTATTTATGGGTTGCTATTTGTTGGGGTTGTAAGATGATTAAGTTCTTATCTTATTTATCGGTTTTTTTAGGCTTGGTTGCATATATCTTTTACACTCTATACACTAATGCAAAAGATAAAATAACCGCACTAGAAACCGAAAAAAACGCACTTAAAGGAAATATAACATATTTGGAGAAAACCATTGAAGAGAACAACGAAGCTATATTACAAGCCAGTAAGCGAGCAGAACAACTTGAAGAGCTGGCAAAAAAGACTAAAGATAATGTGTGGCATCATACTTTTAGCAATGATGATCCTGTCATTGCTCGGTTGCGTGAAGACTGAATATGTTTATATTGAACCCCAAAGAGTGCCAATTACCTGCCATAGGACAGTTAAAACACCTTTGGAAATTGCACAGTGCCTTGAGATTTATAAAGAACATTACAACAGAAAACCCACTAAAGATTTTTAGTGGGTTAATCTTTGGTATTTGGTGAGTAAAAACAGAAATTATATTATTATTTTTTTTGAAAATGTCAAGGGGGAAATGGCATGAAAGATATATATTTAGTTCATGTGGACGGATACATTGGGAGTTATTTGCCGGGGGAAAAGCCTAAAATAAATTATAAACCGCAAGAAAATTTTATTGATTTTGTTTTGATGTTGAAGAAAAAGCATCCGGATTATAAACCTAGATGCGTGATTAATGAGGGCATAGCCGAAGCTGTCCGGAAAAAAATACAAGCGGATAAAATATTGCATATATGCCACGGAAATTGCAGATAATCGTTGACAATGAAAAAATATTGATTATTATAAACAGCGATACATTTCTTTAATAGGCGGAAGGCTTGGGCTTATTGGCTCAAGCTTTTTGTTGATACCGCCGATATGGTATTTTCCAAAATGGAAACAACCACTCTAAAAATTAGAGGAGTTGGTGCATTTTCTGCACATACTGAACTTGTGCAATCCTTACAAGTTGAACAATCAAGTAACACTTGACAGTTAAAAAAAATATGATAATATAAATGCAGTTGCAAGACGACGAGTATTTAATTCGATCCTTAAAAATATAAGAGTTATCATCTCCGCACCCGATGCATTTTTGCAAAGGGTGTTTTTTTATGTTGACAATTATAATTTTTTATTATAATTTTAGCTTGGTTAAACATTAAAAGGAGATGAAAATGACAATACAACAAATTAACAACATGAACAACGATGATGAATACTTCGCATTGCCGGCACTATCAGCAAGCCAGATTAAACAATTTAACGAGGGCGGATGCGGTGCTTATAGATTTTGGCAATCATCACCACTGAACCCAAACAGAAAAGACAACGCAGACAAAGATGCAAGCGATGCATTGGTATTTGGCAAGCTTGCCCATTGCATGTTGCTTGAGCCGGAAGAACTTGAGAATAGATTTGTTGTGGCTGACTGGGGAACAAAAGGAAGAGATACAGTTGGTTATAAAAAATTTATAAAAGACTTCCCAGATGAACGCATCGTTGTATCATCTGAAGAATGGGAACGAGCCGGAAAGATGATTGCAAGCCTAAGAGGTCACAAATTGGCCGCAAGCATCATTGCCGGAGCAAAAACAGAAATGCCTATTGTTTGGAGAGATGACCAAACCGGATTATTGATGAAATGCAAGGTAGATGCCATAAAACGCACAAAGAACGGCATCGTGGTTATTGACTACAAAACATCCGCAGATGTAGATAACTTCATCAAGTGGCCGCACAAAAACAGCTATTATTTGCAAGATGCGGTCTATCGTCAGGCGATTTTTGAAAAATACGGAGAATATCCGAGCGAGTTTGTTTTTATTATGCAATCTAAAAAGCCGGACGAAGAAGAAATAATCGCCATTTTGCGATACTCGGCCGAAGATGTAGAATATGCAAGAGAAAGATCCAGATACATTATTGACATGATAGCAGAAAAATATCAGGAATGGCTTGAAACCAAAGACGAGAGCATCTGGCAACCATACCCAAACATCATTGAACTTCACTTGAGCCAATGGGTTACAAACAAGCAAGCGGAAGAAGAAATATAAGCAGAATAAATCCCCGGAGAAAATCTGGGGATTTTTTTTGTTTTTTTTGCTTGACAATTACAATAAAACATTATAATTTTAAAAGCGTAATTTAACCATAAAAGGAGTAATATGATGACTGAAAATGTTCCAGTAGTTCAAGAACCAAAAAAGATTGATGTTGTTCAAAAATACGTTGATGAATTATCGGCCGGATGGGTTAGAGTTTTGCCAAAGATTTGCACACCGGAAAGATTTGCCAGAGTTGCAGTAACCTGCATCAAAAAGAATAGTAAATTGATTTTGGCATTGCAAACCAAAGAGGGAAAAAAGAGCCTTGCCGAAGCATTTATGAAATGTGCAGAACTTGGTATTGAGCCAGATGGCCGCAGAGCTTATTTAATCCCCTACAAAAACGATATTCAACTGATTATTGATTATAAAGGCATTGCCGAGCTTGCCATGCGTAGCGGCATGATCAGCAACATTCATGCCGACAAAGTATGCGATAATGACGACTTTGAATACAACATCGGCGAAATTACAAAACACCGCATTGATTTCCGCAGACCGAGAGGGGAAGCATATGCATATTATTCAATCGTAACCTTTAAGGACGGCACAAAGAAATGCGAAGTTATGAGCAAAGATGAGATTGATGCGATCCGCAAGCGTTCAAAATCTCCGAACAATGGTCCATGGGTTACAGATTACGATGAAATGGCAAAAAAAACCGTGTTTAAAAGACTTTCAAAATGGTTGCCATTAAGTCCGGAACTTCAAAAAGGCATTGACATTGACAATGAAGAATATGAGATGCCAAAGCAACCGCAACAAGGTTATATTGAAGCAGACTACGAAGCCTTACCGCTTGATGATGAAATACCGGACTTTGATGATAAAACCGGAGAGATTATAGAAGAACCCGATCCGGAACCAGAAGCACCAAAGGCACCGGAAGCACTGGCAGAGCAACCGCAACAACCACAGAAAGCATTGTTTTAATTTAACCGGGGAGCTTGCCGGCTCCCCAATTTTTAAGGATTTGAAGAAATGACAGAAAATACATTAATCGTGTTGGAAGACAAAAGCGTAGCAAACATTCAATTTAATTTTGAAGAATTAAAAGCATGGGCATTGGCCAAGGTTGAAAAATACCAAAATTTAACCATTACCGAAGAACAGGTAATTGACATCAAAAAAGAGATGGCAGACATTAACAAATACTCCAAAGAAATTGATGCAAAGCGTAAAGAGTTTGAAAAACAATACAAGGCTCGCATTGATCCGGTTCTTGCCCAGATTTTGGAAATAAAAGGCATTTTTGATAGTGCATACAACGGACTTAAAACGCAGGTGGATAATTTTGAAACCATCGAGCGTGAAAAAAGACGTATCGCCATAAAAGAACAGATTGAAGAAATAATCCAAGTTGAGGGATTGCAACAATATGCTAAAAGATTTGAAATTCAAGAAAAATGGCTAAATAAAACCACGTCACAAAAATCCATAAAAGCGGATTTGGATAATATTGTTGCCGAGATTAAATCTTGGATAGAAACTCAGGAAAAAGCAATGAAGATGCGAGAAGAACGCATCCAGATGGTTAGTGAGTTTTATAAAGCAAAGGTTGAAAGCTATGGATTTGACCTTGGCAAAGAAAGCTATTTTATTGCCAAATGTGACCAATGTGAGGGAACAGCCATCACCGTTATGATTAACTCCGCATTTGAAGCCGAACTCAAATACAGAGAAGCAAGAAAACGCCAAGAAGAAGATGCAATAAAAGAAGCACAAAAGCAAGCCGAAGCAGAGGCCAAGGCAAAAGAAAAAGCGGAAGCACCTGCAACGATACAAAATCCGGCTCCGTTGGTAAAAAAGGAAGAACCAAAGGCAGAAGTTGCTCCAGAACCCAAACAAGAAAAAATCCTTGCCGGAAGTGTGAGATTTACATTCAAGGAAAGCAATTTTGAAAAGATAAAAGGGCTCATGGGGCAAATAAAACAGCTTTGCGAAACGTGGGAAAACGAATAACACAAAGGAAATGCCGGAGAAATCCGGCTTTTTTTTATAAAAGTGCATTTTTTTGAAAAATTATGCATTTTTTTGTTGACTTTTACCGTTTAACGGTATATAATAAGAGCAGAAAACAACAAAAGGAGATGAAAGATGACAGAAAACGAAGTTTTGGAATTAGCAACATTAGAAAACCCAATAATTAACAAAACCGGAAATAAAATTGAATTTAAAGACGGAACTACATACGCCAAAGATTTTAGAACCGGATTATATAGAAAAGTTAAAAACTATATGCTTTAAAAAGGAGATGAAATGAAAAAAGATGCAAAATTAAAATGCGACCGAGCCTATGAGCAACGTCAAAAAGAAAAAGGCATCAGGGTGAGGGGTTTCCGCCTCACCGATGCCGAATGGGAAAAAGTAAAGGAATTTATACGAAAGATGAGGAAACAAAATGAAAATAAGTGAAATTCTTTTTATTTTATTTTTAATTATTTTTTATTTGGTTGTTGTTATGCCAATAAGACAATGGAATTGCGATAGACATAATATGGATGCCGATTTATTTACAAGCGGATGTATTGTGAGGGAAGAAAATGAAAATATTTTGCGTTGAGTGCCAAGAGCAGGAAGAAACGGAACTTGTGACAGGCAAAGATATATATCCCCACCGTCCAGACCTTTCCGATAAATATTTTTATAGGTGCAAAAAATGCGGAAATTATGTTGGATGTCATCCAAACTCTACAAGGCCGCTCGGTTGCATCCCAAACAAAGAACTAAAACAAGCCAGAAATTTTATTCATGAAAAGCTAGATCCGCTTTGGCGAAAGAATATGTATGGCAAAGATAGGGGATGGTGGTATGCCCATATTGCCAAGGAATTGGGAATAAAAGAGTATCACACCGGATGGACACGTTCGGTTGAAGAATGCCGCCAAGTTTGGCGAGCAATAAACAATATTTTAAGAGTTTTATCAAACAGAAAGTAGAAAGGAGAACCGCCATGGATAAGAAAAGCACACTTTTGGAATTATGCGAATATTTTGGAGAGCATCCGGATCATCTCGCAACCGTTATAACATTTTTGATTTTTGCATACATATTCAGGAGCAAGAAATGAGCTTGTTTAATATCCCAGAATTGGGTATGAAGCCAAAAAAGAAGCTTGCACATCCGGAACAACCGGTACAAAAGAGCATCGTGCAATATTTAGAACTCAGGGGCTTTATTTTTACGGCCCCTGATGCCGGTATTCATGTCAAGAGCAAGGTAACCCAAACAATATTAAAATCCATGGGCAGGAGAGCCGGAATTTCCGATTTAATCGTATGGATTCCCGGTGGAACTATCTGCATCGAATGCAAAAAGCCTGCAACGTATCGGTGGAGCGAGCGATACAAACGCATGGTTACAGACGAGCGAGCAGGAACGCAGAGCGATGAGCAAAAAGAATTCCAAGCCCTTATTGAAAAGCTTCCCGGACACCATTATATCGTGGCAAAAAGCGTGTCTGATGTTGTGGATTATTTTAATAAAAATAACATTCAGCCAAAATAATGCTTGCAAATTAAAAAAGTTGTGAATAACATCATTTTGTATTTAGAAAGTCGATAGAGAGGTTAAAAAAATGAAACAAATTATACAGAAAAATATATCAAGACATTATAAGCGATTGGAGCAAAGATTGAAAGAGATCTCTGCTCCAATTGTCATTTTAGAAACAATTTCAAAGGAATTCCGTTTTTTGGAAAGGGATTTATTAAGTGAGTTAGAAAGTAGGGAGAACCAAGAATGTCAGCCAGAAAACAAAGAACAGCAATAATATACAGCGATTGGAAAGATTTAATTGAGGAAATATCCGACGAGGATGCCGGAAAAATATTCAAAAATCTTTTGAGGATGCTTGATAATGAGATGATATTGGATGAACCATCAGAAAAGGGAGTTTGGCGGTTTATTTCAAAGAAATTCAGCGAGGGCATCCAGAAATGGAATGAAAAATCAAAAGAAAATTCACGCATTGCCAAGATAAGATGGGATAAAGAACGTCAGAAAAAAGATAATGCGGATGAATGCGAACGCATGCGAACGCATACGAACGTATGCGAACATACAATTCCGCAATGCGAAACGATGCCTACTGTTACTGTTAATTTAAATAGTTTAAAAGATAAAGAAAAAGAAATATATAAAGAAAAAGAAACAGAAAACCATTTTCTTGATTATCCCGATGATTTTGAGTTTTTAAGTAACAGTAAATTTTTAATTAATAAAAGTTTTAGTTTTAAGTTGGAAAACAGAAACATAAAACCTTATGTCGACATGTATGGCATGCCGATAATAAATTCAGTACAGAATTGGCTGATTAAGAACAAAGACGGCAAAGAGGTAGATTGGTGCTTCATTGTTAGTCAGTTTGAAAATTTCCGAAAAAGAAGCGGAAGACCATTGAAAATTGCATTTTAAAAAGGGGATGATAAATGAAAATAAGATTATTGGAACTTTGTGCCGGATATGGGAGCCAAGCGTTGGCTTTGAAAAATTTAGGCATAGACGTTTATTCAGAGATTGCCGAGTTTGATAAATATGCAAGCCAAGCATATATGCAGCTGCATGGAGAAACAAAGAACTACGGCGATATTTACAAAATTGATGAAACAAAGCTCCCATATTTTGACATGATAACATATTCAACGCCATGCCAAGATTTTTCCGTTGCCGGAAAAGGAAAAGGCGGAGATAAGGGTAGCGGAACACGTTCAAGCCTTTTGTGGGAGTGCGAACGAATTATAAGAGCTGTTAAGCCTAAATATTTATTAATGGAAAACGTAAAAAATCTTTTGAGTAAAAAACATTGCCATAATTTTAATGCATGGATAAAAGTGCTTGAGAATATGGGATATACAAACTATTACAAGGTTCTTAATGCCAAAGACTACGGCATACCGCAGAACCGGGAGCGTATATTTTGCGTGTCAATCCTTGGCGGTGGCCAATATTTATTTCCAAACCCGATACCGCTTGAAAAACGTTTAAAAGACATGCTTGAGCCAACCGTTGCAGAAAAATTTTATTTAAGCTTAAAGCAAATAGCTAAATTTATAAAAAGTTGTTTTCATCAGGAGAGAGATAGATTACAAGAAAAAGATTATTGCGACACTATTTTAAGTAGAGATTACAAAGATCCAAAATTAGTAAAAGAGCCTATTTGTGCAGCAAGCAGAGGTAGGGGAGATGTAAAAACAGAGCAGCATCTTGAGATAAACTATTCAGGTTGCACAAATACGCTTACAAGCGTTCAAAAGGATAATTATGTGGTTGAGCCTAAAGTTATTCAGGTTGGCAATATTGTAGATAGTGGAAATTGGGATAATCCGCAAAGAGGTAGAGTTTATAGTTCCGATGGTTGTAGTCCTGCTCTTAATACTTGTCAAGGCGGTGGATTAGAACCAAAAATTATAGAAGAGAAACCCATACTTGTAGGCGGTGTGGGAGAAATTAACTTTGGCAAGCAATACAGACAAGGAAACAGAATATACGATTCAAATGGAATAGCTATGTGCTTAACATCTCAACCTGTGGGAAATGCGGGCGGTAATAGTTATTTATATAAAATTGAAGAAAATAATATAATTAATTATTGCATCCGCAAGCTAACCCCAAGGGAATGTTGGCGTTTGATGGGTGTAAAAGACGAACAGTTTGACCGCTTGCACGATTTATCAAACTCGCAACTTTATAAACTTGCCGGGAATAGCATTGTGGTTGACGTGTTGGAACACATATTCAGAAACTTGCTAATGCCGGAAACAACAGAAACCAAAGGTCAATTAAATTTATTTTAAAAAGGGGGAAAACATGGGCGGAAGAAGATCAATTGATTTTAAGACATTTGACAAGGCAACGCAGGAAATAATCAAAAACGTGGCGATTGTTATGGGGGTTAATGAATATTATAACATCTTTGCCAAGTTTGACCGACAATACACATTGCCGAGATTTGTATGCTACAAAGTGTTATACGACCGAGGATACAGCTATCCGATGATTGGGGCGAAATTTTGCAAGGATCACACATCAATTATTCATGGCGTTAAAAGAACAAAGAAGTCTCCGGAATTAATGGCATACGCCAATATTGTCAATTATAGGCTTCGGCAGCACACTGACGAAATAAACCTATTGCGAAAATTTAAGATTGAGGAGAAAAACAGCGAGATTATAAAAAAGATTAAGGATTTAATGAATTTGGGATATGATGAAGATGCTATTGTGGATAACATAAAAGACGTATCAAAGGTTCTTATCCTTGAATTAATTGAAAATATTAAGAAAAAATGCAAACAAAAACTTGTTCCGGATTACAAAAAAAGCATTGTTCGGAAAATTTATGTTTGACAATTATAAGAAGTGATTATAATATTATTATGTTTTTACAACAAAAGAAATTTTATAAGGAGATGAACATGAGAGGAAAACTCGCAAAAACATTGCATGCGGTGGCCCGTCTTAGAACAGTTGGGATGCCAGATGTTGAATATAACCTTACCAAAAGGCATTTAATCAAAGTTCCGGAATTTGAAAAACCTATAATGTGCGGAACGATTGTTCTTAGTGAAAACTGCACAAGAGCCGTTTATAAAAACCTAAAAAAGGGATCTAAAAAATGAAATCAAAAATAAATTGCACCAGAGAGCAAGCAGAAGAATTGGCTCAAAAGTTTGGAATATCTCAAGAAACAGTTGATGAATTTGAGTACAAGCCAGAACCGAAACAAACATCACTTATAACTAAAGAAGACGATGAAAGAAATAATATTGTTGGCGGTATTGATGTAAACCGCTTGCGGTCCATTATTGAACGCATTGAACGTCTTGAAGAAGAAAAGAAAGGCATTTCATCAGATATTCGTGATATTTATGCAGAAGCCAAAGGAGTGGGATTTGATACCAAAATTATTCGTGAAATTATTAAACTCCGAAAAATGAATACGGCCGACCGTGATGAACAAGAATTTTTAATTGAAACATACCGGAAAGCATTAAACATTTAGTCGTGTGGCGGTTCCAGAGGATGAAAGGCGGCATCCTATAACGGTATAATCGGAAACGTAAAAGCTGTGCCACACACATAAACCTCATGTATTTCATAGCAGCTTAATTATACCACCGCCTTAAAATTATTTATAAATAGGGGGAATTTTTATGAAGAAAATATGTTCAAGATGTAAGAGGGAGTTGCCGTTATCTTTATTTGGAAAACTTAAAACAAGCAAAGATGGCTTGCAGTATACCTGTAAAGAATGTCTAAATAAACATAATAAAGATTATCGGTCTAAGAATAAAGCCAAATGGATTGAATACAACAGAAAATCAAAAGAAAAAACAAAAACACTTGAATACCATTCTTTATGCGATGCTATTGGTGGATATAACCTATTTATTCTGAACCACACAAAGCAAGGAGAATTTAAGTATAATATGGTTAATACGGCAACCGGGGAAATTTTTAATACCAACAACAAAGAAGATTTTATTGAACGAATAAAAAGGATAAACTAATGCAAAACGAAAAAGGAAAAGAAATCTACGAAATTAGAAAAACGCTAAGGATGGGCCGTCCGGCATTTGCCGAGGTTTGTTTGAAGCGTAGCGAGCAATCTGTCATTAAATATGAAAATGGCGAAGTTAATCCACCTGAAAAGGTTATGAAACGTGCCAGAAAATGGATGAATTTGTATAACGAAATTCATAGGGATTAGAATTAATATGGAACTTATAAATGACCACTTCCAAAACCGAAAACAGTACAATATACCAAAGGCTCAATTGGTAATTGCCGATATTCCATATAACATTGGCAAAAATGCATACGGGAGCAATCCTAAATGGTATATTGACGGCGACAGTTCAAAAGGAGAAAGCAAACTAGCCGGAAAAGAATTTTTTGATACGGATAAAAACTTCCGTATTCCGGAGTTCTTTCATTTTTGTTCAAAGATGGTAAAGCCAGAGCCAAAAGAAACCAACAAAGCCGGATGCATGATTGTTTTTTGTGCTTTTGAGCAACAATTCGATTTGATTGAAGAAGCCAAGAAACACGGATTTAAAAACTACATTCCGTTGACATTTTACAAAAACTATTCGGCCCAAGTTTTGAAAGCAAACATGAGAATTGTAGGAAATACCGAATATGCCTTGCTTTTCTATCGTGATAAATTGCCAAAGTTTAATAACAACGGCCGCATGATATTTAATACAATGCCGATGGACAGAGATACGGAAACACCACGCATTCACCCAACACAAAAGCCTTTATCGCTTTTGAAGTACCTTATTGAGATATTCACAGACCGGGGCGATGTTGTCATAGATCCATGTGCCGGAAGCGGATCCACCTTGCTTGCCGCCGAGCAATTAGGCCGCAAGGCGTACGGATTTGAGATTAAAAAAGAATTCTGCAGAGAATTTGAAAAAAAGTTGAATAGAGAAGTTGAAATTGAATTATCTTTTTAAAAAAGGGGAATAAATATGAGAACGAGCGAATATGTATCAATTGGACATCCGGATAAAATTGCGGACCTTATAAGCGAGTACATTCTTGACCGCATTCTTGAGCAAGATCCAAATGCCAGATATGCATTGGAAGTGCAGATAAAAGACAACCATGTAACCCTTGGCGGGGAAATCACCACAAAAGCCGATATTTCTGCCGAAAAATGGGTAAAAGAAGCCGTTGAGGAAATCGGTTATACAAAGAAATATTCCGAAAAATGGGGTAAGGAAAATACAATTTGCTCGGATGATTTGGAAGTCCGTAGCCTTATATCAGCACAAAGCTTGGATATTGCTCAGGGCGTAGATATTGACGGATGGGGCGATCAAGGCATATTCTTTGGATATGCGGAAAACAACCCAGATACGAATTATATGCCGTTGGATTATTTCCTTGCCAAAGATTTGAACAATCTGTTATATTCAAAAGCCAAAAAAGGCATTGGCGGATTGGATATTAAAACACAAATCACACTTGATGATGAAGATATGGTTGATGAAATCATCGTTGCTATTCCGGTAAAAGATGGCCGTGAATTAGCTAAAATCAGAGATATTGTAGATAAATGGGCAGGAAAGCAGAACATCACACCTACAACAGTAACCGTAATTAACGGCACCGGAAAATACATCAAGCATTCATCAATGGGAGATTGCGGAACCACCGGCCGAAAGCTTGCGGTAGACTTCTATGGCGGAAACTCCCCCATCGGGGGCGGATGCCCATGGACAAAGGACGGAACCAAGGCAGACCTTGCCCTTAATGTTATTTCCAGATTTTTGGCGTTAAATGAATTAAAAGTATCTACGCATCCTTATAAACACATTTGCGAAACAAAAATAAGCTGCTGCATCGGAAAGTCAGATATTATTTATTCATACGCCATAAAAGATAAATACGGCCAGATTTTGGAAAAAAACACCGAAAGAGCATATGCATCACCCAGAGAAGTGATTGAACAGTTCGAATTGAGAAATCCTAAATTTGCTTCTCTTTGCAAAAAGGGTTTATTTGGTGTTCCGGACACAGAGCATATTTGGGAGTTATAGAAAATGCCTTTTGTAGAAGTCAAAAACGATAATGGATCCACAACCTATAGATGGGTAAAGGATATTGACAAATACAATGAACAGAACTATCAAAATGAACAGCAAGGGGATTTGACAACCGGAACAGCTTCCCTTGTTGCTCTTGATATATCAAAGGAAAAATATAACCAAATTTTTAAGAGGGGGGAAAACAATGTTAGAGAAAGAGGAAAATGTTAATCCTGATAAATATGCACTTGAAGAACCTTTGATTTTTAAGTCAATTATTTGTGACATCATAAAAAACAAGGAAATACTTGAACAGCTTAATGATGTTAAAAGCAAATACATTGAGGAAATATCTAAGATTTGCAATGCCGATAAAGAAGATTTTAATGACATCTCCAACATTTATGTATTGGCACAAGATATTTATAACAACATCATCGGATTTATTGCGGTAGGATTAAACCCGGCGGTTCGGGAAGTGTGGGCGTGCCACGTCTACACCCTGCCGGAATATCGGAAAAAGGGCGTATATCGGGATATGATGGAAAGATTAAAGTTATTTACATCACAAATTGGGTTTAAAAGAATTGTCGTTGGCGTTTATAAAGTCAATAAACCGAGCAAAAGAACTCACTTAAAACTAGGTTTTAAACCCATTATTGACATCATGCATCTTGATTTATAGCCTATTTTATCGGGAAAATATTATAATTTGGGAGAAAATAGCTATGCCAAGAGGGAATAAACAAACATTAAAAGTCTACACCTCGGAAGAAGCTCGCTTTTATGGATCCATGGGCGGAAAAGCTTCAGCCGATGCACGAAGACGGAAAAAAAGCCTAAAAGAACTCACGCAAGCCTTGCTTGAGATGAAACCGCATGAAAAGATAGCAGAAAGGTCAAAAATGCTTTTTCCTGGCGTTGATCCGGAAGATTTAACAAATGGCATGATTTTGGCCATGGCAATGTTTGATAAGGCGATAAAAGACCAAGATGTCAAAGCGGCTCAGTTTGTGAGGGATACGGCCGGAGAGGTGCCGGAGCAGATAATCAACGGAAATCTTGGACAATCTACCGTCTTTGTGACCGAGCAAGACCAAAACAAAATCATCAAGCATATTCAAGAAGTATTAAATGATGGCCAACCAAAAACAGAAAAAACAACCAAAAAAGCAAGCAAGCCCAAAAAAGGAACGAAAAAGAAGTAATACATCGGAAGATATAAACCGAGAATACCTTGGCAAGACCTTGCTTGATGCCGGCTTTGAGGTTTGGTTCCGATACATGTTCCGAGTTCTTGAGGGTAAGCCCTTTATAATGGACCGTATCCACAAGGATATGTTCAACGTTTTTGATGACCTTTATTATTTGCGAATAACTCGTGAATGCATGAACATTCCGCCACGAGCCGGAAAAACCACCATCTGCAAATATTGGCTTATTTATTGCCTAACCAAAAACCCACGGTGTAATTTTATTTATACATCATTCTCCCAAATGCTCCTATCCGACATTGCCAGAGAAGTGGCTCAAATTTTAGAGCATCCGATTTACAAAGAACTCTACGGAAACGGATTAATCGGTATGGAAGAAAAGGAAGAAAACCCGATTGATGACTTTTGGCGAGAATATCTCTTGCAAGAAACAGGTAAAGCGGTATATGCAAGTAAACGCATCATCACCGCAAAAGGCGGACAAATTCTATTTGCATCTATCGGATCCACCATCACCGGATTTGGTGCCGGCATAAGAGGGGCGAAAGGTTTCTCCGGAGCCTTAATCATAGACGATGCGAACAAGCCGGCCGATATCATGTCCGAAACCATGAGGGATAAAGTCCGCAAATACTATGACGAAACCTTGCTGTCACGTTTAAACGACAGTAACGTGCCAATATTTAACATTCAGCAAAGGCTCCACCTTGGCGATTTATCCGGATATTTGCTTGAACAATACAAATTTGACAGCATCATAAAGCCGTTGCTTGAACCGGACGGAACATGCAACATTGAAAGCCAATACACCCCTGAGCGTATTAAAGAAATCTCATTTAATGACACCATGTTTCAAGCACAATATCAGCAATCACCGGTGGCAGAAAAAGGAAACATTATTCAGCGTGATTGGTGGGTATATTACGATGCTGACATTACAACAATAGATGGAAAACTTATAATAACGGCCGACACAGCATACAAGAAAACCAAAACCGCCGACTATTCATGCTTCCAAGTTTGGGAGCTGTTACGCAAAGAGATGCGTTTGCGTGATATGATTGTAGGTAAATGGGAATTCCCCGAACTTTTGGAGAAAGCAAGCCAAATATGGCGGAAGTGGACAGATAACAGTTTAATTAATCCGGCCGCATTTATGTACATTGAAGACAAAGCATCAGGCATTAGCTTGGAGCAAACGCTTATTCAATCCGGCATCAATGCCATTTGTTGGAAGCCAAAAGAATATGACTACCCAGAGGATAAAGTCGGCAGAACGAGAGAGCTCTCATGGGATGTATACCGTGGTCTTGTAAAATTAAAAAAAGATGATAAAATGAGCCAGTATCTAGTTAATGAGGCGGCATTGTTTGCTGAAGATATGTCGCACGCTCATGACGACAGCGTTGATAGTGCATCAATGGCCCATTCTATTTGGAGATATGCCGGGGGCGGACAATAACAGAGGATTATAACATATGACCAGACGTAGCAAGAGCAAAAAAAACATTTTAGTGAAAAATACTATCCTAAGAGGTGCCGGAGCAAATACGGTTCAAGATAGAGGAAGCCAACAAACGGCAGCCATATATTCACGCAATCCATATTTTAGAAATGACTTTTATAGCCGTTGGCAGGAGTGGGTGCGTTGGTACAATACCAGTTGGGAAGCCGGAAAAATTGTGGATATCCCTGTTCAGGATGCATTCCGCATACCGGTAAAGATTACCGGAATAGAACAGCCGGATATTGAAGCCATTGAAAAATATATGAAATACCTTGATGTTAATAACAACTTCAAACGAGCCGCCACCATAGAGCGATTGCTCGGCGGTTGCGTTATCATTATTGGCGTGAAAGACAGCAAAGATGATCCGGAAGAAGTTCTCGATCTTAAAACAATAAAAAAAGGCGATATTACATTCTTGAATGTTATCAGCACCGAGAAAATAACAAAGTGCGAATATGATGATGATGTATTCAGCCCATCATACGACAAGCCAAAATATTACATGATAAACGGGGTAAAAACCCACGTCAGCCGATTAATTATCTTTGATGGCGATCCATTATTTAATCACACATCTATGAACTTGCTTCAGAACTTCCGCTACAATCCTGCCGGATTTGGCGAGAGTGTATTATCCAGATTATATGATAGCCTTGTGCGAGCAACCGGAACGCAAGAGGGAGCATATCACCTTGTGAACCTTGCAAGCGTTTTATTAGTAAAATGCGAAAGATTTATTGACCTACAAGCCACCAAACAAGGCAATTCTGCCTTAAATATGCTCGATAAGATTGCCGAGCAATTAAGCATCTACCGTGGGGCGGTTATTGATGGAAAGGGAACAGAGATAGCTCAACACTCCGCAACATTTGGAAGCGTGCCGGAACTTTTAAATACATATCTTCAAATTCTTGCGGCCGGATCCGATATCCCGGCAACTCGTTTCTTGGGCGATAGCCCATCAGGATTAAACTCAACCGGAGAGAGCGACCTAGAAAACTATTATAACAACATTGACAGCTACCAAACCACACGCTTAGAGCCAAAATATAGAAAGATGCTTGATATTATCGGCTCATCCATCTGGGGCTTTGAAATTTGGAAAGAAAAATCGCAAAACCTAGCATTTGAGTTTGAGCCGCTTTGGAACATCAACAAAATGGATCAAGCAACCGTTGACAAGACAAGAGCCGACATTCTCCGCCAGTTCAAAGAAGATGGCATCATTAGCGACAAGCAATATGCCGAAGAAATCAATAGCAAGAAAATTCTTGATATTGAACTTGACGTGGAAGAATATGACGAAGAACGAGAAGAATTGATTGACGGCTCCGATATCCCTAGCTTGCGTGATGAAACGGACCGAGTAATTGATACCATAGGAGCAAAGCCAAATGTCGATAGTGGTGCTAAATCAGAAGCCGGACAAGGTTAAAAAAAGCCAAAAAGGCAATCCGATAAAAACTCCTAAGAGTTTGGAAGATGATGCGAGAGTAAGCATTAACCGCATTGTGCGAGAAGTTAATGCAGAACTCCGCACCATATCGGACAATGCAAAAACAAACACACCGGAGCAAACATCCGCACTCTTAAACGACTTCAAACGCAGATGGCGGAGCATTATTGAACAAAGGGCCGACACCATCAGCAAGGCATGGGTTGAAGCCATTGATGAAAATAACTATGAAAAGACAATGGCCATGCTCCGTAAAGCATTCGGCATAGAAATATCAACCATTTTGGAAGATAAAGACATTGCCGATACATTGGAAGCCATGCGGCTCAATATGGTTAATCTTATTGTAACCATACCAGAAGAAGCACTTAAAAGGGTTGCCTTGCGTATTTATGAAAACTACCAAGGTATAGCCATGCCGGAAAACCGCACGCTTCAGCAACAAATAAGTCAAGAGTTCAAAACCACATACCGACAAGCCAAAGTCATCGCTCGTGACCAAACGGCCAAGATAAACTCATCATTAAACAAAATAAGACAAGAAAAGCTTGGCGTTGATATTTATATCTGGCAGACAATGCGAGATAGCCGAGTAGTGGGTAAACCGGGCGGATTATACCCCAAAGGCAACGATAAACACGGAAATCACTACATCATGCAAGGTTTATATTGTAAATACAGTGATCCGACCGTATTCTCCACAGATGGCAAGACATGGCGGAAAAGAACCTCACAAATGCCAAAGGGCGAACCGGGAACAGATATTCAATGCCGATGCTTTGCTGAACCGGTTTTATACTGGGAAGCCGTCAAGAAAAATCTTGTTGTAGCCTAAGAAAACCAAGCACTCCAGAAAAGGGGTGCATTTTTTTTGAAAAAAATTGAAAAAAGTTCTTGCATATTATAATTTTTTATTATAACTTTACAACAGATACAACAAAAGGAGTTATAGAAATGAGAGATTATTTTATTTTGGGATTTATGATTGGTTTTAGTATTGTGTATTTTGGCGGAATGGGCTTAATCAGATTGGGAGCTTTCTAAAATGGATTACTTGGATAAAGCAAAAAACGACTTAGATTGTTTTCTAAGATTTAAGAAAATGATGAAAGATAAAAACATCAAGCCCGAAGATATGTTTTCTGCGCTAAAAGGAGCAATTGAGGGAAAAGCGAGTATTGTTTTTGAAGAATACAAACCGCAGATTGATGCATGGGTAGAAGATACTGTTATTGAAGTTGAAGAATTGGACAGCTATCATCGCGAATATAATCCGTATGGCGTTCCTGCCGAATATGCAGGGTGGGAAAGCGATTGGGATGAAGAAGAAGAACGCCAAGCAAAGATTAAGAAATGCGTTGGATATTTGAAAGAAGACAAGATATACGACTACATCCCCATGGACATGGACGATGATATGTTAGAGTTAATTCATAAAATTGCGGTTAAATACTTGGAGGGTAAAATCAATGCCTAATAAAGAACAGATAATCCACGATATGCACATAAAGCTAGAGGTGCTGTGTGGTCTTAAAAAAATAGCAATAGAGCAACAATGCTCTGTGATGCTTAAAATTGTTGAAGAAAAAATTGAGGAATTAGAAAAAAAGATAGGGGAGCTTCAAAATGATTGAAGAATTATGGGCGGTTTATAAAGTTTTAAAGTGGCACAAGAAAACCTTTCCAAAGGTTACCTACGAAGAACAAACGGCCAAACGCAGAGATGAGATCCATGAATGGATCGATGCTTTTGATAAGTACACCAAGGATAAGAGAAAATCAAGAAAAAACCTTGCCGAGATGGAGTGGGCCGATACAATCATTGCCGGAATTGGATGCCTGCGGTTCAAAAAGACTAGATCCGACATTGAGGATAAAATGTATATAAATCGCATGAGAAGTTGGTATAACAATCAGCACAAAGGGAAAAAAGATGATAAAGTCGCAAGATGAGTTAAATACATGTAACGATGGCAAGCGCAAGAGCGATGTTCTTATAGCAACGATTGAAAAATGCGAAAAGCTGGAAAAGCAGCTGCGCAAGGTGCGGGAGCCGTGGGAATATGAGGTCGTCGTAAACCAGATCTTTACGCTGCCGTTCCGGCCGTAACGGTTGGAATGGCCTCCGTTTCGCTCTGGCCATCATCAGCGAAAATTTTATTTTATATAGTTGCAATTCAGAAGGATCTGCGGATTTTTCTGAATTGCGTTTTCACCGGAGGGGCTGTAACGGTAAACGGCATCTGCATTCTATTATGAAAAAGCCCCGCCATCATAGCGACGGCGGGGCATGAGCAGACAAGCGATATCAGACGTTCAGATAACTGCGCAGCATGGCCTGCAGCAGATCGTCACGATCCACCTTGCGGATCATGGAACGGGCATTCTTATAGGTCGTGATGTAGGTGGGGTCTTCGGACAGGATATAGCCCACCAGCTGATTGACCGGATTATAGCCTTTTTCCTTTAAAGCATCGTACACCTGCTGTACGATCTCATGGATCTCATAGTCCTTTTTGTCGTGGATCGAAAAAATAGCGGTCTCGCCACTCACGGAATACACCCCCTTAGGAAGAACTACATTCATTGTACACGAATTGCGAGGAAACTTCAAGCTAAACAGACCGGATTTGCACAGTTTGCATAAAATTTCCGGTCCTGATTTTGCAGGCTGACGGCCTGCACCGCCGCAAATGCGGCAGAAGGAGGGCCTTTATGCTGTATGGCATCGGCTGCGACCTGTGCGAGATCGCGCATCTGGAAAAAAGCCTTACCGGCGCACACGCTGCAGCCTTTATCCGCCGGGTGTACGGCGAGGCTGAACGCGCTGCGCTGAGCCTTGACGAACCGCTGCCCGCCGGGCGCAGCGCTGCCCACCGGCTTGCCAGCGCCGCAGCCAACTTTGCCGCCAAGGAAGCCTTTTTAAAGGCGGCAGGCACCGGCCTGCGGGAGCCGTTCTCCCTGTGTGAGATCGAGGCTGTCCGGCTGGAAAGCGGTGCACCTGCCTATCATTTTTCCGGCCAGACGGCGGAATGGATGCAGGCCCATGGCCTTGCCGCCCGGCTCTCTCTGAGCCACGAGGGCGGCATGGCGCTGGCCTTCTGCATACTGGAAACTCTATAAGCCTTTGTGCATACAATGGAATATCCCCTGCGCTGCATAACCGGCGCGCAGCCGGCTCATACTGAGATCAGACGAAGATGCGCCGGACGCATCACATAAGCGGGGCGCATCCTCCAAATGCAGGGAGGGAGATTCCATGGAGGTACACAGAGGAGAAGTTTTTTACGCAGATCTTTCGCCGGTGGTGGGGTCGGAGCAGGGCGGCGTGCGCCCGGTACTGATCGTGCAGAACGAGATCGGCAACCGGCACAGCCCTACCGTGATCGCTGCGGCCATTACATCCCGGCTGGACAAAGCCCGCCTGCCCACCCACATCAATATCCGGGCAGCGGATACCGGCCTTGCCAAGGACAGCGTGGTGCTGCTGGAACAGATCCGCACGCTGGATAAGCACCGCCTGCGGGAGCGGGCCGGGCAGATCACGCCGGAAGATCAGAAACGTGTGGATCAGGCTTTGGATGTAAGCCTGGGGCTTACTTCATATTAAGGGGCCGTTGCAAAACAGCTCTTTGAAAAGATCATGCACAAAACCCGGAACCTTTTTTCGGCCAAAACGGCTCAAAAAGGCTCCGGGTTTCTGATTTTACGCTGTTTCTTTGTGCAAACTGCGATCATTTTTTCATTTTCCAGCTTAATTTTTTTTGAAAAGGCGCGCGAAGGCTGGTTATTCCCGCCAGAAAATGCTATACTTTTCTGCAGAATGATTGTGCTGTCGTGTGCAGCATATGCAGGTTTTATGATGATATCGGAGGGCTGATTATATGATCATCCAGAGCAAAAAAGTATGGATCGCCGACCAGTTCATTTCTGCCGCAGTCGAGCTGGAGCAGGGCAAGATCACCGGCATCTTCCCCTATGGTGAAAAGCAGGCCGATGTGGACTATGGCTCCAAGCGCATCGTGCCCGGTTTTATGGATATCCACTGCCATGGTGCCTACGAGTTCGACACCAACGACGCAAAGCCGGAGGGCCTGCGCTACTGGGCAAAGCATATCGTCTCTGAGGGTGTGACCAGCTTTCTGGCCACTACCGTCACCCAGAGCGTGGAGGTGCTGACCAACGCCGTGGCCAATGTGGCCGACGTGATGGAGGGCAGCTACGAAGGTGCCGAGATCCTTGGCATCCACTTTGAAGGCCCCTACCTCGATATGAAGTACAAGGGCGCACAGCCTCCGGAGTACATCGCAAAGCCCAGCGTGGAGCAGTTCAAGCACTACCAGCAGGCAGCACGCGGCCACATCCGCTATGTGACCCTTGCACCGGAACACGACGAAGGGTTCGCACTGACCCATTACCTGACCGAGCACGGCGTGGTGGTCAGCATCGGCCATAGTGCCGCCACCTATGAGCAGGCCGTGATGGCCTATGCCAACGGTGCCCGCTCCATGACCCACGTGTACAACGGCATGTCCCCCTTCGCCCACCGCGCCAACGGTCTGGTGGGCGCAGCCTACCGCATCCGCACCATGTACGGCGAGATCATCTGCGACGGCTGCCACTCCACCCCTGCTGCCCTGAACAACTACTTCATGAGCAAAGGCCCGGATTACGCCATCATGATCTCGGATGCACTGATGGCCAAGGGCACCCCCATTGGCAGCGAGTACATCTTTGGCGGCAACCATATCACCATCTACCCGGACGGCAGCGCCCATCTGGACAACGGCACGCTGGCCGGTTCCACTTTGAACATCAACAAGGGCCTGCGCATTCTGGTGGAGGAGGCCATGGTGCCCTTCAACTATGCGCTGAACGCCTGCACTATCAACCCGGCGCGCTGCCTGCATCTGGACGACCGCAAGGGTTCCATCCAGATCGGCAAGGATGCCGACCTTGTGGTGCTGGACGACAACTACGATGTGCTGCAGACCTACTGCATGGGAAAGGCCCAGCTGTAATTTCTGGCTGACGCGAACAAAGGATGTGTTAAACCCGTTATGATCCAGATCGCCTTCTGCGACGATGACCAAACAGTTCTGGACCAGCTCTCTGCCCTGTTGGAAAAATATCGCGCCCAGCGCTGTGTCCAGATCCAGTGCACAGCCTTTCACAGCCCGCTGGATCTGCTGGCCGAGATCGAAAAGGGCACCCGGTACGATATCCTGTTTCTGGATGTCATCATGCCGGCCGAAAACGGCATTACCGCCGCCAAGGAGATCCGGCAGTACGATAACGTCGTCAAGATCATCTTTCTCACTTCTTCCGCCGAGTTTGCAGTGGAATCCTATGTGGTGGGTGCCTATTTCTACCAGATCAAGCCCATCTGGGAGGACAGCTTTTTCCGTCTGACGGATTCGGTGATCGCCGAGTGCCGCCGCGCCGACCAGCGCAGCCTGATCCTGCGCTGCAAGACCGGCATCTCCCGCATCGATCTGGACCAGCTGCTCTACTGCGAAGTTCTGGGCCGCACTGCTGGTCATTGCGCTGTTCCCGACAAGCGGCACCGCGCTGCAGGATGCCACCGAGCTGGTCGTCACCCTGCCGCTGCTGCTGGCACTGGTGCACTGGATCGCGCCTTCGGTGCGCGCGCTGTCGCACTCTTCGCTCAAGCTGCAGCTGCAGTTCGGCGTGGACGGCAGCGCAGGCTTTTACCGCATTGAAAAGTCCGGCACCTTGCTCCGCCTGAAGGCAGAATAAAATCACAGTGCGCATTCGTTCCACCCTTAATACGCAAAACACCCCTCGGCTTCCGCAGCAGGAAACCGAGGGGTATTTGTTATGCTTTATTTGTGTTATTTGTGTCGGTTCAAGCCCTTACGCGATCACTTGCGGGGATTCTTGATAGCAGCCTGGGCGGGCGATAAAATTGCAGAGTTCTCCTTTCCAAAAATATCATTTCATTTTTCGTTGCGCCCGTGGTTCTTTTTTGTAAGCCCCGCGTATGCGGGGAAAAGTCACCTTCGCCAGCGCCCTGCACAAGGGCCACAGGATCACCCCCGCGTATGCGGGGAAAAGTAGTCGCCCACTGCGTCCGCCAGAATGCCGTAAGGATCACCCCCGCGTATGCGGGGAAAAGGCCCGGCAATGTCTCCGGGGCACATAACGTGTGGGATCACCCCCGCGTATGCGGGGAAAAGCAGGTAAACACCGTGGACACGTACCCGCCAGCAGGATCACCCCCGCGTATGCGGGGAAAAGTCCGGGAGATGAAAACCGGCAAGACGCGGCGCGGGATCACCCCCGCGTATGCGGGGAAAAGAGGATATGGCCAGAAAGCAAGGCCGGGAGATTAGGATCACCCCCGCGTATGCGGGGAAAAGGCCTTTGTAGAGAGTGGCATTGCCTGTGGGCGGGGAAAAGACTAAAAAGATCCCGTAGCACCGTGCCTCCTGTTGCTATTGTACCGCTGTTTCCTTCAGTTTGCAATAAACCTGTTGTATCAGACGGCAGTCCGGCAGGGCGCGATGCTCCACTTTTTCTGCCAGCTGAAAATGCTGTGCCAGCGTCACCAGCTTATAATTTGCGATCCTTGTAAGGTTTCGGCGGGCAAGTTGTGCAAGGTCGATCTGGCGGTTGGTCGGTGCCGGAAAGCCATATCGTTTGCAGGTCATGCGCAGAAACTCCAGATCAAAGGCAATATTATGTCCCACCAGTGGGTCTTTGCCAATAAACAACAAAAAGCTATTCAGCGCTTCCCGTGGTTCTGTTCCCTGCTGCAATTCCGCAGCGCTGAGTCCTGTCAGGGCTGTGATCTCTGCCGGAACGTTTTCTTCCACGCAGACCAGCATGGTCAGCTCCTCCACCGGTACACCGTCCCGGACCCGCAGCGCTCCATATTCGATGATGGAATCGGACGCGGCTTTCAGGCCGGTGGTTTCCAGATCGATCACGGTGTAATTGCCTGTGCTCGGCTTTGTTCTGCCCGCTTTCCGCGCCATTTGCTGCTGTGCCGCTTTGCTGAACCCGGGTTTCAGGTCGATTTGGTTTTGTTCGGCCTGCGGCAGCGGTCGTCGCATCAGTTTGATCCCGTCAAAGTCCACGGTTTCCCATGCGGTATTGTGGGTGCGAAAATCCATCCGCTGCTCTCCCGCCGTGGTGAACACCAGTGTTGCCTGTCCGTTTTTCAGGTTCTGACACACCCGCTCCCACAAGGCATCCCGCACGCGGCTGCTCACATTGCCCACATAAACGCCCGTGTTGATCTCGCACAACCATTTGGACAGATCCCCGCGCAGTTTTGGCGGGCAGTTCGTCATGGTGAGAACTACGAAGTTTCATCACCCTCTTCTTCAAAATAATTGATGCCGTTGGCCACAGTGCCCACTTTGTTGTCCCACAGATAAACAGCTTCCGGCTCCTGTTCCCGCTCATCCGCATTCAGGAGCAGATACCGGATATCGTGCACCATGCGCTCCAGAATATGATGCTCTACCATGGCATCCCGCACCCGGCGGCGCACTACGGCCGGCAGGTCGTCCGGAGCCTGTGCCGCCACTTCAAAGGCGATGGGAATGGTCACCTCGGCCTTGTACAGGTCGGCAATATCGTACACAAAGGAGCACTCGTGCCCCACATGAACAAAGCCAAGACCCGGGGCGCAGCCCAATGCCACGATCACCGCGTGCGCCAGACCGTACAAACAGGCGTGCCCGGCAGAAAGCGCCTGATTGACGGCATCTCCCGATGCAAAATCCTCCGGGCGGTACAGTCGGCCGCTCCACGGAACACCGGTATCCTTGGAAGCTTTGCGGTATACCTGCCGCACACGGCTGCCCTCGCGTCCCCGCAGCTGCTGCATCGTCAGCCGGGAGATATCTTCGTCCGGGAAACGGAGCTGATACATCTTGCGTACCACATCCAGGTGCTTGCGGGTGTTGCTGACAAGCTCTGCCTGCCGCAGCAACAGTTGCGAGTGGGTGGTCAGGGGACGGCCATGGGCGTAATACCGCACACCGTGCTCACCTACCCAGACAGCACCCACGCCCGTGTCACCCATAAGTTCCATGGCACGGTGGGTCACCCGTGTACCCGGCCCCAGCAGCAGCACCGAGATGCCCGCCGCCGGGATCTGAACGATCCCTTTTTCGTCTGTAACGGTGATTGCGCCGTCCTGTCGGCCAAGGGTGCAGTGTTCCAGATACAGAAAGGTCATCCGGTCTTTCCCCTGCGGCAGCGCCTGCAGGTCCGGCCGGATCATGCCCGGCATCTCGTCCATCTCAGTTTCCTCCGCGCATAACGGTCATCAGTCCAAGGCCATAGGCCTTGCCGCGCCCCATGCCCTGACACAGCAGTGCCCGGAACTGCTCTGCATCGGTCACCTGCAAAATGCCCTCATAGGTCACTGCCAACAGGGTCACCGGCCGGGTGCCGTGCTTGGCAAAGTGCTGCCACTGCACCCGGGTCACGGTAAATCCCTCCTCCCGCAGGGCAAAGCCGTGCTTTGCGGCGCGCTCCAACAGCCACTGCTTCTGGTACTGTGTCGTGCAATGTGCGGCTACAGTTCCCCGCGCTGCGGGGTTTTGGGGGTCTTTGCAGCTTTTGGTGGGGTTTGCGGTCAGCCGAAACTGCCAGCAGCTGCCCGGCTCCACCCGCTGCAAAAGCGGGTCGTAGCTGCGGGTCTCCGCAGCCGCTCCAGTGCCAAACTGCTCCACCACGCCGGACAGCTCTGGCGCATCTTCGCTGAGCAGCAGCAGATACAACCGCTCTCCCAGACGATCCAACCGCCACAGTCTGCGGCGGCGCTCCCCTGCAAAAGCGCTTTCCACTGCGCCATGCAGTTTTTGCGGTGCCGACAGCGCAGCCATGGTGCTGCGGCGGGTGGGATCTAGTTCTACCCGTGATAAATACATTCTCTCGCCCCCTTTTTACAATTCCCGGAACGGATCGTGCTCTGTAGTCTCCGGGCTGTCCGGCATCCTCTGCCATAGTTCCCGTACCGAGCGGTAGCCGTACTGCCGATGATGCGGGTCAAAGCTCACCGGCACATCCCGCTGCGGAGCCGTGCCCGGCTCCAGCGGGTCGGCGTCCAACAAGATCCGGCTCTGCCGTCCCGGACACAGCGGCGGTTCTGTCTGCAGTGCTTCCTGCAAAGAACATTGCCGCAGTCCCAGACAAAGCGGCAGGGTGGGCGGACAGGACCGGCGGCCCAGATACAGCTGAAACACCGGGTGTAGCAGCGCCTGCTGCAGCTGCTGCAAAAGGGCGGCATCCTCGCTTTCAATACCGGCCAGAAACACGGCGTCCTGCAAATAATGGCGGTAGGTCACATAAGAGGTCTTTTCATCCTGCGTCTTTGCCGTGTGGTAGTCCACCAGCAGCTGCCCTTCCCGCTCCACGCGGACGCCGAACCGCAGCCCGGTCAATCGGAGCAGTGCTTCGCGCTCGTCCCGCCGCAGCCCAAGAGCTGCCGCCAAAAGGCCGACCACGCCGCTCTTGGTGGGTTCACGGCCCGTCTTGCGGGTCTCAAATTTGGAGTCCGCGCCCCACGCCGGTAAAGGCGCTGCCAGCCGAAGCAACAGCGTTGCCATTACCCCACCTCATTTCCGGCAAGTGCATCCCGGACAGCCTTTTCCAGTGCGCCCAGCATAGCCTTTGCCGTCTGCGCCGGAGCCAGTTCCTCCAGCCCGCTGCCCACGGTAAAGCTTTGAGCCGGGGCCTCGGCAAAGCTGCTGTACATCTGCTGCGCATACCGTGCCAGTGCCGCCTTGGAAGGCGCGGCATACCCCTGCGCACTGCGGGGCACGGCACGCTCGAATGCGCCGCACAGGTTCACCGGCTGATCCTCCCGCAGGGTCACATATACCGCATCCGGCAGAGTGCGGTTTGCAAAGGTGTTCTGCTTGCCGGTGGGCATGGAGAAGAGGAACGCCTCACCAAAGGCCCGCACCGTTTCCGCGGTCTGCGCTGCACCCAGCTGCCCGGCCAGCTCCATCACGTTCACTGTGGCATAGCGGTACAGGGTGGAGGAGTTGTACTCCACAGTGCCCAGATGGCCTGCACCGGCGTTGTCCTCTGCTTGACAGTCATCCACGGCGGTAAAGTAATCGTACTCGTTCTGCACAGCATGAGTGGAGATGCTGTGCGCCACCTGCGCAGCGGCGTCATAGTTCAGAGAAGGGTCATCTGCCACCATGCGGCCAAACAGCGCCATGTCCATCGAGGGCGCTGCTTTCAGGGCATCCCGATACTGCTTTTTATCCGCAGAGCCCTCCACAGCCAGCTCTGCCAACGCCTTTGCCTGCGCAGTGCTCATGAAGAACAGCACCTTGGTGCCCTTATCGTCGCTCTTGATGCCCGCATTCTCCAGCGCTTTTTTGCCAGCTTGTCCGCATCCAGTTCCGGGGCCAGTGCAAGGATCTGCGCCTTCACCAGTTCTGCGGCCTTTTTAGTGCGCTTGCCCACGTCCAGTTGAGCATTCTCCGCAAAGGCTGCGCGCATGGCATGCTTCCATGCCTGTGAGGATACCCGGGCACGGGTCACACCGCCATACACGGCTGTTTTGGGGCTGCCGGTATCATCCCGGTTGATGCAGCTGGGCGGGACGGTCTGCAAAATGTGGAAATCAACATACAGGCGCTTATTCATGATCAATTCTCCTTTTCTTTCTCATCCGGTGCAGGCTTCGGGTCGCGGTACAGGTCCTGTCCCCACCGTAGACGAACATTGGCGGGGGTCTGCGCATATCGCGGGTCGGTGCATTGCAATTCATACAAGTCTGCCGCAAGCTGCGGATAGTCCAGCGGGATGCCGCCATCCTTTGCCGCGCTCAACAGCTGGATCATGCCCCGCAGATGGTGGCTGATCTCGGTGATTTCTTCTGCGGTGGCCAGCGCGTTGAACCGCCGGAGCACGCTAGCCTCGGTCCAGTCCTGTCCGGCACTGTTCCGCTCTGCCAGCTGCCGCACCGCACGCCCCAGTGTGTTGCCAGGGCAGTTCATAAGGCAGTCGTTCCCCTGCTGATGCATAGCATACAGGGTCAGGGCGAGGTAGACCGCCCACTCTGCCGCCGAGGGAGCACTGCGGCCCTGAAAGCTTTCCGGCATTCCCAGCAAAAAACTTCCCCATAGTTCCGGCAGCTCGCCGGGTGCGTGGCCGATGCCCCGACGCAGCTTTGCCAGCTCTGCCCGCCGCTGGTTGTCCGGCAGAGCCTGAAGCCTGTGCAGCTGCTGCGCCGCATACAGTTTGACGTCCTGTGTTTTCATACAATTCTCCCTTTATGGTTCTGTTTTGGGATAGATCTCCCAAAGCCTTGTGCGGAAACGATTATAGGCCTTTGGCGAGGTATACAGGATGGTGCGCTCGGTCTTTTTATCCTTATCCACCACAATGCGGTGTCCCTTCAGGGCGGCATTTCCGGCCTCCATCACCATCTGTTTTCCCAGCTTTTCCGCGATGTTTCGCGCCTGCGCCTGCCAGCGCAGCGCTGCCTCATCCGGGTCGTCCTGCTCCGGGTCGATCGCCTGCAGCCACTGCCGAAAAGGCTGATCCACTGCAAAGTAGAATTGTGCACGAACCGCGCCGCCTGCATTTTCATTCCGGTCACCGGCGGCAATTGCCAGTTCCTGCGCAAAATGTCCTACCAGCGCCGCTGTCTGTTCACAGCGCTCGATTTCTCTGACGATCCGACTCTGCCATGGACGCCCTATCTCATCCAGAATCCCTGCCTGAAAGGTCAGGCTGTCGCTGAAAGAATCATTTACAAAGAAGTCCTTATCGCCATATTGGACACCGGAGATACGGAAATGTACCTTTCTGCGGGGATCCAGAAGTTTCAATCTCTTTTCCTGCAACTTTTCGATCCAGCATACAACGCCCGGGCGATGCCCGCTGTCCTGACAAAAGACAGCCGGGAACTCCCGCCAGAATTGTTTAGCCGGGTCATGACGACAGGGCACAAACACCACCGGTTCATTTTTCTTGATTGGCATCGTGCGCCAGATGGTCATCTGTTCGGCAAAGACGTTTTCTCTGGGGAAGAAATCTCCTCCCAGCAGACAGAACCCATCCACATTCTCCCCTGTCCTGTGCAGCAACAGCCTTCTGGATTGCAGGGTGAGCAGCTGTGCCGGGTTGTCCGGGCAGCAAATTTCTGTCCGTTCCGCGCTCTTTGGTGCTTCCAATTCCCAACAGGGCTTGCTTTCGCCCCAGCATTCCCGGCTGTCGCGCAGCAGCGTCAGGTTCAGCATCAGGGTCTCGTACAGATTATCGCCCTGTGCCTGAATAAACCCGATTTTGCCCAGCCACCCGGCTCCTACTGACGGAAGTCCCTTTCCTTTTGGCTTCGCGGAGGTGTCATCATAGCCGTTCACGCACAGCAGCCACCGCGCCGCCTGCGGATAGCTCAGCTGCTCCTTGCTCTGCCCCGCATACAGTGGAAAGAGCCGGAGTTTATTGCTGCTTTCCGACATTTCACCGTTGAGTTTGGCCGCGCCGTATTCCGTGCCGATCTTTGCCTGCGGCACCTGCCAGAAGGGGTGTGTCGGGTGGAACAGCCAGAAGCGGTCCTTCCACTGCTCCAGGTAGTCCCGGACAGGCTCTGCCGGGAAATGCCCAAGCTGCCACAGCTCGCTCCAGCGCTCCAGTGCATCATCGCTCTGTGCCAGCGGTTGGGGTTTTCCCTTTGCATCCACCCGGGAGAACACGGTGAACAGCACCGCCAGCAGCAGCCGCAGCACGGCGGCGTTCTGGGTGGGCATCTCGCCCGCAAGGTCCACATAATCCTGCGCCGACACCAGCGCCTCGGTCAGGGACACCTCCCGCACCGTGTTGTCCCGCAGTCGCACCCGTATCCACGGTTCGGTCAGCAGGTTGAATTCAATTTCCTTCATCCGTTTCCTCCTTTTGGTAGGTCAGGCCGTTTTCACGGTCATAACAAAGTTCCATGCCCGCAAGCCGGGCAGTCAGGTTTTCATCCAGCAGCAGGATCAGTTCTCCGTACAGCAGCGGCGACAGCTGCCACGCCGCAAGGCGGCTGCGGTTATCCGCTTCCAACTCCCGGATGACCCTATCCACCTTCCACGCTTTGCCGAACACCGCCGGGAGCCGCAGCTTCTGCCGGGCAATCTTCAGTGCCGTTTCCGGCGGGGGCGGGCTGTCAGCAGCTACGGCGCTGCCGCCCTCCTGCCACGGCAGAAAGTGGATGCTGCCGTCTGCCCGACACTGCATTACAAGCACCTCTACCGAGGGGTCGCCGTCCCGCACTGCTGCCCGCGCCGCCGGGTCGGAGCGGGCACCCTCGTTCTGCATCCAGTCGTCCAGCGTATTCAGCTGCGCCAGCCGGTGCGTTTCCGGCTGCGGCACAAGGTACACCTCGGCGCGCGCTTTCTTTTTCTCCTGCGTCTGCTCATATACGCAGCGCATTTCCTCCCCCTGCGCTCCACCGGGAGCTTCCCGCTCCCAGCCGTAGACCTGCTGCACCAGCGGAGAGATTTCCTCCGGCAGCCGGATGCTCCGGGGCAGAAACTTCCGGGTGCGCCAGAGCAACCACTGTCCATATACCGCCTCGCTGCCCGCGTCAAAGGCATCTTCCCCGGTGTCCAGCACCGCGCAGCAGGCCTGCTGCAATGGGGCGGGGCGGCTGCGGCGGTGACGGTGCAACCGTCCGATGCGCTGCAACAGCAGATCCATGGGGCAAAGCTCTGTAACAAGAACATCCAGATCAATGTCCAGCGACTGCTCCATCACCTGCGTGCCCACCACGATCAGGTCGTTCCGGCGCTCCGGTGCAGAGCCCTTGCCAATGCGTGCCATCAGCTGGTTTTCCCGCGCTGCGCGGTCCGGCATCAGGAACTGCGCATGGAACAGCTGCACCTCTTTGTCCGGCAGGCTTTCCCGCAGCAGCTGCGCGATCTTCTGCGCTTTTTTGACCGTGTTGACGATCACTCCCGCGCAGCCGCCCTCTGCCAGCTTCCGGCGCAGCAGCGCGGGCAACTCCGGCTCTGTGAGCGTGGTCAGCTGCACCGTTTTACCGGGTGCGTCTGGTGGGATGGCCGTCTGCTTTACCTCTGCGCCGTCCGTCCATGTCAGCAGCGGATAGCCGCAGCTGGTTTTCCATGGGGCGTCCGGGACAGCCTTTTTCTGCTGGTAAGCCTCGACCAGTTCCGCGCGCCGCCGGGCAGGCAGGGTGGCTGACAGCAGGATGACCGGCGCCTTGTACCAGCCCAGCCATTCCAGTGCACGGTCCAGATAGCAGTTCATGTAGGTATCGTAGGCGTGGCACTCGTCAATAATGACCACCTTGCCCGCAAGCCCCAGATGCCGCAGCATAACGTGCTTCTGGGCAAGTGCCGCCAGCAGCAACTGATCCACTGTTCCAATCACAAAGTTTGCCAGCAGTGCCTGCTTGTTTCCCCGAAACCACTGGTGTACCTGCACCTGATGCGCTTCCTGCGCGTCCTCCTCCAACTGCACCCCGCGCCCCTGCAGCCGCAGATAGCACTCGTTCAGTTCTGCCATGCCGTGTGCCAGCTTTATAGCCTGCGGCAGCGTCTCCTCAGACTGTGTGTCTGCCCAGCCAAGCAGCCGGGGAAAGATGCCGTTTGCCGTGGCCTGTGTGGGCAGCCCGAAAAAGACACCACCCAGCCCGAACCGGCTGGCCATGACCTCCGCAGCGGCCAGCGCCGCCTCGGTTTTACCCACGCCCATCTGTGCTTCCAAAATCAGGATGCCCGGTTCCGCTGCGGTATCCACAGCCTCCAGAACAGCCCTCTGCACCGCATTGGGCGCAAAGCCGAACCGCACCGCAAACTCCTGCGGGTCTGCGATGCCCGGCTGTGCCTCCCACGGGAAGGGCAGCGCCAGCTTTTCCCAAGCCCTGTCCACCCGCGCCGGGTAATCCTCCATGCTGCCCAACTCCTCTACCGGGATCAGGGGAAAGTATTCCGTATTGCTGGCGATCCAGTCTGCCATGATCAGAAGTCCGGTCAGAAGCACTTCCTCCTGCGGATTCAGATCATCCAACTCCGCTGTGTCGTCAAAGCCACAGTCCTGCAAAACAGTCATGAGCAGTTCTGTCCAGAAGTTCTCCCAGACCTTTTTCTGTCCCTTGGGGTAGTAGTTGCTCTCCCAACCCTCTAACTGATCATCGACCGCCGCGCAGCTCTGTGGCTTGCCGTGGTGCGCCCCCACAATGGAGGCGATCCCGCCGGGGCAGTCATCCCACAGCAGGACTGCCTCGCCCGCCCGGGCATGCGGCGACTCCCGGCGATTCTGTTCAGGACAGTCCAGCGGCGTCAACGTTTCCAGCCGCTGCCTCGCCTCCGGCAGGGTGCGCAGGATATTTGCCTGAAAGGCTACCGTAGCCTTGCCTATATCATGGATTCCACCCAAAAACCGGGCATGTGCGAGCAACGCTTCCTCGCGCTCAAAGCCCATGGCCCGTTTTACGCTTTCGGGGAGCCACTGCCGGACTAGCCGCTCCATGATGCCCGCCGTATCCCACAGATGCATCCAGAGCGGCAGCCACAGGCTGGTATTTTCCGGGTCCGTTTTACCGGCCAAAAACCTTGTTTTATTCAACGTCCTTCGCATTTTTGCTCCTTTTCCGGTGTGTGCCTTCCATGTACCGAGCATAACAGATAATGTGTACTATAATCCGTACTTTTTGTATTTTATCTCCGCAAATGAAAAAAGCGGCACACCGGGTCGTGCCTCATCAAAACGAAAGTGTCCTCGCAAGGTAAAGAAACATGCTATTTATAGCCCGGTTCCGTTTTCTGTTTCAAAGATACGCTTCTGCCCTTCTGCTGTCAATGACTCTGCGCCAATTCATCAAAGCTACAAAAAAACGATTTCTTTTTTGTATAAAAAACCGCCCCGGCTTCCATTGCGGAAACCGGGGCGGTTCGTTTATTTTATTGGTGCTTTTTTAAGCCCTTACGCAATCACTTGCGGGGATTTTTGATAGCAGCCTGGGCAGGTGCCAAAATTACAGAGCGTTCCTCGCTTCATTTGTTCTATGCGATTACCCTCAATCTCATAGCCTTTTTTCAAATCCGCCATGGACCAGAGGACCTACAAAGAATGTGACGAAGGCACTGGGATCTTGCTCGTGAATAATTTCCTGCAGCTCCCCGATTTCATACTTGTTCACGGCACAGAAAAGGATCTTCTTAGGGTGGTTGGTGTACGCACCGTATCCGTTCCAGAAGGTGACGCCGCGTCCCATCTTCTGCAGGATTTCAGTCTGCACAGTGGAAACATCCGTAAATATCAGGGCCGCCACATTGATGTTCTGATCGTGAAACCTATCTGCCACCGTATACAGAATTGCCACAAAGATGATGGAGTACATCGTAGTTTCCAAATCAAAAAGGAATAGGCAGACCGAAAAGAGAACCGCATTGACATAAATAGAAAGCCGTCCGCTTTTAAAATCCGGGTATTTCTTTACCAGACACATGCATGCAATGTCCATGCCGCCACAGCACCCACTGCCCCGCAGCGCATAGCCGACACCTACACCACAGAGAATAGCGCCGAAGATACAGTTTAGCAGCACATCCTCCACAAGGGGTGCTTTGAGCGGCGGAAGTACTGAGAGAAGCAACGTCTGCACTGCTACCGAGAGCATGGTTTTGATGCAGAACCTGCGGCTCATGACCCGGTATCCTATCAGGAACAGCGGTACATTGATGAGTAAATTGATCATGCCAACAAGGTTTGCATCACTGCGGATTGCAATGAACCTACGCAGAAAAATCTCTATAATCTGAGCCAGGCCAATCACACCGCCAAAGTTGATACCATTGGGGGTGACAAACAGGTAGATACCCAGAGTCAGTAGTGTAGAGCCAAATATCAGATCAAAATACTGCTTATACGCTTTATTCATAGCACTCTTCCCGAATCTTCTGTGCATACCAACCAAAAGAATCTTTTTTGTAGCGGGCGAGGTCTCCGGTGCCGTCGTTATGTTTATTTACATAGACCAGTCCGTACCGCTTATCCATTTCACCGCCGCCCGCGCTGACCAGATCGATGATGCCCCAGACCAGATATCCCATGCAGGGAATGCCGTCCTCCAGAACGGCTTTTTTCATCTGGGTGATATGAGCATCGAGATACTCCACCCGGTAGGGGTCATGGACGGAACCGTCCACTTCCAGAGTATCCTCCACGCCCAAACCGTTTTCCACAATGAACAACGGCTTGTGATAGCGATCATACAGATCATTCATGGTCACGCGCAGGCCGACCGGGTCGATCTGACGTCCCCATTTCGTGATCTGCAGATACGGGTTGCGCAGGGTAGTAATGGCGTTGCCATCCGCCACATTTTTCAGATGCTCCGGATCCGTGGAGATCAGCCTGGAGGAATAGTAACTGAATCCCAGAAAATCGCAGGTGTTCTGAGCCAGAAGTTCGTCATCACCCGGCTGTTCGTCCAGCGTGATGCCCAATTTTGCAAAGTAATTCCGGGCGAATCCGGAGTAACAGCCGTTCAATTGGACATCCGGAAAAATGTAATTTTTGTTGTTACTGATACGTGCTTCCATCACATCATTGGGGTTACAGGAATAGGGATAAAAGCTTCCGGCCGCCATCATGCATCCAATTTGGAAATTCGGATTGATTTTTTTACCGATCCGCACCGCGCAGGCACTTGCCACCAGCTGGTTATGCGCGGCATTGTACACGATCTGGTTGAACTCCGGGTCGTCCTTGTCCACCAGCAGGCCACCGCCCAGATAAGGGATGTGGGTGATCATGTTGATCTCATTGAAGGTCATCCAGTATTTTACCAGATTCCGGTAGCGGTCAAACACGGTGGCAGCATATTTTCCATACAGTGCAATCAGCCTGCGGTCTGCCCAGGCACCATATTTCCGGATCAGGGCTTCCGGCACATCAAAGTGGCACAGGGTGACCACCGGCTCTATCCCGTACCTACAACACTCCGTAAACAGTTCCTCGTAAAAACGCAGGCCATCTTCGTTCGGGGCGTTCTCTTCCCCGGTCGGATAGATCCGCGTCCATGAAATGGACAAACGCAGCGCCTTGATCCCGCTCTCTGCAAGAAGGCGGATATCCTCTTTGTATCGATGATAAAAATCAATTGCTTCCCGACTAGGATAATAATCGTACCGCGTTTCCAGAATGTTTCCCGGATGCAGCATGGCATTCCATCTGCCGTGGGCTGCATCCGGCAGAAAGTCAGCAGACGCAGGCAGCCTGCCGTCTTCCTGCCAGGCACCCTCGCACTGGTTAGCCGCAAGTGCTCCACCCCACAAAAAATTGGACTTAAGTTTCATAATACCTCCAACGCCCCGGGACGCATGCGCTCCCCGGGGCGAACAAAATTTTGAGATCAGTGTTTCTTCAAGATTTCCTCGTCAAAGCCAAAGAAAATCGTAAGTACACAGGATGCTACGATCGTCACGATGATTGCAATAACCATAGCCACGATGGTATCCTCAAAGATCGGCAGGGCAAACAGGGAAGAAGAACCATACTCGTAGTTATGGGCACCCAGCAGAGCGGCCACGACACCACCGATGGCGCCGCCGAGGGAAACAGCCCACATAGGTTTCTTCAGCGGCAGGTTAAAACCGTAAATGGCCGGCTCGGTCACACTAGCAAAGATGCAGCCCACTGCAACGGACAGTGCTTCGGATTTGATTGCCTTGTCCTTTGCCTTGATAGCGATACCCAGAGAAGCGCCGCCTTCTGCCATGTTGGACAGCAGCATACCGGGGCGGAACAGGGGATCAAAACCAGTTTCCGACAGCAGCTGGATCATGGGAGCTCCCAAGGTCATGTGCATACCGGTCATGACCATATAGGGGAACAGAGCCGTAAACAGAGCAACCGTGATGGGGCCTGCAATGTTATACAACCACAGGATCGCGGCGGTGACATAGGTACCTGCCAGCTGACCCAGAGGCGCCAGTGCAAGGATCGAGACGGCATAGGTGGCGGCCATTGTCAACGTACCGACAAAGATAGGCTTGAACACGCCGGGGATCACTTTGTTCAGGAATTTTTCCACATAATACGCAACGATTGCCAGCAGCAGCGCAGGAAGCAGAGAACTGCCGTATCCTTTCAGGGCAACATTGATACCAAACATGGTGACTGGATTGCCAGCACTTACAATAGCCGTCCATTCAGGAGCGACCAGTGCACCGGCCACGACCATGGAATACGTGGGGGTCGCACCCAGTTTCTTGGCCGCTCCATAAGCGACCAAAATGGGCATGAAATAAAATACCGCATTGCCCACGATGCTCAGCAGCGTATAAGTAGAACTGTCCGCAAAGGGAGCATAAACCTTGGAGATCAGCAGCAGGAACACCTTGATCATACCGCCGCCGATCAGTGCCGGAACCATAGGCTGTACGGCAGCGGAAATGTAACCAATCACTGCCTGCCCAACCGAAATCTTTTCGCCTTTCAGGTCACCGTCCAGTTTTTCGTCCACAGCGCCGCCATCGCTGTAGCCCAGCTTCAGCACCTCTTCATAAACCTTCAGCAGATCCTTGCCGATGATGACCTGCAGCTGACCGCCCTGATAGGTGACGCCCAACACACCGTCCAGATCATTGATAGCTTTCTGGTCTACCTTCTTGACGTCCTTGACCGTCATGCGCAGACGGGTCATGCAGTGAAATACGGAAGTAACATTTTCCTTTGCTCCAGCCAACGTCATGATATTCTGCGCCAGCTGTTTGAAATCTTTTGCCATTGTAACATCCTCCAAAAAATCTTCCTGGATGGTAACGGACAGAATGTTCCGGTTCAGTTCCGTACCGGAAACCCCATCCAAACGGTTCAGTTCTTCTAGATCTGCCATACCGCTGTCTTTCACAGTGACATACAGGTGCTCTCCGTCAAAACGTTTTCGTGCAACATTGCCTTCACCACCGATGTGATGTATGATAGTTTGAAAGAATGCATCCTGTTTCATGGCTAATCCTCCTGATTTTTTATCTGAAAAACGATGCGGGCCCTGCACCGCTATTCATTCAATATGTAATAAAAGATCCGGGCACAAAGCGCCTTCAAACTACCTGAAAACGCAAGCGTTTTCAGGTCGGATGCGCTCTGTTCCCGGATCACGTCCCGCAAATGGCGAGTGCCGCTCCAAGCAACGGAAGCTGTTTATATATTTTTCTGGCAGACGCGGTTGATATGCAACATCAAATAGAGAAGCTCCTCATCATTACAGCACCAATTCTCCTGCTTTTGCAAGAAAGCCGCAATCTTTTTAGCACAGATATATGTTTTAGGGTAATCATTGGCCAGCATCTTTACCATGCTGCCACTCCCCGTTTCGCTCTGAGTACCGCTCATCAGCCGTTGGATGAGATAGCGGATATGCATCGTGAACCGATAGTAACTGTAGCTGTCCTTATCCAGTTTCAGGTTCATTTCCCGCTCCACAATGGACTCCACGCCTTCCTGAATCTCCAACGCCTTTACGAGGGAATGGATCTCGCTGTTTTCGATTTCAGCATTGATCAAATGCATTGCAATGCTGACCGCTTCGGAATCCGGAAGTGAGACCCCCGTGTATTCCTTCAGGATATCCAATGCTTTTACGCCCAGATCAAACTCATTGGGGTACAGATGACGGATATCATAGGCAATGGGGATCGTCAGGTTCAACCCGCTGCGAAAGCGCTCCACCGCAAAGTTCAGGTGGTCGGCCAGTGTCAGCGGCAGGTTAGAGTTAAGGGTCGTATTCAGTACGACCTGCGCATCTTCTGTAATGTCGGCACTCGCCAGAAGAATCTCCTGCGGAAGAGTACTGATCATCTCAAAATAACGCGGGTCGATATCGTAAAACGTGCGGTCTATCCGCGACATATCCGTCAGTTCGTATGGAACCGCCGGAAACCCGATGCCCTTACCAATCACGATCAGTTCCTTCCCGCGGGAGTCCTGAGCAACAGCGGCACTGTTATTGATTTTCCGAACAATTCGCATAACACCCACCCTCTCCGTTTCGGATAAAGAAAAAGCCTCGGACTGCAGTCATAATTATACCTGCAGGTATAGACACTCTACCGAGCACTATCCTTTGTTCACAAGTACAACTGACGCTTCCGAGGAATCACGTGTTGTAATAAGATGTTAACATAAAATTCATAGAGATTCCATTCGCCTTTTTTACAATTTTATCGATCATTTTTTGTGCATAAATACTTCTTCTTTTAACTTTAAACCATTCATAAATCCACCACCTTATTCGACCGATGTACGCTTTCTTTTCTATTATTGGAACCTCTTTCCGCTTACAAAACAAGATGCAAAAAAGCTCTTGGCCTCCATTACAGAAGCCAAGAGCTTTTTTCTTCTTTGTCCTATCAGATTTTATTTCCGGGGAGACTTAATCGCAGCCTGGGCGGGTGCCAAAATTACAGAGCGTTCAAATCAGCTTGAATTTTCATTTCGAATGTGCTAGATTCTCTTATATTTCTCCATTGTTCTTGCCAAAGGCCCCGTATTTGATGTAGAATACCTATAGAATTGCAGTTAAATTTACTTTCTACCATAACTGAGGTTTCTACATGGTTAAGCAAGTCAAAATTGAGCGTTTCAAGTCAATCAGTAGCGCCACCCTTGATTTAAGCAAAATAAATGTTCTTGTCGGTACTAACAATGCTGGGAAAAGCAGTGTCCTTCAAGCTCTTCAATTTGCAACATCTGTTGCTCAAACCGCTAAGACCTATTCGCAAAATGTAAAGTTTGATAAAAATGGAGTATGGGCAACTTCTGTCTATCCGGATCAATTAGTATACTCTCCTGTAAAAGATCCTTATACACTCGCCCAAGGCGGTGTTCTTAAAGAAGACTCAGATTTAGGCATTGCAGTTTCTTTTTTAGAAGATTCCGGTGATATTGCTACTGCAACTTTTCGAAAAGGCAGAAATAAAAATATTGCTGCTCGCTTTGAGGGTGCAAATGTAGGTCAAAAGCTTGCATCCCTCGAGGCTCCTTTTTGTATGTATGTCCCTGGTCTTGCAGGAATTCCTTTTGAGGAAGAAATTCGAACCGTCGGTGTTGTCCGCCGAATCGCGGCTAAAGGTGACTCCAATACGGTGTTTCGCAATGTTATCAATCTTCTGAGTCAAGACCATGAAGGCTGGTGTAGATTTTTAACCGATATAAAAGTTATTTTTCCAGAAATCGAATTTGAAATCAACGCTAGACCTGAGGTCGATGGTTTTATTGATATAAAATTCAGACTAACATCTTCTGCGCCACTATTGCCTATTGATCTCGCAGGAACGGGCGTTCTTCAAGCAACACAAATTGCTGCATATGTTAATTATTTCAAACCCGCCCTGCTTCTTCTTGATGAACCCGATTCTCATCTGCACCCCGACAATCAACGCGCTCTTGCAACACTTCTGGTTTCTATCTCTGATAAAACACAAACTACCGTCCTTATTTCTACTCACTCACGGCATCTGATGGCTGCTCTTCAAGAAGATGCCAAATTTTTCTTGGTAAAGAACGGAACTGTTTCTAATTCCGAGTATAATCACTATATCGGACTTTTGGAATTGGGTGCTTTAGATGAATATGATCATATTCGAAACGGAGACTTGAAGTACATTATCCTTACTGAAGACTCATCAGAAACCAGTCATAAATATTTACGAGGAATATTAGAAGCATCAGGATATGCGCGAGATGAATTTCAGATTTATTCATATAACAGTGTAACCAAGATTGACTCCGCAAAAATGTTTGCTCAGTTCTTATTAGATATCAATCCAGACTTAAGGATTATTGTCTATCGTGATCGTGACGGATTATATGATGATGAGGTTTCCGAAACTAAAAGAGCTATCGAATTCGATTCTCGAGTCACTTGTGTTATTTCAAAATTCAACGATGTTGAAATGTATTATTGCGATGAAAATCACGTGTGTGAAATTTGCAATCGTTTAAGTCTTCCTTTAACAATTTCAGAAGCACAAGAGTTCTTGCTTTCCTCTATTAACGAGCAGGATGAAAAATCCAAAAATAAATTTTTTACGCATCGACTAAGTTTAAATAAAAACAAGAGTGATGGTAGTTTCATAACGATTGCCCAGAGCAAATACGATGAAAACAAGCGCGTTTATGCCTATGGAAAAACTATTGCAGGCGTCTTGAAATCCAAATTACAACAGAAGTTCGGAAGAAACATCGATTTATATCAAGTAACGCCTTACCTTTCAGAATCGCAATTTTCTGCTGTTGTCGCAAGCAATCACTCATAGTTTTTTTACATAAAGCCCCGAAACTCAAATAAGTTTCGGGGCTTTTATTCATGTGGCATCACTCAATGCCATATTACAAAGCTACTTCAAATACGGCTTCAGCATCTCAACCAGTTCGTAAACTTTTGTTCCGGGTGCTGATTCAGACGACTTCCGTCCTTCGTTTTGCTTGTCCAATCGCTTTGCATTGGCAATCGCAATGTCCATGTAAGGTCGCAGCACTTCATACATATCCGGGCGGTTCTTCTCGTAACTCCCTGCACCAATGTTTTTCAGCCAATCGCTCAGCTTCGGCCAGTAACGAGATCTGTCAATATCAGTATCCATATACATAAAATGCAGCAAATACCACAGTTCTACGCACTGGTTCGACCATACAGCATGGTAAATCGTCTCACCTTGTGCACTGTATTCTTCGCACAGCTGTGCTACCATGTCGATATTTTCTGCCGGAAAATCATCTGTGTCATAGACAATCCAGACGTGCTTAAACACAATGCCGTTATTCTGAACGTATTGACGAGCTTTCATCAACAAATTCACCGTATTGTCGCCAATGCCCTCTACCTTTAGCTGGATTCTATCACGGTATTTAGAATTGATAATCCGTTGAATTGCGCCAAAATACTGCGGCTCGGTTTCTGTACCTTCAGATGCAATCAAGTGGTATTCCGGCTGAATCATCCTCGCTTTATCGCGGCGATCCTTCATCCAGCTTTTCGCAAGGTCACTTTTCTTTGGAGGTTTCAGACTCATGCCCAATCCCTCCCTGTCAGCATATTGGAAAGATAGGGGTCTGCACCATATCGGCCTTCCAGATACTGCTTGTCAAAGGCCGCTGTGCTCTTGACGCGAGTATTGTCCTCCTGCCGGAATTCGTAAAGCGAATAAATCTCGCTCTCATGATTGTCATTCATCGCGGCAAACCAAATTTCATCGCGGCGGAAAACGGTATTCTTCATCGTGGTCAGGTCGTGAGAACTGAACAGCAGCTGTGCGCCCTTCTTGTTCAGTTCCGGGTTCTTGAACATCTGAATCACATACCGAAGCAGCTTCGGATGCAGCTTGGCATCCAGCTCGTCCACAACCACTGTGCGTCCTTCCTGCAATGCTACCATCAGAACCGGCAAGGCTGCAATCATTTTCTTAGTTCCATCCGACTCTGCTTCAAAGGGAAGCTCGTAGACCTTGCCGTTGATCGTTCTTTGCGTAAACAAATGCTTGCTGTCCTCATCATAGCGATAGCCGGACAAATCAATGCCTACATCATTCAGTGCATGAATCAGGCTTTCCTTGGTTGCTTCATTCTTGGACACCAGCACAATATTTTCCGCTCTGGGGTTCGCATAGCTCTGCGTAATACAGGATTCAAACCAATTTTGCACTTCTGCAATCACAGGGATATTGTAATTGATCGCCAAAAAAGAAAGATACGGCATCTTCGGGTTGACATCCAGATTGATGCTCGCCTTACTGATACTCGCACCCAATTCAATCTTCTGACCATCTCGCTCAAAAATCAGACCCGTCTTCTTGCCCCCAAGAGTGCGCCACAGCAGAGACTCAAAAACAATTTCTTCCTTGAGTGAAATGTAATACTGGTACTCCTTCTCGCCGACACGGAAGAACACCTGAAAAATCGTAGGTTCATTTGCAGAGCTTTCATCCAGCATAAAGGGAGCCACACTGCTGCCCTGCTGGAAGATCATCGGCTGTCGGTTCTTCTCCAATGCATGGATCGGCTTTACAACAAGGTTAATCAGGCAAAAGAATGCCTGAAGCAGATTTGTCTTGCCGCCACCATTAGGGCCATAGACCGCGCTAACTGGAAGCAAATCTTCCGCTTTCTCCCGCCGAATCAAGGCATCCTGAAACTCTGGAATCGCCATTGCGCGGAAATCGAATGTAGTTTCATCCTTATAAGACTTAAAATTCTGAAAAGAAAACTGGCAAAGCATTCTTTCAACTCCTTCCTGCTATTATTATAGCCTATTTTCGGTTTTTATTCCAGCGTTTCAGAAAATTTCTTCCTAATTTTGCTTTTATGAAAGTTTCATTGCCCATAAAGCACTTCAGTTCCCGATAGCGTGTGCCTAGGATATTTTGAGATTATTCGTTATCTCTGTGATTGCTCGATACTTGAATTTCTCCAGAGCAGCCATCGCACCGCTGCCATGTTTACTGCATTTATGCAGAGCAAGACAGAAAAAACACAAAGGCCTCTGTTCCCTACTATAAGAGAACAGAGGCCTTTGGCAACTTAATTATACTATTTCAGATCATTGAACTTTTGCCTGCATCAGGTTGTTTGTTTTTATCATCAACTGGAGAATCTTCAGTTTGCCAACCGATTTCTGTGCACCAAACACATTCTCGCTTTCCGGCTCCATCAGTTGATTTTCAACGACCCAATGTACCGCTTTCTGAGCTTCAACATTTTCAACGTCTGTATAGTTTTTCGCAGGAGTCACTTCTGGTTTTCCTGCCATGTTCCACAGAACTACTGCCAGCTGTTGGCGTGTTGTTGGAAGATCAAATCCTTTGGGTAGGTTTGTAGTGATATAGTGATTTGCAGCCACTATGCCTGCGCCAATTACAACACCTGCAATCACTACACCTCCAATCACCGCTGCTGCTCCACCTGCGCTGCTTCCATCTCCGGGATTATCTGGCTGCTCTGGAGCAACTGGATTTGCCATCGCAGTTATAGTAACTTCGCACGCTGGCATCATAATCTTGATGCTGTGCGTGCCTTCTTCATCTGTCTCCTCCAACGGTTTCAGTTCAATGCTGCTCTCGATAATCCACTTGTCGAAAACGTCTTCCGGTGTATCTGTGAATGTTACAACCACAAGCGTTCCCTCTTCAAGTTTTGCATTTTTCGGCAAAACCGTCTGCAAATCGTCCGCTTTATATGGATACCTTCAAGAAACGACGTGTCTTCGCCATCGCGCAATACAACTTTACAAGTTTTACCCGTTGTTCTTGCAATCGCTGCGCAGTCACCGTTGCCTCTAAAGGCTTTATCCGTCCAGTCAACAGCGGTTTTTGTAAGGTCAAGATCTTTCTCGTTCATAGTCTTGAAGTAGTCCATATTGTTTTTCATAGTAAATCTCCTCTCAAATTTGAATTGTTTTGTGTTTCAACTGTGGCCACGTTGTCTTCACGTTAGTTATTATATCTTTTTATCGAGTCCTCTAAAATCAGCATGGATTCCCCTTTTTTCGGTTTTTTCGCACTATTCCATTAACACTTTATTCATATTTTCAAAAAGAAAAAATCACCAAAACCGTTACAGCTCGACAAAGCGACCTATATTGGTTCCAGTGATTCTCTCTTTTTCTTTAACAGATTTTTTTACCCTTTACTTTCTTCTCGACTTCCTTCCATTATGCATTTTATATTATCTAATTCTTCAACGCAATCCTCGATTTTTTCTTTGCATTCCACAAGTGCTTTTAAAATTCTATCATAGGTAACTCTATTCACTAAAGATGTCTGCGGGTAATTTACTTCGCAAAAATGCAATTCATCACCAAGCCATTCCATCACTTCCCAGCCTTCAAATTCTTCTGAGCTGTCATTTTCTTCTTCGCTCGGGTAAAGTGAGTCTATTCTATCCTGCACATCTCTAAGGCTAACTTTAATCTTCGGATTTTCCCCTAAAGAACAAAGTCCTCGAACTATCAGTTCCCTGTAGTAGTCGTCTACCCATCTTTCTTCATTACGCTCACAGCTTCCTGCACTCGCATGTATCCTTTGTAAGCCTGTTATATTTCCACGCTCTCTGTCATCTATAATCTTTTGCAAATCCCTTACGTCTATTTTCAACAACTCATCAAAGAAAACTATATTTGAAGCACTAAGCATCGCGTCTTTGCCTATTTTGATTTTTCTATCATCTTCCGGCTTTACCACTCCAAATAAAATAACATTTAATCTTCGTTTTATTTGATCAATTATGTTATTTTCAGCATTTCCCCCGCCACCTTCAAAATCCGTCTTCTTTTCAATTTGAGCCATCGAAAGTGCATGGTTAAATTCATCGACTGTAATATCTTTATCTCCAAATTCAGAAAAATCTACACCGTGAAGTTGCCCCCAATATCTCAACGCGTATTGCCTAAATTTGATACAATAATTGCTTTCCTCTGCTTTCTTATATTTCAGTAAAATTGCAGTATATGGGTTATTTATAATTTCATCAACATTACGCACTGCACTCTCATATTCCTCTTTGAATTGGACCAGTTCTGTTTTCTTCATGATCTTCCTCCCAAAATACAAAAACCTCCCCGGCAAAACCATTCAGTTTCACCGGGGAGGTTTATCATACGCTTATCTTCCCATGTTCTGCGCGATTAGTGCATCTTCATGCAACAATCTTACTTTCTGGGATTTTTAATAGCAGCCTGAGCAGCGGCCAGACGTGCGATAGGCACACGGAAGGGAGAGCAGCTGACGTAGTCCAGACCGACATTGTGGCAGAACTCCACGCTCGTGGGGTCGCCGCCGTGCTCGCCGCAGATGCCCAGACCCAGGTTCGGGTTGGTCGCGCGGCCATCGTGGGCAGCCATCTTGACCAGCTTGCCAACGCCGATCTGATCCAGATGCTGGAACGGATCGCTCTCGTAGATCTTGTTCTCGTAGTATGCGCCCAGGAACTTGGCGGCATCATCACGGCTGAAGCCGAAGGTCATCTGGGTCAGGTCGTTGGTGCCGAAGCTGAAGAACTCGGCTTCCTTGGCGATCTCGCCGGCAGTCAGGGCTGCACGGGGGATCTCGATCATGGTACCGACCTGATACTTCATATCAACGCCTGCAGCAGCGATCAGTTCGTCTGCGACCTTGACCACAACGTCCTTGACGAACTTCAGCTCCTTGACCTCGCCAACCAGCGGGATCATGATGTGCGGGGTGATCACATGGCCGGTCTCAGCAGAGACGTTCAGAGCAGCCTTGATCACGGCGCGGGTCTGCATGGCTGCGATCTCAGGGTAGGTAACAGCCAGACGGCAGCCACGGTGGCCCATCATGGGGTTGAACTCGTGCAGAGAAGTAACCACGTTCTTCAGGTCATCAAAGGTCATGCCCATATCGGCAGCCAGCTCCTTGATGTCCTCGTCCTTGGTGGGCAGGAACTCGTGCAGAGGCGGATCCAGATAACGAATGGTCATCGGGCGCTCACCCATGATGCGGTACATGGCCTCGAAGTCACCCTGCT
>ENA-OPDH01000144-OPDH01000144.1-human-gut-metagenome-genome-assembly--contig:-NODE-144-length-54288-cov-3.551177_pt1 | contig 54288 bp, 44 predicted proteins | sample MGYA00241260_ERZ501500 | MGnify/ENA primary metagenome ERZ501500 (study PRJEB25962, sample SAMEA2042519) | human gut metagenome | biome: human gut; feature: human-associated habitat; material: faeces...
CTGGCATCATAATGTCTGTCAGGACGAGATCGATATTTTTATTTGCAAGTAGTTCTAAGGCTTCCTGGCCATTCGCCACTTCTTCAACGTTATAGTATTCCCGGAGAGTTTCGGATAAGAGTTCTCTCAGATCATTATTGTCTTCCGCAAAAAGAATGTTCTTTTTCTTTGAATCTGGTAAGGGAGGGGTAATCGGACTTATCTCATGATCCATAAACTTGGAATTATTGTCGAGCTTACTCTCTGGATTATGGGGATCGGCTTTATTATTATTATGAAAATCATTTGCTTCATAAACAGATGCATCGTCGGGAAAACCGATCACGATGTCGGAACCCAGATCTCTTTCACTGTAGACGGCAATATATCCTTTGTGTAATTCAACCAGGCTTTTGACTAATGCCAGCCCTATACCTGATCCTAAATGCTGTGTTCCGCTCGATTCGCTGACTCTGTAATAACGTTCGAATATATGTCGGATAGAAGCTTCTGAAATACCGACTCCACTATCACTTATGACCAATCCGAAAAGATTTCGAGTTTCATTTCCCGATTGGATGATGATTTTATTCGCATGCGTGCTTGTGAAATTCCTGATGTCAGATAGGGTCTCGACTTTTATGTATCCTCCTTCTGGAGTATATTTGAATGCGTTGTTGAGCAGATTCAGAAGTATTTTTTCCATTATTTTTTTATCAAAATAATAATTTGCAGCAATAGACGGGTCCTGTTCTACCGTATACCGTATTCTTTTCTGTTCTGCCGATTCTGAGAAATCGGAGCAATTGTCCGATACGAACTGATTCCAATTACCGATTTGTATATTGAGTTTGATTTTATTGTTCTGTAAAGAACGGAAATCCATTACTTCATTTACCAGAGCTAATAATCGTTTTGCATTATTTTCAAGGATCGATATGTACTTCCCGGCGAGATTCCCGGCTTTGATCGGTTCCAGTGCTGCGAGGATGAGCGAAAGAGGTGTCCGAAAATCATGTGAGACATTTGTGAAGAATGTTAATTGTGCCTGGTGGTATTCTTCTTTTTGTTCTCGTTCCCGTTCTTCCAGATAGTAGTACATTTTAAGCTTGCGCTGGTAATTGTAGTAACGGATGAGTGCATAGAGAATGAGCAAAACTAAAAGAATATATGCGACAATTGCCCAGTTGCTTAACCAGGGAGCTGGTTTGATAATGATTTTGAGAGAAGTCAGTTCACCCCATACCCCATCATTGTTAGCGGTCATGATTTCAAAGTTGTATGTTCCTTTTGGTACTTTGGAATAGGAGACAGACCGATGGCTGGCATCCGTCTCGATCCATTTGTCGTCATATTTCTCCAGACGGTACCGGAAACGGTTTTTGCCCGGATTCAAGTAATTCGTAGATGTAAATTCGAAAGAAAAATTATTCTGGTTGTAATCGAGCACCAGTTCTTTTGTCTGAAAGATGGACGATTTCAGAGGTGAGTTCTTAGTATTGGGAATGACGGGGATGTTATCGAGTAAAAAGTCGGAAAGGATTACGGTGGGCTTATAGTTGTTATAAGAGATTTTGGACGGGCTAATAATAGAGAATCCCTCATTTCCTCCGAAATATAACTCTCCGTTGGTCGATTTGAATGTGGAGAAAGGGTAATAAGTTTGTCCCTGTGCTCCGTCGGCTTTATTGAACTGCTGTAGCCTGTTGGTCTTGATGTCCATACGGAATAAGCCGTTATCGGTTCCCAGCCATATATTGCCTTCATTGTCTTTATTGATACTGTAAATAGAGTGGACTTTATATTTTGACAAATCGGCTTTTAAGGACAGGCTCCGGTTCGGGATATCGTAAATAAGTAGGCCGTTACCGTGTGTCCCTATCCATATGGAGTGTTTGTCGTTGTCAACGTAAATTGTTTGGATGTTCATGTTTTTTGGATTCTTGATATCCGAATACCTGTAATCCGCCACTTGTACATGGTGGGTCCGGACATTCATGATTAATAACTGATAGGCGGAAGCGATCCAGAGGGTATCGCCATTTCCTCTTCTGATATCACTGATATTTCCATTTGATTGAATTGGAGGAGCCAGGAAATTAATATGTTCCGTCATATTATCCTTGATTGATAAATAGGTCAGGAAATCCCGGTTCATCAGATATTTTATCCAAAGTCCGGAGTCAGCTTCGGCAACAATTCTTTCAACATGGTCGTTTATCAGCATGTTGTTGTTGAGTGTGTAATGGGTAAAATGTTCGTTCCGAGTATCGAGACAATCCAAACCTCCTCGCGACATGCCTATCCACAGTTTGTTGTCGGTGTATAAAAGGCTCTGTATATTATCGTAAGAGAGGCTGTTTTTAGTAGGACTATATTTGAAGTGGGTAAAGCTCCCGGTTTGTTTGTTGTACCGGTTAAGCCCCCCGCCTTCCGTGCCGATCCATAAGAATTTTTCATCTTCGGCGAAACTACTGACGACCGAATAGCTTAAATCGTCCGTCCTCCCGTTGAATGATTTCAGACTTTTCTGTTCGTCAAGGTTAATGAAGCAAAGACCTCCCGAATAGGTTCCGAACCATAGGCATCCTTGTGTATCTTCGGCAATTCTCCAAATAGAATTGCTAGGTAATCCGTAAGGATCAGTTTTTTCATATGAATAATGAGTAAATTCGTCGGTTTCCGGATTCAGTATATATATTCCCCGTTGTCCGGTAATCCATATATGGTTAAATTTATCAATGAATAGAGCTCTGGCGGAAACTCTCGTGTCTCCCGCCGGATAAAAGAAATCATATTGTTTGATTGGCTGATAGCTGTTAGTCGAAATAACGACCAGGCCTTTACTCTCGGTCAGGGCATAGAGTAAGGAATCTGCTTGGATAATGTCGGCAATATTGTATTCGGGAATATGAAGGACCTCCTGAAACCTGTTTCCCGTTTCGTCATATAAGTAGATTTTTCCTGTTGCCGTCCCGATATAAATCTTGTTATGCTGGGTACAAATGCCTGAAATGTCGGGTATGTCGCCCGTTTCCGATTTTATAGCCGTAAACCGAAAAGTTTCCCGGTCAAACAAACCGATGGAGGAAGGATTGGATATCCATAATCTTCCTTTCATATCCTCTTTAATGAGTGAACATCTCCCTGGTTGCAGACGATCGAAATTATCGGTCAGCGAATTGTATTTGAGGAGTCCGTTGCTGGTTGTCACGTAAAGGTCACCTTCCTTATCGATCTCCAATCTTTCGAAAGTCAGTGAGGTGAATGGAATTGTCTTATTGATTTTTTCTGTATAAGGTTTAAAGGTGTATCCGTCGAATCGGTATAGATTGTTGACAGTCGTCACCCAGATAAATCCCCATTTGTCTTGCCGGACGTCGCGTTGTCCGTTTATGCTTAATCCTCCGTCAGGAGATATCCGTCTGATTTTGTAGTTTGATTCTATTTTATTAGGGTGGCTACTTACTGCGGACAAATGTGCCAATGTTATGATCGCAAAAAAGAGAAGAAGTATGATTTTTCTGAACATGACAAAATAGTATTACTTTGATTCAACCGATAGTGAGACAAAGTTATAGAAAGATATGAGAAATAAATCATTCTTAATTGTTATTTTGAGCGATCGAGTATTTTCGGGGGAGTATTATAAGTTCAAACGCATTGACTTCCGGTGTGCGGATGCCCGGCTTTAGCTCTCCACCAATTATGATTGTCATATTTGCATTGTTTGCGATGCCGACACCGGCACGTGCCAGTTCTTTGTAGTCGCCTAAGTGGGTCCAGCGTTTTGTGAAAGTATTGTATTGTAACAGGGAGGTATTGAATTTATACCAGTCGGTAGGATGTCGCAGATAATCCGGCTCGGGGTGGTTAAGAGCGTCACGGAAACGGTTGTAGTTTACGCCTCCTATCAAAAAGATGGAGCTATCGCCTGATGCGATGGCGCAGCCTCCTGTAATGGTACGGTGGGAACCGTCTGCAAAAGAAGGTAAAAAAACTTCATTTCTCCACTGTTTTGTTTCCGGATGATAAGAATCCAGTCGATGAGATCCTTTTGGTGCAATAATCTCAGCATTCTGAATATCCAGATTCATTTTGGATTTTCTTTTCTGATGACACCGGAAGAAAAAGTGGAGGCAAAGGCTGCTTATACGGCGTTGTTTGAGAAGGTGAAAGCGGCAGCGGTGGAGCAGAATGCAAGATTGCTGGTTATGGATGAGATGCTGGATCTGTGTAATGCAGAATTGATTGATACGGCCATGGTGGTTGATTTTCTGAAAAACCGACCGGAGCAGCTGGAAGTCGTTATGACAGGACGTAATCCGAAACCGGAACTGGTAGAACTGGCAGACTATATTACAAATATGAATGCAGTGAAGCATCCATTTGAAAAAGGGGTACCGGCAAGAAAAGGGATTGAAATGTAGTTGTTATGGAGGAAAGTATGAAATCATTATACGAACTGGTAGCACCTTACGATTCTGTTTCCCTGATCGGAATGTGTAAAAATGCCGGAAAGACAACCACGTTGAATCAGCTGATCGCTGAGCTGAAACGCAACGGGGTTTCTTTTGGTGCTACATCAGTAGGAAGAGATGGAGAAAGCACAGATCTGGTTACCAATACGGTGAAACCGGGCATTTTTGTTTATAAGGGAACGATTGTTGCAACGGCAGCAGATTTATTGAAATATTGTGATACGACGCGGGAGATTTTATGTTCTACCGGGATTTATACACCGATGGGAGAGATTATTATCTTCCGGGCCCGGACAGACGGGTTTGTGCAGATTGCCGGACCATCCATGACCAGTCAGCTGGCGGAAGTATCGGAGTTGATCCGCCCTTATGGTGTGGACAAGATTCTGATCGACGGGGCACTTGGACGAAAAAGTCTTTGTTCCAGAAAAGTCAGCCAGAGTACGATTCTGTGTACCGGTGCATCTTATCACAAGAGTATGGCTACGGTAGTGCGGGATACCGCATATACCTGTGAAATCCTGCAGCTGCCTCAGGCACCGTTTGAAGTACCGGAGGAACTGTGGAATCAGAATGATATGAAATATATACCGGTGACGGATCCGGAGCACATTGTGTTGCCACAGGAGCGGATAACACCGGAGAAGGTATGGCGGAGAGGGGCAGAAAACCCGCCGGAATATATGGTAGTCCAGGGCGGACTGACAGATGCCATGGTAAAGACACTCATCATGTCAAATACAGATCTGAAAGGGAAAAAGATGGTGCTGCTGGATGGCAGCAAAATACTTCTTTCCAGCGATATGTATGAGAAACTGCAGATCAAGGGGCTGCGTTTTGAAGTAGCGGATGCGCTGCAATTGCTGGGAGTTACGATCAATCCGTTTTCGGCCTATGGATTTCATTTTGACAAGGATGAATTTATGCAGAAGATGTCTGCAGCGATTGATGTGCCTGTCTATAATGTCAGGGACGAGTACAGAAAAAGTATGGGGGAATTAGCATGATTCAGTTGACATATGAACAGAAAAACAGTATCGGACTGCAATATATATTGGACCGGTTGAATCCATCGTCACCTTACGGACAGGAACGGGTGCGTCGGATGACACCGTATACATCAGAAGAAAAAGATCTTCTGATGGAGGAACTCTCCAACCTGGAGAAGCTGATGAATAAAAAGGAGGATCTGAAGCAGGAAATCAATCATTTGCGTCGTATATTTATGCAGATGAAGGATGTACGGCCAACGATAAAAAAGGCACGGGAAATGTGTCTGAATGACATTGAACTGTTTGAAATGAAGAATTTTCTGATTTATTCGGAGCAGGCCAGAAGTGAAGCAAATTATGTAAATGGGCAGACAAAGATGACGGGTCTTGGCTATATGGATCTGGAAGCAGCCCTGGATATTCTGGATCCGGACGGACGCCGGATTCCAAGTTTTTATATTTATGAAGCATATTCGGAGAAATTGGATGATATCCGGAAACGCAAGCGGGAACTGGAAAAATCCATGGAGATTGCGGCGGAAGAGACAAAGAAAGAGTATCAGAATCTGCGGCATCAGGTTGTTCTGGAAGAGGAAGAAGAAGAACAGATCATCCGGGAACAGCTCACAAAGCGCCTGCAGCCGTATCTGGATGCCATGCTCTATAATGCCAATGTAACAGGGCGTCTGGACTTGCTGCTGGAGAAGCTGACCGCTACTTATTTCGGAAAAGCAGTGAAACCGGTGTTCAGCGGAATGACAGGTATAAATGCTGAAAATATGTATAAAAATACAGAAAATGAAAAAGCAAATACAGCTTCTGACATTTCATTTAAATTGGAAAATGTGACGAATCCGTGGGTTGCTTCTGTGTTAAAGAACCGTGGATTGGAGTTTACGCCATTGTCCATTGAACTGACACAGGGAGCTACGGTGATCACCGGTGCAAATATGGGTGGAAAGAGTATTTCCCTGAAGACCATTGTGCTAAATGTAGTGCTTGCTATGTGTGGTTTTTATGTATATGCAGATTATGCAGAGATTCCATTTTTTGAGAATATCCAGATGATTTCCGAGGAACTGCAGTCCGTACAGAAAGGACTCTCCAGTTTTGGTGCAGAGATTATCCAGATGAAGGATGTGATTGAAAATGTCGAAAAAGAATTCTGTTTTGTAGTGCTGGACGAGTTTTCCAGAGGTACCAATCCGCATGAGGGAGCTGCGCTGGTGCGTGCAGTGACAAAATATCTGAATCATAAGCATGTAGTGGCACTTCTGGTTACACATTTTGATCATGTGGCTGAGTATGGAAAAGCGCATTATCAGGTTGTAGGACTGAAAGATATGGATGAATCCAGGGTTGAAAATGAGATTCAGAATGCAGGTGTGCAAAAGGGAGTAGCGGTAATCGCGTCCCATATGAATTATGGCCTGTATCGTGTTGAGAATGAGGGAAATTGTCCGAGGGATGCGTTCCGAATCTGTCGCTTACTGGGATTGCAAAGCGATGTGATGAATTTACTGGATGAACAGGATTGATCTCAGTCTGAGTTGAGACTCCCACTTCTGCAAGTGGAGAGTAATAGCAAATATTCTCAGTGAGAGTTCAATCTCCGAAAAAGAAAGAACCGATGTATTTCTACATCGGTTCTTTCTTTTTGCTTTGTTAAGAGAATTTGAAGTGTTCGTTTATAAACATTATTCCTTTGCAGCGTTGATGATTTCCTTCTGCTCAGGTGTATATTTCCAAACCTTCGGAGCAACCAGAAGAACGATAGTCAGGAGTACAATAGCTACTGCTAAGGAAATAACAGTACTTACGCCCTGACCCAGGCTGTTTGTTACACCGGCAACTACATAACCGATTGCACAACATACAGCTACGATAACTGCGTATGGAATCTGAGTACCAACGTGTTTCAAGTGGTTACACTGAGAACCTGTAGAGGACAGGATCGTGGTATCAGAAATCGGTGAGCAGTGATCTCCGAATACGGAACCAGCTAATGTTGCAGACAGACATGTAATTGTAAAGCTTGGAGCTGCTACAGAACAGATGGAGATTACGATCGGAATAAGGATACCGAATGTACCCCAAGCTGTACCGGTTGCAAATGAAAGTAATGCTGCAATGATGAAAATGATTGGAGCAAGTGTCATAATCGGAATACCGGAGTTAGCAACAGCATCTGCTACGAATTCGCCTGTTCCAAGGTAATCACGGCATACGCTGGAGATTGTCCATGCGAATGTCAGGATCGTACATGCCGGGATCATTGTGAAGATACCCTGACCAATGCTGCCGAATAATTCTTTGAAAGTAAGAACGCGACGGCACATGTAATAAATAAATGTAAATACTAATGTACAGAAACCACCAAGTGCAAGAGCAGTAGCAGCAGATGTGTTACCAAATGCTTCCATGATGGAAAGACCTTCGCCTGAGAACAAACCACCTACATATAACATGCAGAGTACACTGGAGATAACCAGTACAACGATCGGAATAACAAGGTCACATACACGTCCGCTCTGGTTTTCTTTTTCGAAGTCAGATAAGTTGTCTTCTGTTACATCACCTTCCGGAGAAGAGAATACTCCCTGCTCAGCCAGTCTATCAGCTACGAGCATCGGACCAAATTCAGATTTTTTCTTAAGTGTTAAGAAAAGAACCATGAAGATGGATAACATTGCATACAGATTCAGCGGAATAGCCTGAATAAATGTCTCCATACCTGATACAGAACCGTCTTCCGGGAAATAAGAAATAACGGAAGCAGCCCAGGAAGAGATTGGCATGATTACACAGAGAGGAGCGCCGATAGCGTCGATCTGGTAAGCCAGTTTCTCACGAGAGATTTTTGTTCTGTCTGTTACAGGTCTCATGATTGTTCCAACTGCCAGGCAGTGGAAATAATCATCAATAGCGAAGAAGATACCAAGTAATGCTGTTGCGAACAGAACGCTTCGTCTGTTTTTCAGCTTACTGGAAGCCCATTCACCATAAGCTCTGGCTCCGCCGGCTTTTGTAATAAGAATTACGAGAATACCTAAGAAGCAAAGGAACAGGATCATGTCCGCATTTGCTCCAAATTTGTCAATCATGATTTCTACTGTGGTAGAAAGGACACCGAAAGGACCAAGTCCTGCAAGTGCTGAATAAATGATCGTACCAGAGAATACACCTAATAAAAGAGAGAAAATAACCTCTTTAGTAACTAAGGCAAGTACAATTGCTACAATCGGTGGAATAATAGATAGAAACCCCGCATCTACCATAATAAAATACCTCCTACGTATTATATTTGCCTGACATTACGATTGCTAATATCTTTGTATCATAAAAAAAACTGCTTGTAAAGCGTAAAAAAAAAAACTGGGAAAGGTTACCAAAAAGTCACCGGTTCATACTGTCTAATATGAATAACTAACCAGGTAAAGTCTTTGCAAGAAAGAAGACTGTTCGTTGTAGACATACAAAAAACGGCGAAATATACAAAAGAAACAAAGGGAAAAGTCTGATTTTGTGCAAAACTACTAGTTGACAGGAGGGGTTACCAGGTGGTAACATGCATATATCAACAAACAACAACATATTGCAGACAATAGAGGCGCAGCTTATTGGGTAATCGCAGATGCCAAGGAAGATCACTTCCAATGATGTAGATGAAGGAGTAAGTTGCCGAAAGCAATGATTCGTGATTGAGTCTTTGCTTGGGACAGAGACGTACAGTTTCTGTACTGTCATGATATCATGGAGCACTATTAGCAAATCGGAGCACCTAATTTAAAAGCGGAAATTGATTTGTTAATAGTATTTTTTTACCTAAAACCACTCTTTTTTCTAAATATCCATGATGCGTGGAGCGCTATACAATATGTATTAGCTGCATTTGCAGCAGGTACTTATTAATGGTTGACGGTTTCGCAAGAAACATAAAACACACATCAGAAGGTATTATAGGAGGAAGAAAAATGGAAAACATGAAATCAGTAATCAGACTGAGAATGAGCGCACATGATGCACACTACGGCGGAAACCTGGTAGACGGAGCAAGAATGCTTGGTTTATTCGGAGATGTAGCTACAGAACTTCTTATCTTAAATGATGGAGATGAGGGACTGTTCAAAGCTTACGATGAAGTAGAGTTCATGGCACCTGTATTTGCAGGCGATTATATCGAGGCTGTCGGTGAGATCGTATCTGTTGGAAACACATCTAGAAAAATGGTATTCGAGGCACGTAAAGTGATCGCTCCGAGACCTGACATCAATGATTCCGCATGTGACGTTCTGGAAGAGCCGATCGTTGTATGCCGCGCAAGCGGAACATGTGTTGTTCCGAAAGACAAACAGCGTAAGTAATTTACAGAAGAACTTTTAATCAGAAAAAATCAGTATTTCAGCATAATATCAAAAATTACATAATATCAAATAGAGGCGCGGTTTACCGGGTAGCAGCAAATGATAAGGAACATTATTTCCAAGGTTGTCTGTGAAGGGGTGGATCGCCGAAAGACCGGATCTGTAATGGGAGAAGGACTTGGGGCAAAGGCGGACAGCTTTTGCACTGTCATGTGAAAACGTGGGGCGCTATTCATCAGAAGTCAGTTAAAAGCACTTCGGTGAATAGCGCCCTTTATGTTTTATATAATGTATTGGGAAAAAGAAGAGGAGAGGTAAACGCTATGGAAAAATTAATTATCACTGCTTGTATCTGTGGCGCTGAGGTTACAAAAGAGCATAACCCGGCAGTTCCATATACAGTAGAGGAAATTGCAAAAGAAGCAAAAAGCGCTTACGATGCGGGAGCTTCCATTATTCATCTTCATGTAAGAGAAGATGATGGAACACCGACACAGAGCAAGGAACGTTTCGAAGCTTGCATCAATGCAATTAAGGAAGTTTGTCCGGATGTGATCATTCAGCCATCTACTGGGGGCGCAGTTGGTATGAGTAACGAAGAACGTCTGGCTCCGACAACTTTAAGACCGGAGATGGCAACACTTGACTGCGGAACATGTAACTTCGGCGGTGATGAGATTTTCGTAAATACTGAAAATATGATCATTGATTTTGCAAATACAATGAACGAGTACGGAATCAAACCTGAAATCGAAGTATTCGACAAAGGCATGGTTGACATGGCAATCCGTCTTCATAAAAAAGGATACATCAAAGCACCAATGCATTTTGATTTTGTAATGGGCGTAAACGGAGGTATCTCCGGAGAACCAAGAGATCTGCTTTTTATGGCAAACAGTATTCCGGCAGGTTCCACATGGACTGTATCCGGTGTCGGCAGATTTGAGTATCCGATGGTAACAATGGGAATTCTGATGGGCGGACATGTAAGAGTCGGCTTCGAAGATAATGTTTATATTGAAAAAGGCAAACTTGCAGCTTCCAACGGAGAGATGGTTGAGAAAGTAGTAAGACTTGCAAAAGAGCTTGGCAGACCGGTAGCAACTCCGGCAGAAGCAAGAGAAATCTTAGGTTTGAAATAATCTGAGAGGAATGAAAAAGACCGGTATATATCCGGGAATTCATGTTAGAAGGAATGTAAAAGGGATTCGGTTATGAAAATGTTAAAAACCCTGACATACGATTGCAAAGCAACTGGATCCTTTTACAGATAAACAAAACGTGATTCAAACTGAAAAACAGTTTGGGGAAATTGTTTTTCATGTAACATTATAATAAGGAAAGAATGATTTTTAGGAGGAGAAAACAATGGGAAAATTAGTAGGTGACAAATACGGAATTCATCGTGTAATTGAGCCGCAGGGCGTTCTGACACAGGCAGCTCTGAAAATTGATAACGACATGACAAAAAAATACTCTAACGAGATTATCTGTGATGTTATTTCTTTAAATATCGACTCTGCTTCCTTCACACAGATCGAAGAGGCATGTGGTGGTGATATAGAGAAAATCAAAGAGATGATTCTGGGAATCGTTAACGAGCGTGGTAAAATGCAGAATCCGGTAACAGGATCCGGCGGAATGTTCATCGGTAAAGTTGCTTATATCGGTGAAGACTTAGATCTGGATATCAAAGTTGGCGATAAAATTGCTTCCTTAGTATCTTTATCCATGACACCACTGAAAATTGATGAGATCATCGAGATCCATCCGGAAATCGATCGTGTTGATATTAAAGGCCAGGCTGTATTATTCGAGAGCGCATTATATGCAAAACTTCCGGATGACATCAGCGAGCCGCTTGCACTGGCAGCATTAGACGTAGCTGGAGCACCTGCTCAGACAGCTAAATTAGTAAAACCGGGTCAGAGCGTTCTGGTTCTTGGTGGTGCTGGAAAATCCGGTACACTGGTTTGCTACGAAGCTATGAAACGTGTTGGACCGACAGGCCGTGTTGTAGCTATGGATTACAGCCAGGATGGTGTAGATGAGTTATTAAAACTCGGTGTTTGCCACAAAGCATTCCAGGCAAGTGCAGCACTTCCGGTAGACGTATTAGAGAAAGCTTTAGCAGCAAATGACGGCAAAGAGTATGATGTATCTATCTGCTGTGTAAACGTAAATAACTGCGAGATGTCCGCAATCCTTCCGGTTCATGACGGTGGTATTGTATACTTCTTCTCCATGGCTACAAGCTTTACAAAAGCAGCTCTTGGTGCAGAGGGTGTTGGAAAAGACGTTGATATGATCATCGGTAATGGATATACAAAAGGCCATGCAGAGATCACACTTCAGGAGTTAAGAGAGAACGAAGCAATCCGCAACTTGTTCGATCAGAAATATGTATAATTTAAAGAAAATAAAAAAATTGGGGAAACAAAAACTATATTGTAAATATCAAGAGGAGATATAAAACCATGAGAAAAAGCAGAGAATTCGGATTATTCAAAGATGTTCCAGACGAATTATGGAATGATTGGCACTGGCAGGTAAAAAACAGAGTAGAGACTGTGGAAGACCTGAAAAAATACATGACACTGACAGCTGAAGAAGAAGAAGGCGTTGCAAAATGCTTAAGCACACTTCGTATGGCTGTTACACCGTATTACTTATCTCTGATCGATCCGACTGATCCGGAAGATCCGGTTCGTAAACAGGCAATCCCGACAGAGAAAGAGCTTCATCGTTCTGCTGCAGATCTGGAAGATCCGCTGCATGAGGATACAGATTCTCCGGCACCGGGACTGACACACCGTTATCCGGACCGTGTTCTGTTCCTTGTAACAGATCAGTGCTCCATGTACTGCCGTCATTGTACAAGAAGACGTTTCGCAGGACAGAAAGATGGTTCCGTACCGACTGATCAGGTAGAGCAGTGCTTAGAGTATATCCGTAATCATCCGGAAGTACGTGATGTACTGTTATCCGGTGGTGACGCATTACTGATCAGTGATGAGAGACTTGAGTATATCATCTCCCAGTTACGTGCGATTCCTCATGTTGAGATTATCCGTATCGGCTCCAGAACACCGGTTGTTATGCCACAGCGTATCACTCCGGAACTGTGCAACATGCTGAAAAAATATCATCCAATCTGGTTAAACACACACTTCAATCATCCAAACGAAATTACAGAAGAGTCTGCAGCTGCATGTGCAAGACTTGCTGACGCAGGTATCCCGTTAGGAAACCAGACTGTATTATTAGCAGGCATCAATGATTGTGTACATGTAATGAAAGACCTGGTTCGTAAATTAGTACAGATTCGTGTACGTCCTTACTACATTTACCAGTGTGACCTTTCTCTTGGATTAGAGCACTTCCGTACTCCGGTTTCCAAAGGTATCGAGATCATTGAGGGACTTCGTGGTCATACATCCGGATATGCAGTACCGACATTCGTTGTTGATGCACCGGGCGGTGGTGGAAAAACACCAGTTATGCCGAACTACGTTATTTCTCAGACACCTGGTAAAGTTATTCTTCGTAACTACGAAGGTGTTATTACAACATATACAGAGCCGGCACATTATGAGCCACATTGCACATGTGATGTATGTACCGGAAAGAGAAAAGCAAACGTTGTTGGTGTAGCAGCACTTGAGCAGGGTCTGCAGATGACAATTGAACCGGCTGATTTGGCACGTGTTCGTCGTCACAGTGATCATCACTAAGCATTCATAGAATAATAAAACCATAAAACAATGGAAGAGCGGGAGACCTTCGGGTTTCCCTGCTTTTCACCCTAAGTACAGATGGCGTGAAAAATAGCCTGACATGATACTTAATACCGAGATGAAAGGAGTTTTTCAAGTATGAGCAAACTTGGATTAAACCAGGAATTAATCGCAAAAGCAAGAGCAAGTGCACATAAGGTTGCTGCAGATGTTCAGGCTTTTATCGATGAACATACAACAGTTACAGTTGAAAGAGCTGTTTGCCGTCTGTTAGGAATTGACGGTGTTAATGAAGTAGAGGTTCCACTTCCAAACGTAGTAGTGGATCATCTGAAAGAAAAAGGAGTGCTTTCCGGTGGTGTTGCATTTTATGTAGGAAATGCAATGGTTGCACTTGGTGTAGGACCACAGGAAATCGCTGAAAAAGTAAGCAGCGGAGAAGTAGATCTGACAAAACTTCCGGTTGCTTCCTTAGACGAAATCAAAGCGGCTATCTGGCCGATCGCAGAAGCTACCACAGAGAGAGTATCAGGAAATGTAGCAAAAAGAAATGAGTATCTGGAGTCCTTCGGTGGAGATAAAGAGGGTCCGTTCCTTTATCTGATCGTTGCTACAGGTAACATTTATGAAGATATTACACAGGCTGTTGCAGCCGCAAAACAGGGAGCTGACATCATCGCAGTTATCCGTACAACCGGACAGTCCTTACTGGATTATGTACCATATGGTGCAACTACAGAAGGTTTTGGTGGTACTTATGCGACACAGGAGAACTTCCGTCTCATGAGAGCAGCCCTTGATAAAGTAGGAGAGGAAGAAAACAGATATATCCGTCTCTGTAACTACTGTTCCGGATTATGTATGCCGGAGATCGCAGCAATGGGAGCTTTAGAGCGTCTGGATGTTATGCTGAACGATGCTTTATATGGTATCCTGTTCCGTGATATCAACATGCAGAGAACACTGGTTGACCAGTATTTCTCACGTATCATCAATGGTTTTGCCGGCGTTATCATTAACACAGGTGAGGATAACTACCTGACAACTGCTGATGCTGTAGAAGAAGCACATACTGTACTTGCTTCTCAGTTCCTGAATGAGCAGTTTGCATTAATGGCTGGTCTGCCGGAAGAACAGCAGGGTCTTGGACATGCATTCGAGATTTCACCGGATGTAGAGAATGGATTCCTGTATGAGTTAGCACAGGCGCAGATGGCTAGAGAGATCTTCCCGAAAGCACCGTTAAAATACATGCCGCCTACAAAGTTTATGACAGGTAATATTTTCCGTGGTCATGTACAGGATGCATTATTTAATGCAGTAACCATTATGACAGGACAGAGACTTCACTTACTTGGTATGATGACAGAAGCAATCCATACACCGTTTATGTCAGACCGTGCACTGGCTATCGAGAATGCACAGTATATTTTCCGTACAATGAAAGATTTCGGCTCAGAGCTTGAATTCAAAGAGGGCGGAATCATTCAGTCACGTGCTAATGAAGTACTTCAGAAAGCAACTGACCTGCTTGTAGAGATTGAGCATCAGGGTCTGTTTGCAACACTGGAACAGGGTATTTTCGCAGACATTAAACGTCCGAAAGATGGCGGAAAAGGTCTGGATGGCGTTGTAGTAAAAGATGATAATTACTTCAACCCGTTTATTACTCTGATGAAAAAGGAGGTCTAAGCGATGAGTGGACTTTACAATATGAGCAAGGCAGATTTCGATACAACTCTGGATCTGACCAAAATCAAACCGTATGGCGACACCATGAATGATGGTAAAATGCAGTTAAGCTTTACATTACCGATCAAAGATGATGAGCGCGGAGAAGAAGCAGCAAGACAGCTTTGCAAACTGATGGGACTGGAAGATGTCAACGTAGCATATCACCATGCTCTGGATACAGAATTTACATTCTACGTTTGCTACGGCAGCTGCGTTCACACAGTAAACTACACGGATATCCATGTACAGACAGTAGAAGAAGAGACAATGTCTATGGATGAAGTGAATGAATATATCAAAGAGCACTTCGGCAGAAAGATCGTAGTAGTAGGTGCTTCCACAGGTACAGATGCTCATACCGTAGGTATCGATGCAGTTATGAACCGAAAAGGATTTGCCGGACATTATGGTCTGGAGCGTTATGAGATGATCGAGGCATATAACCTTGGATCTCAGATTCCAAACGAAGAATTTATCGAGAAAGCAAAAGAGTTACATGCAGATGTACTGCTGGTATCTCAGACTGTTACTCAGAAAGATGTTCATATTCAGAACTTAACAAATCTGATCGAGCTTCTTGAGGCTGAGGGACTTCGTGATAAATATATCGTTTGCTGTGGTGGTGCACGTATTACACATGAACTTGCAAAAGAACTTGGTTATGATGCCGGTTTTGGTGCTGGTAAATATGCAGATGATGTTGCAACATTTGCAGTAACAGACATGGTTAAGAGAGGATTTAAATAAATCATGAAAAAAGGTCGTCTCATAGGGTGCTTGGCCCTCGTGGCCTCTGCATTTCTGTGGGCCACCGCTTACATAGCCGTAAAACAGTTGGTGGCCGAAGTGCCACCTTCTGTATTACTTGCATTTCGATTTTCATTTGCTGCAATCATACTTGCAGTAATATGTATACCTAAATTCAAACATTACACAAAAGATCTCCTGTTTTCAGGAATGAAAATGGGAACCGCAATGTTTTTTGAATTCTTTTTATTTACAGTTGCACTTCAGTATACATCGGCTTCCAAGTCATCGTTTATTATAGCTTCTTATATTATAATACTTCCGATCGTGTATCTTATTATAAGAAGAAAAAAACCGACAGGCAGCGATGTACTTGCATCTGTAATCTGTATGGTTGGAATCTGTCTTCTCTTGGCAAATGGGTTGGATTCCTTTAATAAAGGTGATCTGCTCAGTGCCGGATGTGCACTTTCCTATGCCGTACATATTGTATACTCGTCGAAATTCAGTAAACAGTATGATGGTTGGCTGTTGAATCTGACACAGATGGGAACGGTGGCAGTACTTGCCTGGATTGCAACACTGTTCAGCGGAAGCTTTAAGGTGATCGGTACCATAGCATTGCCATTTGGTGCATTTTTCTTCCTGGCAATTTTCTGCTCTATCATTCCATATTTCCTGTGTCTGTACGGTATGAAGCGGGTATCTACCACAACAAGCGGTATATTATTATCCTTTGAGAGTGTATTCGCCACATTGCTGGCAGTGCTTATGTTGGGAGATCCATTATACTGGCAATTGGTTGTCGGTGGTTCAGTGATTGTAGCTTCTTCGATTATTTCCGAGTTTTTTGCCAGCAGGGGAAGCAAAAAAAGGTGAGAACTCCGGAAGAAAAGAATGGAAAGGGAAGATAAAAGGAAACCATGAGAGTAAATGTAGTCAATGGATTTTCGGAACATCCGGAGGGAGGAAATCCCGCAGGTGTCGTATATTTGAATGAAGAGCTCTGTTTAAAAGAACAGAACCGGCATCAGGATTACGACGGGGAAAAGCCGGAGCATTTGACTGATGAACAGATGCAACAGGCCGCAGCCAGGCTGCATTTCTCTGAAACCGCATTTATCACTCGTCTGAATGACAGAAGTTTTGCCATTCGGTATTTTACTCCGGCAGCGGAGGTTCCGTTGTGTGGTCATGCAACAATCGCATCTTTTTCGTATCTGTATCAGAAAGGTGTGATTGGAGATGGTGTGTATGAGCTGGTCACAACCGAAGCGCAGCTGACGGTGGAAGTTTCGGAGGGAATCATCTGGATGGAAATGGATGCACCGGAGCTTCAGCAGAAGCTGGAACCAAAGATGGTGCAACGTATCTGTGATGCGTATGAGCTTGACGTAACAGCTCTGGATGAAACGATGGAAGTCCGTATCGTGAAATCAGGTTTGCGAGATATTCATGTGTGCGTCAAAAGCAGGGATGACCTGCTGCAGGCTGTGCAGCATGAAGAAGAAATCAGCAGAATTTCAGAAGAACTGGATGTGGTAGGGGTACATATGTCCTGTCTGAATCTGCCGAAAACAGAACAAATTACAGCATATTGCAGTAATTATGCACCGTTGTATGATATTCCGGAGGAATGTGCGACCGGAACATCGAACGGTGGATTGACCTATTATCTGTATCAAAAAGGAATGATTCAGGTAAATCAGATGAATTGTTTCCTTCAGGGAGAGCACATGCATCGTCCGTCAAAAGTCTATACGAAAGTGCGGATGGCAGATGGAAAACCAACCATATGGGTTGGCGGTTGTGGAGTGATCTGCCGGGAAGGAATCCATTTGAATATATAAAGGTAAAATCTTCAAAAGAACGTACCAGGAAAAGTAACTAATTTTCCCTTGGTACGTTCTTTTTCATTTGATAGGATTTTGAGAGAAACGTTTTCACTGGCATTGCATATTTTATTAAAAATAAGCAATTAAGTTTTCGGGAGACACAGGTTGGACGAGGAACTTTGTAAAAAAGCAGTCTATTCAAATGAGTATTATGATCTGATCCTGGATTATATCGGCGGTTATTCTATGGGAGCCCCGGAGTGTATCCAACAAGTGGATGACACTTATGATATTGGCTTTTACAGAAGGGAACGGGCACCGGAGCTGAATCTGCAGGATTATCCGTATCTGACGATACCGCACTGCCTGACACCTATGGATATGACTGCGTTGGAAGTCAGTGGGATGATACGGTTGCAGAATCCGGCAGCATTGGATTTGCAGGGACAGGGTGTGTTGGTCGGGTTTGTGGATACCGGGATCAATTATGAACACCCGGCTTTTCGAAATGTGGATGGAAGTACACGAATCCTTGGTATCTGGGATCAGACACAGATGGAAGGTCCTCCGCCAAATGGAATGGTGTATGGTGCTTTTTATGGGGAAGAGGAGATCAATGCCGCGCTGCAGGCGGAACAGCCGCAGAGCATTGTACCGGAGCGGGACGAAAGTGGGCATGGAACTTTTCTGGCAGGGGTTGCCTGTGGAAGTGCGGATGCAGGGGCAGAGTTTTCCGGAGCGGCGCCGCTGGCACACATCGCAGTTGTAAAGTGCAAGCAGGCAAAAAAGTATCTGCGGGACTACTATTTTATAGCAGATGGCGTGGAATGCTATCAGGAAAATGATCTGATGCTGGGACTCGCCTGGCTGAATCGTTTTGCTTATGAACGACAGCTTCCGCTGGTGGTCTGTATCGGAATGGGTGGCAGTCTTGGAAATCATACGGGAGAGGAGCCATTGTCGGTACAGTGCGATGAACTGGGACGCAGACGGCAGAGGGCGGTGGTGGTTGCAGCTGGGAATGAGGCAAACCAGAGACACCATGAAAAGCGGAATGTGATACAGGGCGGATCAGAAATCATTGAGTTGTCTGTGGAAGAACGGGTGCGCGGGTTTCAGATGGAAATGTGGAGCACGGTTCCTGAGATTTATCAGGTTTCCGTCATTTCACCTACGGGAGAACGGTTTCCGAAGACTGTGGTGTACCCCGGAAGCAGGCAAGCGTATACATTTTTATTTGAACAGACACGGCTGACGGTGGAATATGCCATCGTTGGAACACGAAACAGCATGCAGCTGATCAGTTTGCGATTTGAAAACCCACTTGCCGGAATCTGGAGTGTGGAAGTACAGGGGGATCTGGTACTCAGCGGAAACATATGCTGCTGGCTGCCTCTGTCTGCATTTTTAAGTGGTGAGGTATTTTTCCTGCGCTCCAGTCCGGATACAACGATCACGATGCCAGGCATGTCCCGGGTAGCGATTACAGCAGGGGCTTATCAGGCAGTGGGCGGGAGTATTTATCCGGATTCCGGACGGGGATTTTCCGGTTTGAATGCCGTAAAACCGGATCTGATCGCTCCCGGTGTAAATGTGACCGGTCCGGTGCTGCCAGATCAGTATGAACTGCGCAGCGGAACAAGCATCAGTGCAGCGTTGACGGCAGGAGCCTGTGCTCAGATGTTTCAGTGGGGGATCGTGGAAAATAATATGCGCTATCTGAATACGACAGAATTGAAAAACCTGCTGATCCGTGGTGCCGGACGGGACGAGGAACGTGTTTATCCAAGCCCCGTGTATGGATATGGTACCTTGAACGTGTATGATGCACTGTTGCGGTTGAGAGAACTCTGAAAAAATACAAAAAAAAGACAGCCAAATCCGAACGGCTGTCTTTTAAGGAGAAGGTATTTTTTACTATGGGGGTAGCAAAAAACTTATAATGTATTGGGGGTTTTTACAGTTATTATAATAGCAAATGTGCGTGCATAAGTGTTCACAATGATTCATAAATTTTTCTTGCGAAATTATGCAATTTATCCATCACCAAAAGGTAATCATACAATTTTGCTTGGGTATTGTGCCGGTGTACAAAAAATGTTAGCGTTTTTTTACATTTTATCTTATACTAAAAGCAGCATAAGAAACCGGAAATAAATGGTGGAAGCGAGGTTATACAAATGAAACAGAGTATTTATATAGAATGTTATGAGGGGCTGAGTGCCCGGATGCTGACAGAAGCATTGCTGGATTTGATGCCGGAGGGAAAAGCTGCGAGAAAACTGGTGGTCGGACTGCGGAAACTGTCCTGCTCCGAAGCAGCAAGACAGGAGATGCTTCACAATATGCAGGAACGGATCCATGAGTTTGCCCTGCCTGCGGATGCGGAACGACTATTTGCCCGTGCATACGGGATCTGGCTGAATGCAAAAGCAACGGTGGAACATGTGGAACCGGAAGAACTTCGTTTTTCCAAAAGAGATTTTGACGGTGTGATCGCGATGATGACCACAGCAATCGGAATGGAACAGTTGCAGATCGGTGAGGTGATCTGCCCGGTATTATATGAAGGATTTGAATGTATCACAACGCAGGATGGCAAAAAACAGGTGCCGCTGCCGGAGACACTGTACATTCTGATGGATACAGGTATTGCATTGCAACGGATGGAGCGGGATGGAGCCTGGGTAACACCGGAAGCAGCGGCACTGCTGGCAGCGTGTAAAATTGTACGTCATCTGCCGAAACAGTATCAGATGATCAGTCAGGGAGTCGGAAACGGTGTATCTTCGGAAGGAGAGCCGGCCCGCCTTCGTGTCGTCCTGCTCCGCAGAAATTCTGTGGCCAGACAGATGAGACCGGAGGTTCTGACACCAAAGAGGGCGGAACTGGAATTACTGACGCCGGATTCGGCAGAGCCCAAATTCATACCACTCAAATCTGTGGAAAAGGAAGAACAAAGATCAGAACCAGGATCAGATCAAAATGTACCCGGAAAAGCTGTGAAATCAGGACAGCCGGATCATGAAACAGGACAGGTAAAAACAGTATCAGAAGATTTTGCGGTATATTCTGAGGGAGCAGTGTGTACAGACGCTGACAGGTACAGAAGAATGGATGTATCTGCATGGACTTCCGCAGATGAGATCTGCAAACTGGAATGCAATCTTGATGACTGCAGCGGAGAAGTGCTTGGTTATACGATGGAACGTCTCATGCGGGAAGGGGCACGGGATGTCAGCTATATGCCAATTTATATGAAGAAAAACCGGCCGGCGTATCTGCTGACGGTATTGTGCCATCCGGATGACCAGGAACGGATGGAGCAGATCATTTTTGCGGAAACGACAGCTATCGGAATCCGACATGCAATTATGCAGCGGAGCATCCTGCACCGGGAGACTGACCAGAAAAAAAGTTCCTTTGGTAAAGTGGCAGTAAAACGTCTGCAGAAAGAGCAGGGAAAGGTGCTGACACTGGAATATGACAGTGTGGCAGCGATTGCACGAAGCACCGGACTGCCATTCCGTGACGTATATCGCAGTATAGAACTGGAACTATCCGGAAAGAATGAAAAAGGAGAAGAGACGACATGATCTATGTAGCTGTGATTGTGGCAATCTGTCTGGCGGAGCTGTTGATCCGCCGGTACATCAATCAAAATGTGGAAGAAGATGGACAGAAATGGGGAAAATGTGGTGTCCGTCTGCGAAAATATCACAATTATGGTATGGCAAATGATACGTTAAGAAAACGTCCGATGCTGGTAAAAATCATTGGCGTTGTGGTGGTGAGTTTTCTTGCGGTGGTATTTTTGTTCCTGCTGACATTGAAAGGAGAAAAGGCAGGAAAATGGGGTCTTGCCCTGATTCTTGGCGGTGGACTGGCTAATCTGCTGGAGCGGTTTGTACATGGATATGTGACAGATTACCTGCAGTTTCGTGTGCCGCTGGCCTGTTTGAGAAAACTTATCTATAACGTCGCGGATCTGTGTATCTTTGCCGGAACAGCAGTCTTATTTTTCCGGGAGCTGGCAGAAGCGGTCAGCTGACCGCTTCCGCAGCGATGCCATTCTGACGCAGAAATACCTGAACGAGCCGGTCCCATTCCTGTTCCAAAGACTTGTCCAGGGAAAACAGCCGGTAGGATATACCTGTGGTACAGGTCAGCACTTCATTTTTATAAGTGAAATGCACATACATACCGCTGATATCTTTGGATGTAAAATCGGTGCCGGAACGTGTGATAGTCTTTTCCTGGTTTTTCGGGGAAAGCAGAAATACGAACTTAAAAAACAAGGGTTTCTTTTTGCCCTGCATTATTTTCAGGCAGCTCGGCCGCAGCAGGGAAAACGGAAGGTAGGACAGATCCTGCAGATGCAGCGTGTCCAGTTCTTCCGGTTCATAGTAATCCGGATGGAACGAGCCATCGATGGTATAAGTGGCAGCCTGGGTGATCACTGCTTCCTGAAGCAGAAAATGGTCACACATGCCGTCCTTTAACAGTTTATTGATAAAAGTACCGATCTCGGTGAGTTTCAATGCAATCATGCGGAATCTCCTGTTCACAAAAATGTATGATTGTGGTATGATAACCATTTAAGATCTATTATAAAAGTGAACAGAAAAAAAAGCAATAACAAAGATGGGTTACAGTTCACTCATGGTGCGTGTGAACATCGTGAGTGTCTGTGCTGTCTATGATAGAAAGAACGGGGACAACTGAGTGAGAAAGAAAAAAATGTGTGTTTACAGACGGATGGGCATTGTGCTGCTCATCAGCTGTATGGTACTGGTGCTTGGAAGCTGCGGAGGCAAAAAAACGGATATGACGGAAGTGGCAGACCGGGTGGAAAAAATGGTTACCGGGAACAATCCGTTGCAGGTAAAGACGGTTTCGCAGGACAAATATGCGTACAACACATTGGATGATGCGACGAAACTTGTATATGACGAAATCTTATATGCGATCGTACATCGAAAAAAGGAAGTACAGATTGCTACCACAGATGTGGAGCAGATGGAGCTTGCATATCTGGCGGTGCGGTATGATTACTGTGATCTGTTCTGGCTGAAGCAGTTTTCCTATGTGACATACAGCAGGGACGATGAGATCACAGCCATTGAAATCACACCGGAATACAGCATGACAGCGGCAGAACAGAAAAAGACACAGAAGGCGATTGATAAGGAAGCGGACCGGATGCTGGCGGATGCACCGAAAGAGGGCAGTGATTATGAAAAAGCGCTGTATGTGTTTAAAAAACTCATCGACGAAGTGGATTATGTGGAAGATTCCGCAGATAACCAGAACATCATCAGTGCTTTTCTGAATCATGAAACCATCTGTCAGGGATATGCCTATGCGACGCAGTATCTGCTGGAAAAACTGGGGGTTTCCTGTACGACAGTCATCGGAAATGTCAGTGACGGACCGCATGCATGGAATCTGGTGCAGCTGGACGGAGCATATTATTATATGGATACTACCTGGGGCAATTCCCAGTATCTGTCCCGGCAGTCGGAACAGAAAGAATCTGTGCTTTCCAAATATGTGGACTACAATTATTTCGGGGCTGCCACAGCAGATATTATGCAGTCCCATACACCGGACAGCAGGATTCCGCTGCCGGAATGTACAGCGGTAAAAGATAATTATTATGTGCACGAAGGCCGTTATATTACCGAATGGAATCAGGATGTTATCGGGGCTTTGTTTGGAACTGCATATAATAACAGAGAAGAAATGATGCAGGTAAAATTTGCCAGTGTAGATCTGTATGAACAGGCCATGCAGTATTTTGTGGAAGAATACGGAATCGCAAAATACTGTCCGGGACTTCAGAGTTTTCATTATATGGAAGATATCGAGGGCTGTGTTCTTTTCATTGTATATGATTATTAGAAAAAGGAAGTGCAAGATACTATGGGAAAAAAGATCAATCTATCACACAATCTGATGGGCTGCCGGTTGGACAACTGGATCCGCCTGAAGCGAAGCAATCCGATCACAGAGGAAAATAAAGGCCAGGTGCGGCTGATCACGGCGGTTTCTTCCATTCTGGCAATTCCCGCATTTCTGGAATGGCTGGTGTTTTATGTTCCGATCAAGCGGACAAAGATAAAAAAAGATCCGGTATATATCGTTGGTTACTGGCGTTCCGGAACGACATTTTTACAGAATCTGCTGACCAGGGATCCACAGTTTGGATGGTTTGATCCGGTGCGTACCGTGACGTTCAGCAATTGTATTTTCATGAAAGGAATCCTTGCAAAAGCTCAGAAAAAACTGCTGCAGGGAGCGCGGCCGATGGATAATTTGGAATATACACTGGATCTTCCGATGGAGGAAGTATTTGCCCAGGCAACGATTTCTACGCAGGCCATCAGCCATATGCTGGTATTCCCGGATGGCGGCAATGGTGTCAAATACATTGAAACAGCTTTTATTGATGAACAGGATGAAAAGCGGCAGCAGGAATGGCGTAAAGCCTATGATTACATTCTGAAGAAGGTCACATATCTGTATGGCGGCAGACAGCTTTTACTGAAAAGCCCGGAGAATACCTGCAGGATCGGTGCCCTGAAGCGCTGCTATCCGGGTGCAAAATTCATCAATATTTACCGAAATCCGTACACTGTTGTCATGTCCACCATCAATATGTTTACCAAGGAGATGGGGCTGTTCTGCTTGAATGATCCGGCACCATATGAAGTGATCGAGGACGTGACGATTGATCTGTTCGAACGCATTTATAAGAAAGCATTCCGGGAACTGGAAGAAATGCCGCCGGAGGATCATATCGATATCAAATATGAGGATTTCTGCAAGGATCCGAAGGGATATGTAAAGCTGATCTATGAACATCTGGGGATTGACGGATTTGAGGAGGCAAAACCTTACTTTGACGCATATCTGGAGAGTCAGAAGAATTACAAAAAGAACAAATTTGAACTGACACCGCGGCTGCGGGATAAGATCAATGCAAAACTCGGATTTTATTTTGAACATTATGGATACGAGATGCAGAAGTAACGTTGCAGTGTTACGTGAGAACAGTAACAGGGCTGACCCATCACAAAAAAATAAGATAAAACAGGTGCAAAATAACAGTATCTGGTGTATACTTTTATTCTAGGATCAAAAGATACGTTGCGGGATGTTCCGCAGGTATGATAGAAAGGAGAATTTCATTATGGAAAAAATTAGTGACAGCATGAAAAAAATCTTATTGGCAGGGATTGGCGCAGCAGCTACAACTGCAGAAAAATCCAAAGAAATTCTGGATGATCTGGTTAAAAAAGGCGAACTGACGGTTGAGCAGGGAAAAGTGCTCAATGAGGAGTTAAAGCATAATGTAAAACAGACATTCAAAAAAGATGAAGAGAAAGATCCGGCTGATGTATTAAAAGGAATGTCCCCGGAGCAGATCGCAGCTCTGAAAGAAGCAATTGCCCAGAAAGAAGCTGCGGATGCAGCGCAGGATGATGAAGAGGAAGCACCGGACGAAGCGTAGAGAGTGTTTTTGACAGCTTTACCGGAATAAATAATAGGAAAATATGAGTGAAAAAGAATCAAACGGAACCCGTTTACGGGAAATAATTTCAGTCATACACAAACATCAAATTGCCAGGGGGGTAACGCCGGAAAAGCTGCGCCTTATCCTGGAGGATCTTGGCCCAACTTATATTAAGCTGGGCCAGATTATGTCCATGCGCTCTGATATTTTTCCGAAAAAAATCTGTGACGAATTTATGCGTCTGAGATCGGAAGTGACACCGATGCCATTTTCAGAAGTCCGTGAGGTCATTGAGCATGCTTACGGTACGAAGCTGGAGGACGTGTTTGAAGAAATTCAGGAAACTCCTATCGGTTCGGCATCCATTGCACAGGTGCATAAAGCAAAGTTGAAAAGCGGTGAGACAGTAGTAGTAAAAGTGCAACGCAAGGGCATTTACGAGACCATGTCCCGGGACATCGCATTTTTGCATCGGGCTGTCAAACTGATGCCGCCAATCAATATGGCCGGTCTGGTGGATATGAATCAGGTGCTGGATGAAATGTGGGTAGTAGCACAGGATGAGATGAACTTCCTGGCAGAAGCTGCGAACATGGAAGAGTTTGCGCGACTGAACAAAAATGTGGCATTTGTCACAAGCCCGATGCTGTATCGGGAATATACGACCACCCAGGTGCTGGTGATGGAGTACATTGACGGTATCGGAGTAGATGAAAAAGAAAAACTTCTGGAAGCGGGCTATGATCTGGATGAGATTGGATCTAAAATGGCAGACAACTATGTGAAGCAGATAATGGAAGACGGATTTTTCCATGCAGATCCACATCCGGGTAACATGCGTATCCGGGACGGAAAAATTGTCTGGATCGACATGGGGATGATGGGACGTTTTTCTCAGCGTGATCAGGTGTTGTTAGGAAAAGTGATCAAAGGAGTGGCTACGAATGATGTGAGTCTGATCGTGGAAGCCGTACTTTCACTGGGAGATTTTCATGACAAGCCGGATCAGAAACTGCTGTATTCGGATATCGGAGACTGGCTGACCAAATATGGCAATGCAAATTTTGGCGGACTGAACATGGGAACGCTGATGCAGGATCTGATGGATATTATGAAAGAAAACAGAGTATCCATGCCTCACAGTCTGACCATGCTCGTACGCGGGTTGACAACCATAGAGGGTGTCATTGCAGAAATCGCCCCGGATATCAATGTGGTGCAGGTGGCGGCGGCACGGATGTCAGGAAACCGGTTTTCCACTTCTAATATGAAAGAGGAACTGCACATTGGTGCGAAGGAAGTGTGGCAGGCATTGCAGAAGGGGATTAAGATCCCGTCCTATATTTCCGATCTGCTGCGCAGTTATATGCATGGGCAGACCAGTATCAATCTGGATCTGCATGCCACAGATGATTTGACACTGATGCTGAATGCACTGGTGCGGCGCCTGGTTATGGGATTTCTGATTATGGCATTGCTGATCAGTTCCAGTATTATATGCACCACAAATATGGAACCGAAACTGCTGGGAATTCCGGCATTAGGCGCAATCGGTTATTTCCTCGCCATTATTTTTACTGCGCTGGTGTTTATCAGTCATATTCGGTCCAAAAAGAAAAAACGATAGAGAGAAAAGAGATTTATAAGTTATGAAAACAAAAGCAAATAAACCGGCAAAATCAAATATTGCGAAAATGGCGATCGTGGGCGTATTGTCTGCAATCGCCTATTTACTGATGTTTATGGAATTCAGTGTTCCGCTGATGCCGGTATTTATTAAAATGGATCTGTCTGATTTCCCGGCACTGATCGGAAGTCTCGCAGTTGGTCCGGCAGGTGGTATTATCATCGCACTGATCAAAAATCTGCTTCATCTGACTGTCACATCTACCGGTGGAGTCGGAGAACTGTCAAATTTTATTCTGAATGCAGTATTTATCCTGCCGGCAGGATTATTATATAAGAAAAAGAAATCAAAAAAGAGTGCCTGTGGAGGAGCAGTCCTGGGTGCCATTTTAATGGCTTTGGTCAGTGTGGTATCGAACTATTTTGTGGTTTATCCGGTATATTATAACTTCATGCCGGCAGACACGATCCTGGCCGCTTATCAGGCAATCTTTCCGGGAGTAAAAAGCATCTTGCAAAGTCTGATCGTCTTCAATATGCCATTTACTTTTGTAAAGGCGATGATCAGCGTGGTCATTACGTTTTTGGTATACAATCATCTGGTACCGATCCTAACGATGAACAAACGCAGCGAATAAACAGTATAGAAAAAGGAGAACAAAAAAATGAGTAAGTACAGATTAGACACAACTTGTGTACAGGGGGGATATCGTCCGGGAAACGGTGAGCCGAGACAGATTCCGATCGTTCAGTCCACCACCTTCCGTTATGAAACCAGTGAGGCAATGGGCAGATTATTTGATCTGGAAGATACCGGGTACTTTTACACCCGTCTGCAGAATCCGACCAATGACACGGTAGCAGCAAAAATCGCAGAGATGGAAGGTGGAACCGCAGCAATGCTGACATCTTCCGGACAGGCAGCAAACTTTTTCGCACTATTTAATGTGTGCGAGTGTGGCAGCCACATTGTAGCGTCTTCCGCTATTTATGGAGGAACGTTCAATCTGATCGAAGTGACAATGAAAAAAATGGGGATTACAGCGACATTCGTAGCACCAGACTGCACAGAAGAAGAACTGAATGCAGCATTCCGGGATAATACAAGAGTTGTATTTGGTGAGACGATTGCAAACCCGGCACTGACAGTTCTGGATATCGAAAAATTTGCAAAAGCAGCACATGCACATGGAGTGCCGCTGATCGTGGATAATACGTTCCCGACACCGGTAAACTGTAATCCGTTCAAATGGGGGGCAGATATCGTAACTCATTCCACGACAAAATATATGGACGGGCACGGTGCTGCAGTAGGTGGAGCCATCGTAGATTCCGGTAATTTTGACTGGATGGCACATGCGGACAAATTCCCGGGACTTTGCACACCGGATGAATCTTATCATGGAATCACTTATGCAGAAAAATTCGGACAGGCTGGAGCGTTTATCACAAAATGTACGGCACAGCTGATGCGTGACCTGGGAAGCATTCAGTCTCCGCAGCATGCATTTTATCTGAATCTCGGTCTGGAATCCCTGCATGTGCGTATGCCGCGTCATGTAGAAAACGGACAGGCTGTGGCAGAATTTCTGGCAAACCATCCAAAGGTAGTGCGTGTAACATACAGCGGACTTCCGGGAGACAAATACTATGAACTGGCACAGAAATATCTGCCGAAGGGTGGCTGTGGTGTCGTATCCTTTGAACTGGAAGGCGGCCGTGCAGCAGCAGAAAAATTTATGAAGCATCTGAAACTGGCAGCCATCGAGACACATGTGGCTGATGCAAGAACCTGCTGTCTGAATCCGGCGACATCTACACACCGCCAGATGACAGATGAGCAGCTGGAGGCAGCCGGAATTCCGGCGGGACTGGTGCGGATGTCCTGTGGTCTCGAAGACAAGGAAGACCTGATCGCAGATCTCGCACAGGCTCTGGATGCCATCTAAACGGATATAATGGAACTGAACGAAATAAAAGAAAACGGACACAGTGATGTTATGTTATAACTTTTGACATATATGTTCACGCCGATGAAAAAACGGAAACCAACGCAGACGATAGGAAAATGCTCCGTGTCTGTGTTGGTTTCCGTTTTCAACTTTTTCTTATAAAAAGATAAAAAAACTAAAGTCGACTGATAATGTCGCGTTTGTAATTCAGAAACGTTTCCGTCAGATAGAAATCATCAGGCCTCGGTTTCTGCTCATGAATCACGATCTCGTCCTTGATTTCACCCGGCGTACCGTTCAGTATATAGATACGGTCCGAGAGCAGAATTGCTTCATCGATATCATGGGTGATAAAAAGCGTGGACAGGTCGATATGCGTCATGATGTTCAGGTACCATTTGTGGATGTTGGATTTTGTAATAGTATCCAGCGCGGAAAATGGTTCGTCCAGCAGTGCGACACCATTGGACGACAGATAGGTCCGCAACAGTGCGGCACGCTGGCGCATACCGCCGGAGAGCTGGCTCGGGTACTGATACTGGGTACCGTCCAGTCCGAATTCTGCGAAGAGCGGATCTGCTTTTGCCCGGGCGTCTGCTTTCTTCATTCCTTTTAAAATAAGCGGAAGTGACACATTATCAATGATTTTCTTGTGTGGCAGCAGCAGATCTTTCTGAAGCATGTAACTGATCTGGCCGGGCGTGGAAGTGATATCCCGGTCATTGAGATAGACATGCCCTTCATCAGGAGTGGTCAGTCCGGAGAGAATGTGGAATAACGTTGTCTTTCCGGAACCGCTGACGCCCAGGAGACAGACCAGCTCGCCCTGATGCAGTTCAATGTTGATGTCTTTGATGATCGTGCGCTGACCATATGTTTTTGTAATATGTTCTGCTTTTAATAATGCCATTTTAATTTCCCAGATAGTCGTTTGTGAATCCTTTGCCGGTCAGATCTGTGGATGTCAGATTATTTTCTGCCAGCCAGCTGTAAAATGCATTCCAGCGGTCTGCATCAATGAAGCCCCATTTGGCTGCATCTGCAATATACTGATCGGAAATATACTGCTGGGAAGCCTGAACCAGCTCTTCAGAACCTTTCAGGGAACCGGTGTTGTCACCTGCAATCAGCATGTTTGCTGCATCTACCGGATTCTGGACTGCATATTCATAACCTTTCTGTGTTGCTTCCAGGAATTTTTTTGCAATATCCGGATGCTCCTGTAAGAACGTATTGTTTGCAATGATCACCGGTGTGTAGTAATCAAATACCGGGTTGATATCTTTAAAGAAGAAGAAATCACAGTCTGTATTTTCCTGTTTTGCGTTGATGCCGCCCCAGCCGTAGAATACCCAGATGGCATCTGTCTGATGAGCAGCCAGTGCAGCCGGCTCGTCTGTGATGTCGTTCGGAATCAGTTTTACTTTGCTGAAATCACCGCCATCCTCGCTGACAACTGTCTCCAGAGTAGCAAGCTCGATCGGAGATTCCAAGGTGGAGTAAGTCTTGCCTGTCATGCCGGCCGGTGTATCAATGCCGTCACCTTTACGGGACATGATACCGGATGTGTTATGCTGTAATACAGCAGCAACAGCTGTGATATCAAGCGGGGCATCAGAGTCCAGGGATGCTGCCATGGTGTCCTGTGCCTCAATGGCAAACTGAGCCTGACCTGCGGAACACATCAGAGCAGCACCGTCCTCTGGCGGTTGTACGATCTGAACGTCCAGACCTTCCTGCTCATAATATCCCATCTGCTGTGCCACATACAGACCGGTGTGGTTGGTGTTCGGTGTCCAGTCCAGACAGAACGTGATTTTTGTCAGATCTTTGTTATCCTTTTTGGAAGTGTTTTCCGCAGCAGCGGAAGAGCTTTCAGAAGCATTTCCTGCATGGTTGCCTGTGTCGGTGTTTCCGCAGGCAGCCATGGAAAATACCATAGCGGCAGCCACAGACACAGCGGCAAGTTTCTTTAAATAATCTTTTTTCATGTTTCATTTCCCTCTTTTTCTGTTCTTATCCACGGCATGGATAGATTTCTGATAATGTTGACTGCGAGCATCAGCAGAAGACTGATGATTACGATAAAAATAATGACGGCAAACATCTTGTCAAAGGAGTATGCCTTTTTGACACGGGTCATATAGACACCGAGTCCGTTAAATCCGCCCAGCCACTCTGCAACCACAGCACCGACAACGGCGTAGGAAGCAGAAATCTTCAGACCGGAAAAAAACTGGTTTAAGGCTGATGGAAATTTCAGATGCCGGAAAATCTGGAATTTGGTGGCACCCATGGCGCGCATCAGATTCACTGCATCCGGATCGACACTTTTATAACCGTCCAGCAGACCTATCGCAATCGGAAAAAAGGTGGTGATGACCACCAGGGCGACCTTCGGTGCCATGCCAAAGCCCATCCAGAGTACCAGAACCGGTGCAATGGCGATGGTCGGAATCGTCTGAGTAATGACCATCAGCGGATAAAATGCCCGATTGATGGTGAGAAAGCGATCCATCAGGGTGGCACTGACAAAGGCCAGCAGGATACCGATGCAGAGTCCGTAGAAGGCTTCCTGCAACGTATATCTGGCGTGCATCAGGATCAGCGGCATGTCAGAGATCAGTGCTTTTGCCACATTGACCGGGGAGGGCAGCATATAAGCCGGAACCAGCCCAGATACACAGAGCAGATACCAGGCGAGCACGATCAGAGCCAGTGCGGCGATGGCCGGAAACTTACTGGTGATGCTTTGTAACTTTTTTGTCAATGGTCAGTACATCTCCCTCTGGTTTAAAAGAAATTTTTACATAAGTATTCATTGCCGGGCAGCCTGCTTTTGCAGCAACCAGCTGGCAGTTTTTTACAATTTCCATGAGCTCATCATAGTCCCCTTCAATAGATGTCTCGCATGGTCCTACATAATAGTTCAGACCGGTGGATTTGATATAGTCAATCACTTCATCCACGATACGGATGACTTCGTTTTCATCTGTTACGGTTGGCAGTACCTGAATCGCTACACTTGCGTTCATAATTATTTTCCTCCTGATAAAAAATGCCTGTGAAGTGAAAATCAGAAAAATATCTGCCGGTGGCAGGCGCTAAAAATGCATAACAGTATTCCGATATACTTCCAGGGCTGACATTGTCCAGCTGGTATCATACAGCACAGATTTTGGGATGTCAACCAATCCTAAATAATTTATTAAGGAAATATTTCTTGTAAATTAACAGGAAAGATGATAAAGTGAATGAGACCTATAAAATGTAATCAGGATATGGGTCTTTTGACACCAAAATCAATTTGACAAAAAGTAGTCTGTTTGCGTACAGAAAAATTGCTGTGGAAGAGTTCCATGGCTTATCTGCATGTGGGAAAACAGACTATTTGGTTTCCATTCACCTCAGTCGTGGACTGAACCTGAATTTTGAATAGCCGGCAGGGCAGATGCAGGCAGCCGGCGGGAAAAGGAGTAAATGCTGATGAATGCGAAAATAATTATTGCAACACATAAAATGTACGATATGCCTCAGGATGACATTTATCTGCCGGTACATGTCGGCAGGGAAGGAAAAGATGCATTGCCATATCAGCCGGATAATACCGGAGACAATATTTCCGCAAAAAATCCGAGCTACTGTGAGCTGACCGGACTGTACTGGGCGTGGAAAAATCTGGACTGTGATTATCTTGGACTGGCACATTACCGCCGTCACTTTTCTATGAAGAGCAGATCTTTCCGCAAAAGTCATACACCGATGGAGTGTGTACTTACCGGGGATGAGCTGGCACAGCTGATTCCGAAGTATAAGATCATTGTTCCGAAGAGACGGAACTACTATATCGAATCACTTTATTCTCATTATGCGCATACTCATTATGCGGAACATCTTGATATTACCAGAGAAATCATCAGTGAAAAATATCCGGATTATCTGGAAAGCTTTGACAAAGTAATGAAGCAGACCGGCGGATATATGTTTAATATGTATATAATGGAAAAATCTCTGTCAGATGCATATTGCAGCTGGCTGTTTGACATTCTGTTTGAACTGGAAAAACGTGTGGGAGACAGAGAGTATTCCTTTTTCCAGGGAAGATTTTACGGAAGAGTCAGCGAGATCATCTTTAATGTATGGCTGATGAATCAGAAAGAAGAAATCAAAGAGATTCCTTATATTCATATGGAAGAAATCGACTGGAAGAAAAAAGGAATGGCCTTCCTAAAAGCAAAATTCGGGAAAAAGAAATACGAAGGAAGTTTTTAGGGGAGGATTATGCAATACAGGACAACAAAAAGAGAAAGTTTCTTTCTGATAATCTACACCGTATATATGATCGTATTGCTCCTGTCACAGACTGCGTTTGAGGAAATGGGTGCGGCATCTTCTATCTTTAAGTATGTCCGTTACCTGTGCTATTTCCTGGCAGCGCTGCTTATTCTGCAGGACAGTTACCGGGAAAAACAGATCTGGGGCGTGGCAATCCTTGGTGTACTCACGGTGGGAACCGTAGTCTGCTCCGGCAACAGTACGTTCATTTTATACCTGATCATGATTCTTGCTGCAAAGGAAGTCAATGTCAGAACCATCGTAAAGCTGACCTGCATCATACAGGGAGCGATGCTGCTGTCAATCGTGGTCATGTCACAGATCGGTATCATACCGGATTATATCTTTGATGCGTCTACCCGTCAGCGGCACGGACTTGGATTTTTATGGACGACAACAGGTGCGATCCTTTATTTTTACTTTATGGTTCTTTATATTTATTTGCGAGAAGAGCGTGCACACCTGATCGAGTATGTGATTCTGGAGGCAGTAAACTTCGGGTTGTACAAACTGACCGATGCCCGTATGAGTTTTTATCTGTCCACATTGCTGCTGGTTTACGTCTATGTCATGCGTTTCTACTGGCAGAACCGCAAGGATCGGATCCGCAAGAACCGGCTTCTGATCGGTGCACCGGCATTTTTCTGTATCCTTGCCGTGGCATGTCAGATTTTTTATATACCGACCGATGCACGTTGGCAGAAGATCAACAGTGTGCTTTCCGGACGACTGGAACTGGGATGCTTTGGATGGAGAGATTATGGCTTTTCTCTGCTCGGAACAAAAATCGAGTGGATCGGTTTCAGCCACAATGCAACGGCAGGAGCTTATAATTATGTAGATTGTTCCTACATGCAGATTTTGTTGGAAAACGGTCTGATTCCGCTTGTCATTATCATAGCTGTATATACTTATATTATGTATATGGCCGTAAAGGAAAAAGATTTTTATCTGCAGACGGCAGTGCTTCTGATTACTGCATTTTCTATAACAGAGCCTCGTCTGCTGAATCTTGCATACAATCCGTTGCCGTTTTTCGGCATCACTTATATCAGCCTGCGTGGCAGAAGTGCGCTGTTCCACCGGGAAGGCCACCGTCTGAACCGGCGTGTGCGGTTTCGTACCACACATGTGAGGCTGAAGGCAAGAAAGTAACAACAATGAATGAATACAGGAATAACGAGAATGAGTAAAAACAACAAATCAGTAAAAGTCAATTTTATTATGAATGCAATCCTCAATCTCTCTGCTGTGATCTTTCCACTGATCACATTCCCGTATGTATCGCGAATCCTGACACCGACAGGAACCGGGCGGGTTTCCTCTGCTGTGGCGCTGGTGACATATTTCGCAATGGTTGCACAGCTTGGTATCCCTACCTACGGTATCCGTGCATGTGCGATCGTCAGGGATGATAAGGAGAAACTGTCCCGGACGGCACAGGAGATCTTTATCATTAATATGATCATGTCAGTGATCGTATACGGAGTATTTTTCGGGGCATTGTTTTTTATCCCGGAAATGGCAGAGGACAAGACGTTGTATCTCATCTGCAGTACAACAATTGTGTTCAATCTTATCGGAATGGAGTGGCTGTATAAGGCACTGGAGGAATACAGCTACATTACAAAACGTTCCCTTTTCTTTAAATTCATTGCGCTGGTGCTGACCTTTGTGTGCATTCATACAAAGGACGATTATTTGTTTTACGGAGTGACAACAATTTTTGCCGCATCCGCATCCAACGTGATGAACTTTATTAACGTAAGAAAATACATTACGCTGAAACCGCTGCGTAATTATGATTTCAAACATCATATGAAACCAATCCTGATCTTCTTTGGAATGTCTGTAGCGACGACGATCTATACAAATCTGGATACGGTTATGCTGAAGTTTATGCAGGGCAATGATGCTGCCGGTTACTATACAGCTGCCGTTAAAGTAAAAACGGTGCTGGTTGGTGTGGTAACATCCATCGGAACGGTGCTTTTGCCAAGAGTTTCATATTATATTGAGCAGAAACGTCACGATGAGTTCCGCAAGGTGACAGCGAAAGCCATGGAGCTTGTTGTGATGATGGCATTGCCACTGGTGGTTTACTTTATCATCTATGCAAGGGAAGCAATTCTGGTGCTGTCCGGTGCGGACTATATACCAGCCATTATCCCGATGCAGCTCATCATGCCGACGGTATTTCTGATCGGCTTCACGAATATCACCGGTATTCAGATTCTGATTCCGCAGGGCAGGGAGAATGTCGTATTGATTTCGGAAATCGTTGGAGCGGTGGTTGATTTTGCAATCAACCTGGTACTGATCCCGAGTATGGGAAGTTCCGGTGCAGCGATCGGAACTCTGGTTGCAGAACTGGCGGTACTGATCGTACAGGCGATTGCAATGTGGAAGTTCCTGATGGAGATCATGAGAAAAATAAAAGCAGGAAAAATCGTACTGGCCTGTGTGCTTGGAACGGTTGTGGCACTTTTGGTGCATCTGCTCCCGATAACGAACAGCTTTATGATTCTGGTCATTACCGCGTTGCTGTTTTTCGGCATTTACGGCGGAGGTCTTCTGTTGATGAAAGAGCCGCTGGTATACGAAGTGGTTGGTCAGATGAAAGAAAAATTCCTGAAAAAGTAAGATGGAGGCAAACATGGAGAAAAGAGAGAAAGAGTATACGAATCTGGATCAGGAACGCATTGTTACCGTTTCTGATCTGTTGAAAGAAATCCTTCGCCGGATTGGACTGGTGATCATTCTTGGTATCATTGTTGCAGCGTTATGCTGTGGCTATAAATATGCCAAAGACAGCAAAGCTGCGAAAGCTGCAAACAGTGAAGATACGACTACGACTATCAAACTTACCGACAAAGAGCAGACGGATGTGAATAATGTCATTGCTGTTCAGGACAATATGAAAGAGCAGCAGGCATATCTGGACAATTCTGTATTAATGCAGATCAATGCATATGACGAGAGCCGTGTGACTTTGCAGTACCGCATCATTACCGGCGACAAACAGCTCAGCAAAGATCTGCTCAGTGCCTATGATAACTATGTGACAAACGGCAGTCTGGCACAGGATATGATCAATCACGGTATAGATATGGATCTGCAGTATCTGACGGAGCTGCTTTACTTTGAAAAAGATTCTGATAAAGATGAGGGAAATTCTGACAGTACTGTGATCACAGATACGCCGGCATTGACCTTTGAAATCAGAGTGATCCATAAAAACCAGAAATCCTGCGAAGAACTGGCAGCAGTTATTCCGGAGTGCCTGAGTGATTTCGAGCAGAAACTGCAGGAATCTACCGGTGCACATAAGCTGAACCTGGTGGATCAGAGCTATGCGGAAGTAGTGGATCAGGGATTATGGACTTATAAAATTGACCGTGTCAATAGTGTTGTTTCCATGAAGGAACGTGTAGATTCTTTAAAAGAGAAACTCAGTGCAGATCAGGTAGCACTGGTAGAAAAAAATCTGCAGAAAGTAGATAAAAAAGATGTTGCCAAAAAAGAAGTTGTAAAAGCGCATATCAGTAAAAAATATGCAGTGCTTGGTCTGGGCATCGGAATTATTCTTGCAATCCTTTATATTGTAATTACTTACATCTGGCGCGGAACCATCAATAACGAAAAAGATGTGACCTATTTGTATGGCGTACAGCTGATGGGAACTTTAAAAGGTAAAAACAAGAAAAGTATGCTGCTTCGTCTGTATGACAACCTCCGGGGAAAGAAACCGGTGGACTTTTCTGTGGAAGAAGCAATCGTATGTGCAGATGTGACCGGTTATTGCAACAGAAATCAGATTCAGAAGCTGTTATTACTTTCCAGTGAGGAAGTGACAGAGACCGCATGGATCGATACACTGGTGAAAAAACTGAAAGAGGCCGGTGTGGAGGCCACTGTAGAGACAGACATCTTATCCAGCGCGGCTGCAAGAGAAAAAGCGGCCGGATATGAAGTGGCTGTCCTGATCGCACAGGTCCGCAGATCTGCATATGACACTCTTGAACAGGAACTGGGCTTCTGCCAGTTACAGAACATTCAGATTGCAGGTGCGATCGTAACCGAATAAAACATTAGGATCACGCACCGGATTCGTGTGTGTTTGACCTGGATCTCAGAATGAGGTAAGAAAAATGGGAAGAATGCGGCTTCTGACCGGGATTTTGTGTCTTGGTCAGAGGGTGCATTTTTACACTTTAAATGACACGGACCACACAGATGTGACCGTGAGAGAAAGAAAAAGGAGCAATCAAATGTCAGTATATGTGATCACGCATAAAAAATTTAACATGATTCCTCAGGAAAATTATAAAGTCTTATTGGTTGGCGCTTACCGCGGCCATGTATACGGAGACTGTTTTGACGATGCCGGTGACAATATTTCAGAGAAAAATGCAAACTATTGTGAGCTGACCGGTGTGTACTGGCTCTGGAAAAATCTGCAGAAAGATGATTATGTAGGCATTGTGCATTACAGAAGACTGTTTTCCAGATCTTTCAGTAAGAGCAAAAAACTTTCGGACAAAGATATCCGAAAACTGCTTGGAAAATATGATATTATTTTACCGTTTAAACAGAAGATGGAGCCGAACGTGCTGGAGCAGTTCTGCCAGATTTCCGGTCTGAAAAAAGATATGGACCGTGTGCGCGGAATCATTGAGCGCCAGTGTCCGGATTATCTGAGATCCTTTGACTCGGTCATGACAGATACGGAAGCGTATCTGTTCAATATGATGATCTGCAGCAGAGAGAAGTTTAACGCATACTGTCAGTGGTTGTTTTCTATTTTTGATGAACTGGAGCCAATGGTAGATCTGTCAGAATACAATGATTATCAGAAGCGTATCTACGGTTTCATCAGCGAACGTCTGCTGAATGTATGGGTGCGTCAGAATGAGCTGAAGGTATGTGAACTTGGCGTAGTCAATACAGAAGAAGACTGGTCTGCGGGCAAGAATTTCCTGACCGCCTGCAAACGTGTTCTGTTATATCATCTGCGGTAAGAAAGGACTGGGAGCAATATGAAAATAGCAGCAGTAGTTGTAACATTTAACCGAAAAGAATATTTAGTAAAAAATATCGAAGCATTACTGGCACAGGTCAATGCACCGATGGATATCCTGATCATCGACAACGCAAGTACCGACGGTACAGAAGAGACTATTCGTCATTACATGGATGCAGGACAGATCCTTTATGAAAATACCGGAGAAAACCTGGGAGGCGCCGGCGGCTTTAACTTTGGTATCCGACGTGCTTATGAGGCCGGTTATGATGCGATCTGGATCATGGACGATGACACTTATCCGCATCCGGATGCACTGGAGAAGTTCCTGCAGGCAGACAAAGACCTGAACGGCATGTATGGCTATCTGGCAGGAAAAGTGCTGTGGAAAGACGGCAGCTGGTGCGAGATGAATACCCCTAAATATAAAGGCGGCATGGCAGAAGGCAAGTACAAACAGATCGTACAGTCTTCTTTTGTATCTATGTTTATTCCGCGCAAATCTGTGGCAACCTACGGATTACCGATCAAGGAATTCTTTATCTGGGGCGATGATGTGGAATATACGAGAAGGATCGCACTGCGGGAACCGAGTTACCTGGTAGAAGACAGCCAGGTGCTGCATGATACCAAGAATAATGTGGGTTCCAACATCGTGTACGATGATGAGCGTATTGACCGTTATCGTTATGCATACCGTAATGAGATGTATATCGCATTGCACGAAGGATGGAAGCGCAGAGTTTATCAGCAGCTGAAGATCTGGTATCATATTGCGAAGATTCTTTTGAAATCTTCCCAGAAGAAGAGAAAGATCAGACTGATCCTGTCCGCATCCAAAGAAGGCAAAACATTTAATCCATCCATCGAATATATATCAGATGGGAGATAAGGAGCAGACAACTATGGAAAAGAAAGTGCGTGTACTGGAAGTATTTGGAGAGCCAATCTCCAATGGCGGTCAGGAATCTTTTGTGATCAACATTGTGCAGCATATCAATCATGAGCATCTGGCCATCGATATGCTGACCCCTTATTATTGTGATAACTCTTATTATGAGGATATCGTAAAATCTTTCGGCGGAACGATCTATACCTTTGGGCTGAGTTTTGAGCCGGGTAAGAGCCGTTTCAATATCAATGATAAAATTGATGCGTTTTTCAAGGAGCATCCTTATGATGTGGTGCATATTCACAGCGGAAGTATTTCTATTCTATGCATTATGGCACATTTTGCAAAGAAAAACCATGTGAAGAAGATCATTGTACATTCCCACTGTGCAGCGGAGCACAAGACATTAAAATACCGTCTGACCAGGATGGCATCTTACCCATATATCATGAGTGCACCGACGGACTACTGTGCCTGCTCTGTGGTAGCCGGTGAGTGGAAATACCCGAAGGCAATCGTAGATCATAAACTGAAAGTTCTGAAAAACGGTGTGGATCTGGAGAAGTTTGCATTTAATGAAGAGACGAAGCGTGAGATCCGAAACAAGCTTGCGATTCCGGAAGATGCTTTTGTATTGGGACATGTGGGTCGTTTCAGTTATCAGAAAAATCATGAGTATCTGATCCGTATTTTTGCGGAAGTGAGAAAACGGAATGAGCACGCAGTGCTGATGCTCATCGGTGACGGTGAGAACAAGCCGGATGTGAAAAAACAGATCGAGGAGCTGCATCTGACAGACAGCGTTCGTTTCTGTGGTCTGGTAAATAATGTCAACGACTATATGCAGGCCATGGATGTCTTTGTATTGCCGTCCCGTTATGAGGGATTGCCGATCGTAGGTGTTGAGGCGCAGGCAGCAGGTCTCCCGGTCATTACATCCGTAAACGTATCTGAGGAACTGGAAATCTCCGATCTTGTGACATTCCTGGAACTGAAGGAAGATGTATCCGAGTGGGCAGACAAAATTTTGAGCTATGAAGGAAAAGAACGTGAGGATGCATCGGAGCAGATCCGTTCTCATGGATACGATGTACAGTTTACGGCAGATGAAATTGAGAAAATGTATCTGTCCTGATTCTGAAGTCAAAGGAGCATAGCAAGGCAGTTCCGAATGCTTTCGATGAAAGAAGCATTCCGAATCTGCCCGGTGTAGAAAGAGGGGACATAAACTTGAATAAAACCGAACCAAAGACAGCCGTGAAAACGGGAAGAGTCCAATGGATCGATTTTGCAAAAGGAATTGCAATCCTGGCAACGATACTGGGGCATACGGCGGACGTCGGAAAAACAGGAAGCGATGTGCGGGCATTGATTTTTTCCTTCCACATGCCATTGTTTTTTATCCTGTCGATTCTGACATATCGCTGCTCCAACTCTTTGGAAGAGTATAAAATGAAGCAGAAAAAGGCAGCAAAGCATCTGCTGGTTCCGGCGGTGGTCGTATTTGCCATCGCGACAGTGATTGAGTGTGTGCAGGATACGACATTGCTGACACAGTTTGAATACTGGCAGGGAAAACTGTATACGTTTATCATCGGCAGTGGTACCTCCGTGGAGTACAGTGGGATTTCTGTAGCCGCTTTCGGAATTGCCTGGTTTTTCTTTGCACTGTTTATCGGAAGAGGGATTTTTGACTATATCCATCTGAGTATGAAGGAAGATTCCCAGATTCTGGTGGTATCCATGATCGTAGGTGCCATTGGAATGATCTGGGGGATGCTGATGCAGCTGCCGTTTTCTCTTGATATCGCACTGGCGATCATGCCGTTTTTCTACTGGGGTTATCGGATGAAACGGATGGATCTGACGAAGTCTCCATTGAAAAAGGCACTGATCTGGGGTGTGATCTGGATTGTGACATTGATGATTACCGTGCCGGACTGGGAAATACGGATTTATCTGGAGCTGGCAAACCGCCGGTATCCGTTGTTCCCAATCTGTTTTATTACAGCTGTGGCAGGAACGATGTGTATCAGCGAACTCAGTGTTATTTTCTGCAAAGCAAAACATCTGGTAAAACCAATCGTGTTCCTGGGCAGAAATTCTCTGTATCTGCTGTGTGTACACATTCTGGATGGCAACTGGGAGTCTGTGTGGCATGTGGAAGGACATCAGTTCCACACGGCCCTGCGGCGCTGTGTGGCAGATATTATCGTATTTCTGGTAGTGATGCTGGTGCTGACTGCCTGGAAAAAAATCCGGCGGTCCATACAGACAAAAAAAGCACAAAGCTGTGCATGATAGGATAATCGTATGAAAAAGAAAATATATATACAGATACTGGGTGTCATTGCCTGTCTGGCTGTAGTGGCGATGCATGTCAACGGATGCTTCTGGCAGTTCAGCTATGACAGGTACTGGATCACCGCAAATATTATAGAGTGCATCTGCTATTTTGCAGTGCCGATCTTCTTTATGATATCAGGTGCAACGTTACTGAATTACAGAAAACGTTATACCACAGCGGTATTTTTCAAAAAAAGATTTGGAAAAACGCTTGTTCCGTTTCTGATTTGGTCTGTGATTTCTGCGATCTGGTATTATATCGTATATCACGCAAGACCGGAGGGCATCCGGGAAGTGGTGGATGGAATTCTGAATACAAGATATGTGGATATTTACTGGTTTTTCCCGGCTTTGTTTTCCGTATATCTGTGTATCCCGATCCTGTCCTGTATTCCGGAGAAGTACAGAAAGCGGATCTTTGGCTATGCGATCCTGGTGTATTTTGTTCTGGAAGCACTGGCACCGCTTGTATGTAATCTAATGCATATTGAATTTAATGAGGGATTTGGAATGCCGGCTGTGGGCGGATATCTGATCTACACGCTGCTGGGATACTGGATCGATAATTATGAGCTGTCGAAAAAATGGCGTTGCGTTATCTACGCCGCTGCCTTGGGAGGTTTCCTCTTGATGCTTGTGGGAACACAGATTCTGTCCCTGAAGAACGGAACCGTGGATACAACATTTAAGGAGTATCGGAATGTTCCGTGTATTCTGTACTCTACCGGAATATTTCTGTTTTTTAAGAATATAAAAAATGAGAAAGCGTTGGGCTGCCTTGCAAAACTGACCGCACCATTTTCATCGTTGACTTTTGGTATATATCTGGTACACTTCTATTTAGTACAGATGGTGGCAATCTATCAGATATTTCCAATCACCAGCATCAAGTACCGGATCTTTGGAACGATTGCAATCTTCCTGATCTCCGCTGTGGCAGTCAGAATCCTGCAGATGATTCCGGTCATCAGGAAAGCGATTCCATCCTGATCAGGTGTGAGATCAGATGCAATGGGATATTGGAATGCAAAGGTACACGGAATTGTGAAAGAAAAAGTTTGCGTGTACATGTAAGTAAATGGAGGAACAAAACATGAAATTAAAAAAACTCAGTGTCGGACTTATGACAGCTGTTCTGACAGCAGGATTACTGGCTTCTCCGGCCATGGCATCAGAAGTGACAGATGCAGCTTCGGTACAGAACGGAACCGTAACGGTACAGGCTGCCGCAACAGAAAATGGCACTGCCGGAACCGGAACATCAGATGATATTCAGGGAGAAATCAAAGACACCGGAAAAGATGACGGTAAAGGAGATACTGGAAAAGAAGATACCGGCAAGGATGACGGTAAAGGAGATACCGGCAAAGACGATATGGGCAAAGATGACGGCAAAGAGGATGAAGCTTTTACCGGTTTGAAAGAGATTGATGGTATCTGGTGGTATCTCACCGAAGGTGATGTAGATGAATCTTATACCGGTCTGGCAGAGAACGCATACGGCTGGTGGTATGTAGAAAACGGACAGGTAAACTTTGACTATTTCGGACTTGCTAATAACGAAAACGGCTGGTGGTATGTCCGTGGTGGCGGAGTTGCATTTGATTATGTCGGATTCCAGGCAAATGAAGCCGGCTGGTGGCGCATTGAAGGCGGAAAAGTCAACTTTGAGGCAAACGGTCTCATTCCGAATGAAAATGGCTGGTGGTGTGTCCAGGGCGGCAGAATCAACTTCGATTACACCGGATTGGCTGAAAATGAAAATGGCTGGTGGTATGTCCAGGGCGGAAAAATAAACTTTTCTTACAGTGGTCTGGTACCGAATGAAGCAGGCTGGTGGAAAGTAACCAACGGAATGGTCGATTTCGGGTTCCATGGCATTACAAATAATGAAGTCGGCTGGTGGTACTTACAGAATGGCTGCATTGATTTCGGCTACAATGGACTGGCACAAAACGAAGCAGGCTGGTGGAAAATCACCGGAGGCATGGTAGACTTCAACTATACCGGAATGGTACAAAACGAAGCCGGCTGGTGGTATGTAGCCGGAGGACTGGTAGATTTTAACTATAATGGAATCGGGTCCAACGAAGCAGGCTGGTGGAAATTTACCAACGGTCAGGTGGATTTCGGATTTAACGGCATGGCGGGCAATGCCGCGGGCTGGTGGAAATTTAACGGTGGAAAAATTGATTTTACTTTTAATGGAATCGCACCGAATGAGAGTGGTTCCTGGTATTTCCGCGGAGGACAGCTTCAGTTTGGTTACAGTGGAACCGTGCAGTGGATGGGACTGAATTGCACGATCTCCGGCGGTAAATTAGTACCGGTGGGCGTTTCTGGTGCCATTGCTTCCAGGGCAGCTTCTGCGAATAGTGATACAAACTGGCTGATCGTGACAGATACCAACGCCTGCAGAACTGTTGTATTTTACGGTCAGAACGGCTGTTGGACAGCAGTGAAGAACCTGTCCTGTACACCGGGTAAAAATTCCACACCAACCGTAACCGGCGACTTCAAAGTAACCGGTCGTGGAAAATCTTTCGGTACCGATACATATACCTGCTGGTATTATACACAGTTCTACGGAGATTATCTCTTCCATTCTGTTATTTATAATCATGGAAGTATGAGCAGTATCCAGGACGGACGTCTCGGCATGAAACTGTCTCACGGATGTGTCAGACTTGCGATCAATGAAGCAAAATGGATCTATGATACGATTCCAAACGGAACAAGAGTCAGAATTTATTAAGCAAGGAGCGGCAAAATCTATTTCTGACAGTCGCATCATTGGATATAGGTGAAGAAAATGAAAAGCATCGGATGTAATACCGGTGCTTTTCCTGTTTATCTCAGTCGAGAAGACTCCCACTTCTGCAAGTGGTGAGTAATAACAAGTCTTTCTCAGTGGGAGTACAATCTCCGACTGAGATAAACGCTCCGCGAGGATGTGCAGTGATTCTGAGAAGAATATGTCAGCTTTCGCTGACCAGAATCACGCACCAAGTCTCACGTGCGTTCGACTTGAATTCACCCCAATTTCTGCGTATACTGTAAGAGTGACAGAAGTATAACAAGGGTTAATAAAGAAGAGACGGAGGAGAAACAGGTTTTGAAAAAGAAAAATAATATGGTGGAGTTGTGCCGATTTCTAGCGTGTTATGTCATTTTTTCCTATCATGCAGGCGGAAGATTTACGACCGGATGGATTTTTGTGGAGTTCTTCTTTATGCTGTCCGGGTATTTTGCCATCAAACATCTGGTGCGGATGGAAGGAAAGATTGAGAATAAGGCAACCTATCCGATTCAGTATACGATCGACAAATTCAAGCGTTTACTGCCGTATACGACCGTGGGATTTGTGGCAGACTGCATAATCTCTGCCTGGAAATATCAGTTTACAGGCATGGAACTTGTGAAATGGATCCTGTATCTGCCGGTAAATCTGTTCTATCTGGCAGGAACAGGTATGATGCCGGCGGATGTTCCTATTTCCGACACGGTACAGACTTCTTATATCATGGGTGGTGCTCTGTGGTATATCTGTGCGATGTTTGTGGCAATGCCAGTGATGATGTATCTGTATCTGTACCTGGGAAAGAAGATTGGTCCGTGGCTTATCAGTTTTCTGCCGATGCTGCTATATGGATACCTGATTATCTGTGATGGTACCGTAAATGGCTGGCATGCGGATCATGGAGCTTTTCTGGCAGTAGATCTGCGTGCACTTGCCGGCATGCTGGCAGGCGGACTCATCTACGTTCTGTCTGAACGGATCAGACGGTACCGTTATAAACCGGTTGGAACAGCATTACTTACACTGGCAGAATTGTCTCTGCTGGCATTTGTGCTGTGTTTTGCATGCACAAGTGGATTTTCCCAGGATGGTCTGCTCATTGGCTGCTTTATCCTTCTGCTGAGTCTGATGCTGTCCGGAAAATCACTGACAGCAAGGATCCAATTGCAGCCGCTGATATGGCTTGGGACGCTCAGCCTTCCAATCTACTGTATCCATGAAGCGGTGATCATCAGCTTCTGGGGATATGAGATAGAAAAATGGAACATGTTCCTGATTATATTTGTGGCGGCATTGATTCTGCACCTGCTGGTAAAACTTGGAAAACCATTGTTTGGGGCACTGGGCCGTGGTTTAAAAAAACTATGCTGTTATCCGGAACAGGATGCGTAAATCTTTACGAAATTATTAAAAAATCTTGAAAAAATTCATAAGAAATTATATAATATTTATTAATGTGAATAAAAAAGATATTTAAAAATGAGGGGTTACCGCAAAGATGAATTTTTCAGGAAAGAAAGTAATGGCATCTGCGCTGGCTGGTATTGTAGTAGCAGGGATGCTGGTGTCACCGGCTTATGCAGGTACAGCAAAAACAGCAAAAACAGCAAAAACGACAAAGTCTGCGAAGTCTGAGAAAAAGGAAGAAACAAGGAATGGATTTCAGCTGGATGACAAAACCGGTGAATGGCACATGTATGTGGATGGCGAGATAGCCAAAGATTATTACGGAATCGATCAGAACATCTATGGATGGTGGCGGATCGAGCAGGGTGATGTCAATTTTGACAGCATGAGTGTGGAAGCAAATCCGTATGGATGGTGGAAATTAAACGGTGGTAAAGTAGATTTTGATTATACAGGTCTTGCTGCAAATGAGTATGGCTGGTGGTATATTCATGAAGGAATGGTAGATTTTGACCATTTCGGTCTGGAGCAGAATGAGTATGGCTGGTTCCGTATTGAGAGCGGAAAAGTAAACTTTGATTTTAACGGACTGGCTGCCAATGAATATGGCTGGTGGTATCTGCAGGGGGGCAGAGTAGATTTTGACTATACCGGACTTGCATCCAATGAAAACGGAACCTGGTATGTACGGAACGGTCAGATTGATTTTTCCTATAACGGTCATGTAAAAATCGATGGAAAACAGTATCTGGTAAAAGGCGGACAGGTTTCCCAGGAAGCGTATATATGGCCACTGGACGGCTACACCAGATTAAGTGATACATTCGGCGAGCGTATCTGCCCGTTCCACGGAAAAGAATTTCATGATGGAGTTGATATTCCGGCACCGGGAGGAACAAATATTATGGCAAGCGCTTCCGGTGTTGTTACAAAAGCAACTTACAGTTCAAGCTTTGGAAATAATATCACCATCGATCATGGAAACGGTGTAGAGACGATGTATCTGCATTGTTCCGCACTGGCTGTCGAAGAAGGCGATCATGTGGAGCAGGGACAGGTTATCGCGTATGTCGGAACCACAGGAAGTTCCACCGGCAATCATCTGGATTTCCGCTTTAAGGTAAATGGAGAATATGTAGATCCTTTGAGTATGGTACAGCCGTAAAAAAGAATAGAAGCATCTGTAACAGGATGATTTGAGAAAAGCAAAGCTCTTGCTGCCAGAGAATGTCTGGCAACAAGAGCTTTTCCTTATCGGAAAGTAATTTATTATGGAAAAATTTATAGGATTTTAACAATGCATTTTCACAAGGTCAATGAAATACTGATGGATCCGGGTATCATCCGTCATCTCCGGGTGAAATGCCAGCCCGATCTGATTCTGATACTGGGCTGCTACGATGTGTCCGTCTACTTCGGACAGAATAATCACATCATGAGTCTGATTTTCATGTTCCTCATTTGTTACAGAGGAAGGAACAGATTTGCAGTCGTCAACAGAGTCTGCGGTGTCTGCCATATCCGTAATATACGGTGCCCGGATAAAAACCATCGGATAGTCTCCGATACCTTTGACATCAGCCGTGGTCATAAAACTGGAAAGCTGTCTGCCGTAGGCATTCCGTCTGACCGTGACCGGCATCGTTCCAAGATGCGGCGTTTCTTTTTCACCGATATGTTCCGCCAGCAGGATCAGACCTGCGCAGGTGGCCAGCACCGGAAGTCCATTTTTGATCATGTCTCGTAGCGCTTCCTTCATATCCAGTTTCTCCAGCAGCTGTCCCTGAACGGTGCTTTCGCCGCCGGGGAGAATGATACCGTCGATACCGGACAGAGCAGCTTTTTTTCTTATTTCGATACAGGGGATCCCGAGCTTTTCCAGCATATGTTCATGCTCGATGAAAGCACCCTGTACGGCAAGTACGGCGATGGTCATTTCTATTTACCCCGCTCTTCCATAATGATCTGAATTTCACTTGGATTAATACCAACCATCGCTTCACCGAGATCTTCGGACAGTTCTGCAATGAGTTTTGCATCCGTATAGTTGGTAACTGCCTGGACGATGGCGGATGCACGTTTGGCAGGATTGCCGGATTTGAAGATTCCTGAGCCGACAAAGACACCTTCTGCACCAAGCTGCATCATCAGAGCTGCATCAGCCGGAGTTGCTACGCCGCCGGCTGCAAAGTTTACGACCGGAAGTTTGCCGTTTTCGTGTACATACAGTACCAGCTCATATGGAACCTGGAGCTGTTTTGCCTCCTCGAAAAGTTCATCTGTACGCATGGAAGTGATGCGACGGATATCCGCATTCATTTTCCGCATGTGACGGACAGCCTGAACGACATCACCGGTACCAGGTTCTCCCTTGGTACGGATCATAGATGCACCCTCATTGATGCGGCGGAGCGCTTCTCCGAGATCTCTCGCGCCACAGACAAAAGGTACCTGGAACTGTGTCTTATCAATATGATATACATCATCAGCCGGAGACAGAACTTCGGATTCATCAATATAATCAATCTCGATCGCCTGCAGTAGCTGCGCCTCTACGAAATGTCCGATACGGCATTTCGCCATGACCGGAATGCTGACTGCTTCCTGGATCCCTTTGATCATTTTCGGGTCACTCATGCGGGAAACACCACCGGCGGCGCGGATATCTGCCGGGATACGCTCCAGAGCCATGACAGCGCAGGCACCGGCTGCTTCTGCGATCTTTGCCTGCTCCGGTGTGGTAACATCCATGATGACACCGCCTTTTAACATCTGAGCCAGGCCTTTGTTTAATTCATATTGTTTTTTGTCCATTTGTAAAATCCTCCATATATTTTAATTCTTTTTTGTTTTTGCAATCCGCACAGATTGTGATCGCTATGCTGTATAAGTGATTTGTAATCATTGTGATTGCCATTTGCTGATGCCTATTATATAATGGAACTGGTTATAAAAAAATAATCAAACTGATAAAAAAACAGATGTCAGACAGGGGGAGAAGCTATGCTGACGTATGTCTTTGAACATAATGATGTACCGCTTTATGAGCAGGTGTATCAATGTATGAAACACGATATTATAACGGGGGTTTTACAGCCGGGGGAGAAACTGCCATCCAAGCGGACCTTTGCGACCCACAATGGCATTAGTACCATAACGATCCAGAATGCTTATGACCAGTTGATCAGTGAGGGCTATATTTATACCATTCCAAAGAAAGGGTATTATGTGTCGGATATCGAAGAGATAAAACGGATTCCGAAAGAGAGTCATATTTCACTGGATATTCGTGTGCCGGCGGAACCGGTGAGATATGACATTGATCTGTCCGGAAATAAGGTAGATTCGGAACGGTTTCCGTTTTCTGTCTGGGCGAAACTACTGAGGGAAGCAATGTCCACTCGCAGCAGGGAACTGATGAAAGTTTCTCCCACAGGCGGAATTTATGAACTGCGAAAAGCCATTGCAGAATATCTGAAGTCCTTCCGCGGGATGCTGGTGGATGCGAATCAGATCGTCATGGGAGCCGGAACCGAGTATTTGTATGGTATGCTGGTGCAGCTGCTTGGAAATGACAGGGAATATTGTATTGAAAATCCGGGATATAAAAAACTGGTACAGATTTATCAGCAACATCAGATCATTTGCCGCTATGCGGACATGGACGAGGACGGGATTACCGTAGAAGGGCTGCGAAAATCAGGAGCTGACATTGCACATATCAGTCCGGGGCATCATTTTCCAAGTGGGATTACCATGCCTGCGCACCGAAGATATGAAGTTTTGGCCTGGGCCAATGAAAAAAATGGGCGTTATATCATTGAGGATGATTATGACAGTGAATTTCGTCCAAATGGAAAGCCCTTGCCGACACTTTTCAGTATGGATGCCTGTGAAAAAGTGATTTATATGAATACATTTTCCAAATCATTGACGCCGACGATCCGTATCAGTTACATGATCCTGCCGGTACATCTGGCAAATCAATTTTACCGGCAGCTTTCTTTTTATTCCTGTACTGTTTCCAACTTTGAGCAGTATACCCTGGCAAAATTTATGGAAAACGGCAGTTTTGAAAAGCATATCAACCGGCTCAGGAACTACTATCAGACAAAGAGAGATGCGATTCTGCAAGTATTTCAGAAAGAGCCGCTTGGAAAATATGTCACCATCCGGGAAGAAGGGGCTGGGGTACATTTTCTGATGCAGATCCGTACAGAAAAAAGCGAGGAAGAGATCGTAACGGAAGCAAAGGGAAAAGGCATCAAACTGGCACCGCTGTCCCACTATTTTGATGGTGAAAAAGATGGGAATTTTGAAAACACGTACGTGATCAATTATTCTTCGGTGGATCTGACAAATATTGAAAAAGCAGCACAGATACTGGGCAAGATTGCGGGGGCATAGGAGAAAAATGGATAAAAATAAAGACAAAAAGCAGACTTATGTGCTGCGAGTACTGATGATGATATCCACTGTTGTCCTGATCATTCTGTTTTTTGCCACGATGTCCATGGTAGGGAAAATTCAGGGAACAGCACGCGTGGTCAACTATGCAGGGCTGGTACGTGGAAAGACGCAGCGTATCATTAAAATGGAAGATGCAGGTCAGGAAGAAGATGCGATGATAGATGATGTGGCAGCGTTTATTGACGGGCTGAGAAACGGAAGTGATTCGCTGAATCTGGTTCGTCTCGATGACTATGCTTTTCAGAGCAAAATGGAGGAACTGGATGACTATTTTCAGTCTCTTGAGCAGGCGATTTATCTGGTACGTGAAAAAGGCTATGAAAATAGCGAAATCATCGCCAAAAGTGAACAGTTTTTCCAGATCTGTGACGAAGCGACCGGACTGGCGGAGGCTTATTCGCAGAGAAAAGCATCTGCCCTGAACATTCTGGAAAAGATTGTTATGGCGGATATCGCGATTCTGATCGGGATTCTTGGCATCGAACTTTTCAAGGCTCTGAGGTATGCCGCCCAGAACCGGATTTTACAGAAAAAGGTTTATCTGGATGAAGCAACCGGACTGCCAAACAAAAACAAATGCGAAGAGATTTTAAATGACGAAACGGTTTTGGATGAGAAATATGTGACGGCGGTCTGTGTGTTTGATCTGAACAATTTAAGGACGATCAACAACAATCTCGGACATGATAAGGGAGATGAATATATCCGTAGTTTTGCACAGCAGATGCGTCTTGCAGTCCCGGAGCAGTATTTTGCCGGACGTAACGGTGGGGATGAATTTCTTGCAGTGCTGACGGATGTCAATCATACAGAAGTGGAAGAATGCCTGGAGGCGATACGCAGGCAGACGGAAAAATATTCCAGACTTCATCCGGAAATGCCGATCAGCTATGCGGCGGGATATGCACTGTCGAGTGATTTTAAGGATGCCACGATGCGGAGTTTGTTCCGGCATGCAGATAAAAACATGTATATTGATAAAAACCGTGCCAAGATGCAGGAGGCTGCAGAAAAGCAGAAAATGAAGCGAAAGCTTCTGGAAGAGGTCCGAAAGAAGGGGTACCATTTTTCAGACTGTCTTTACTGCGATGCCCTGCTGGATCAGTACGAAGTGCTCCGCTCCGGCGATGGATTTTTTCTGGCACAGGACGGCAATTATTCCGGTGCGGTGGAGCAGATCGTGAAAGAATTTTCAACAGAAGAGACAAGACGCCAGATCTGGTCAGGACTTCAGCTTGCACATATCAGTGAAACACTGACAGGCGAAAACCGGAAAACGGAAATTCTGTACTGCAAAGAGCTGGAAAATGGCAAGGTGAAAAGAGGCAGACTGACCTTATTGTTTGGCAATGACACGGGTGAGGGAAAACTGCATCATTTTCTGCTGGTATTTGAGACGTTCAGCGACAGCAGAACGGAAGAAACCAATGAAAAGTCACAGCTGATGCGTTATTATGAGCAGATGAAACAGTCCATTTTGGAAAACGGCAATTATGTGGATGCCCTGATGGAGACAGCACAGGCCGTTTATATGGTTGACCTGACACATGACCGGCTGGAAAAATTTTTTGAACATTCAAAAGAAAAAGAATTTAAGCTGGATCAGGAAACGCCGTGTTCTTACGGGGAATACTGCAAAAAGAGAAGTGCCTTTGTTACAGAAGAGACACTGGAAAATTACCGGATCGTAGATTCATCGGAAAAGCTGCTGAAGCGTTTTGGAGAAGGAACCAAACAGGTGACCGTAGAATACCGGGAAAAAGGTGTGGCAGAGGTTCTGGTGTGGCTACAGAAAACGGTTCTGATGTCACAGGAACTGGTATTTGATGAGAAAACAGGACAGGAAAGTGTGGTGATCCGCGGTATTATTCTGTTAAAAAACACCTCTGCTTTCCATGAAAAAGAAGAGGAAGAAAAAGAACGTTTGCAGTCCGCTTTCGAGGCGGCTGATTCGGAGAGCAAGGCGAAGACCGAATTTATGAACCGCATGAGTCATGATATCCGCACACCGATCAACGGTATTATGGGAATGCTGCATATCATCCGCAAAAGTGAGAAAGAGCCGGAAAAAGTAGAAGAATGTCTGGGAAAAATTGAACTTTCCACCAGTCATCTTTTGGCACTTGTCAATGATGTGCTTGATATGAGCAAAATTCAGGCAGAAGAAGTCGAAGAATCAGAGGAGGCATTTGATCTTGTTGAGTTGATGGATGAAGTGGCAAGCGTGATGGATGCCCAGATCACAGAAACCGGGATTTTACATAAGAAACATCGTAAAAATATCCGCCATACGCATCTGATCGGAAATCCGCTGCACCTGCGTCAGATCATGCTGAATCTGTTCAGTAATGCCGTGAAATACAACAAGACAGGCGGGTGTGTAGACACTTATGCGGAAGAAATTTCAGACGATGGAACCACAGCCATGTATGAATTTAAGATTGTGGATACCGGGATTGGTATGAGTCCGGCCTTTGTGAAAGAAGAGCTTTTCAAGCCATTTACGCAGGAAAAATCAGCAGATGCCAGAACACAGTACAAAGGCACCGGGCTTGGCATGTCGATCGTGAAAGGGCTGGTTGAAAAAATGAACGGAACGATCCGGGTTGAGAGCGAGCCAGATCAGGGAACGACGTTTATTTTCCGGATGCCATTTCAGATTGATATGAGTGTATCCGGTCAGATGGGTCCGGAGAAAAAAGAGGAAAATGTAGATTTTTCCGGTATGAACATTCTGCTTGTGGAAGATAATGAGATCAATATGGAAATCGCACAGTTTTATCTGGAAGAGGCCGGGATAGAGGTTGATCCGGCGTGGGACGGACAGGAGGCAGTGGAGAAATTTGCACAGTCGGAGCCGTATGCTTATGATATGATTCTGATGGATATCATGATGCCGGTGATGGGCGGACTTCAGGCGACAGAAAAAATCCGCAGCATGGAGCGTGCGGATGCAAAAACCGTTTCCATTCTGGCAATGACTGCACAGGCTAATGCAGAAAGCAGCAGTGAATGTCGGAAGGCAGGAATGAATGATTATATCGAAAAACCGATCGAGGCCGAAAAACTGTGGGAGATTATTTCAAAAAATCTGACCGAAAAAACGTTATGATGGGCAGAAAAGTGACTGCACGGAGTACAGATCCATTTGCATGGCATCTTTTGGGCATGATATCATATTTATAGTAGAAATATCGTTTTTCGGGGACCGCAGAATGTTATATCGTATGGCCGGATATTGCCGTCTGTCTAAAGAAGACGGGGAAAACAGAATAAGTGAAAGTATCGAAAATTAGAAAAAACTGATTTTGGAATAGGTGGATAAAGCCGGGGATATGCAGCTCGTCCGAATGTATGTGGACGATGGATATTCCGGGCTTTATTTTTCGAATCGACCACAGTTTCAGCAGATGATGGCAGATATTTACAGGGGGGAGATCCAGGGCGTGATCACAAAAGATATTTCCAGACTGGGACGTGAACATATCGAGACAGGGCATTATATCGAGCGGGTGTTTCCATCACTGGGGATTCGTTATGTGGCGATTCTCGATGGCGTGGATTCGCTCTGTCACAGTAACGAAGAGCTGGCACAGTTCAAGGCACTGCTCAACGATATGTACAGCAGAGATATTTCAAAAAAAATAAGAGGAGCCTTTCAGGTGCAGAAAAAGCAGGGAAAATATATGTCCGGTTTCGCACCTTATGGTTATCGAAAAGATCCGACCGACCGGCACCGGTTTCTGATTGATGATGCAGCGGCAGAAGTAGTCAGGAAAATATACCGATTTTATCTGGAAGGATATTCGGTTAAAAAGATTGCGGAAATTTTAAATGACCAGCAGATTCTTTCTCCGACAGAATATAAAACAAAGATCCAGAACCTAAGCTATGTAAACCGTCAGGGAAAAAATCAGGTGCAGAAATGGAATACACCAACGATTTATAACATTTTGAAAAATCAGGTATATACAGGGGCGATGGTTCAGCACAAGACAGAGAAAATATCCTATAAAATCGAAAAATACAGAAACATTCCGATGGAAGAA
>ENA-OPDH01000194-OPDH01000194.1-human-gut-metagenome-genome-assembly--contig:-NODE-194-length-48422-cov-4.053053_pt1 | contig 48422 bp, 25 predicted proteins | sample MGYA00241260_ERZ501500 | MGnify/ENA primary metagenome ERZ501500 (study PRJEB25962, sample SAMEA2042519) | human gut metagenome | biome: human gut; feature: human-associated habitat; material: faeces...
ACACCCAAATGGCTCCAATCCAAGCCAAAACCGGAGAAAATAAAGACACCGGTCACGGATTGTACGATATAGTTTGTCAATCCCATACGCCCATAGCTAACCAATGGTTTCATGGCATTTTGAACTTTTACCGAGCGGTAAGCCTCTAAGACCAACACCACCCACAGATAAGCCGTCATCAGATTAATCAAGTTAGTTGTCGTAGCACCCATCCACGCATTGATAGAGACCTCACGCCAAGATGCGGCAGGGATATAAGGTTTTAGCAGATACAACAAGCCGATTAAAACCAACGCGACCAACGCCCCGTAATTCAAACGGCTACGGAACTCATCCATGCGTTGGAACAAGCGGATTCGGCCTACGATAAATCCGAGGATAAACAATCCCAAGGTCAGATAGATACGACCGCTGGCAAACTGGAAATTCATTTTTCCTACCAATCCGTCCCAAGCGTTGTTCTCAATGGTCTCGGCTAATGTCGGGACTCGCCGGGGAGCCTCAGCACGAGCGATAGGTGCGGCAGCCGGTCTCTCCACCCCTTGCTCGACGGCAGGAGCCGTTACAGCCTTATATGCTACGGGAATTAGCGAGGCACCGCCCAAGAAAAGGAAAAGGGTGATTCCCACCAATAATTTAGTAGGCCATTTATACATCAATACCAATACAAAACCAAGCAACGCATACACCAACAAAATATCTACACGGACTAATAAACCATGAACAAAACCAATCACCAGCAATAGTACCAATCGCCATAAAAAACGAGCACGGAAATCAACACCTTTTTGAGCTGCCCGATCCATCTGGATAAAGAAGCTCAAACCAAACAGGCAAGAAAATATAATGAAGAACTTGCCGAACACCAAGTAATTAATAAACCACCGAAAAATCTCATCCAGCGTCCCTTCCCAAGGGAACATGGCTTGGGGAGCCATCGTCCCCATAGCGCCAAAATGCTGCATCCCATGAATCAAGCAAATACCAATCAAGGAGAAGCCGCGCAGAGCGTCGATTACCGTAATACGTCCACCGGACGAAGCAAGTGTCTTATTCATTTCCATATCCGTAATAATTTTTATTCTTATTCGTTTTTTCAAGTTTGATAACGCAAAAGTAAATGGTGGCACTAAACACCGCAATACCTCCAAACTCCAAAACGAAAACAATATACCTTATCACGAATATCCCTATGTTAATGATTCATATAGTATTGGATTACACGCAATTGTTGTTCCAAGGCACGCCCAATATTCCGGCAGGTGAAATCCTTGTCCATCGCCTGCTCCAAGGAAACCGGATAAGGAAGAAGTGGCAAGACTGCCAGAAACCCGGATTTATTAAGCGCCTCTACCTCCTCTACGGAACCACCCATTACGATAACCGGGATACCCTGTCTCATGCCTGCCTGCAATACTCCGCATGGGGTCTTTCCCATGCAAGTCTGTTTATCCAGTTTACCTTCTCCCGTAATAATTAGATCCGCCCCCCGTATACATTCATCAAAACGCAAGGCATCCAGAACCATCCGGATACCGGGTTTAAGTTCAGCCTTTAGGAAAGCGACAAATCCTCCACCTAAACCACCTGCGGCTCCCGCACCCGGAATGTCGTCTATCTTTATTCGTCCCGTTCTTTTTATGACTTCCGCAAAATTTCGCAAGCCCTCATCCAGCAAACGGACCATAGCGTCGTCCGCTCCCTTTTGGCGGGCAAAGACATACGCCGCCCCTTTCTCACCATAAAAAGGGTTATTCACATCGCAGGCTATGGTAAATGAAGTTTCCCGCAATTGCGATAATGCCCTTGAGCAATCTATCTCATAAATCTGATTAAGGATCTGCCCACCCAATCCCAGCTCATTCCCTTTTCTATCAAGAAAACGAAAACCCAAGGCCTGCAACATACCGGTTCCTCCGTCATTCGTTGCGCTTCCCCCTATTCCTATCAAGAAATCCCGGCAACCACGATCCATAGCGTCTTTTATCAACTCACCGGTTCCATACGTCGTTGTTCTCAAGGGATTACGTTCCGACACAGGCACTAACGTAAGGCCACTCGCCGTCGCCATCTCGATAACCGCCGTACGATTATCTCCCAGTATCCCATAAGTGGCCTCGACCGGCCTCATCAACGGATCATGTACGACACAAGATACGACTTCTCCACCCATCGCCGTAATCAAAGTCTCCACGGTACCTTCTCCCCCATCCCCAACCGGGATTTTCACGACCTCGCAATCCGGAAAAACCTTATGGATCGCCAACTCGGCACATTCAGCCACTTCAATAGAAGATACTGAGCCTTTAAATGAATCGGAAGCAACAACAATTTTTCTCATTTAATCTCCTTTTTACACATATAATAAAATAAATCAATTCCTTCAAGATGTCCCAATATATAGATTTTAAATCAAATGAAGTACTACTTACTTGAGTAGAGAAGATATACTTCATTGGCAAAGTAAGCTATCTCCTGTGACAAAATAAGTATATCTCCTGCGACAAAAAAACTAAAAGTGACATTTTAATGCGGTTACCCTTCATAGTCTTTCAAGAATTTGTCTAATAGTATTCAAATTTTTATTTTTGCATTTATTATAATACAATTATACATTATGAAACAAAAATTGAACATTACTACATTCTTACTGTTTTGGTGCATCACCGCTTTATGGTCTATCCCACGTCCCGAATATCCCCGTCCACAATTTGAACGCATGGATTGGGTAAATTTGAACGGAGAATGGACTTGCTCATTCGATTTCGGAGGTACCGGAATGGAACGGGAGTTCTATAAATCGAACGGTTTTGACCAAAAGATCACAGTGCCTTTCTGCCCGGAAAGTAAGTTATCCGGCGTAAAATACACGGATTTCATTCAACATTTCTGGTATCAGCGTCCTATCACGATCCCACAAGAATGGAATGGAAAGAATATAAGACTTAACTTTGGAGCTGTTTATTATAAATCGGAAATATACATTGATGGAGTCTTAGCCAATCGCCATTTTGGCGGAACCTCTTCTTTCGCAGTAGATATCACCTCCTTGGTAACACCAGGAAAGACACATAGCCTAGTCGTATATGTAGAAAGTGACCTACGAAGCGCAAAACAACCGGCAGGAAAACAAAACCTACAATTTGAATCCTACGCCTGTAATTATACCCGGACCACAGGTATTTGGCAAACGGTTTGGATGGAGGCTGTCCATCCGGAAGGATTGCAATCCGTGCAGTTGCAGACAGATATAGACCAACAACAATTGGTTGTGCGTCCTCGTTTCTATAAAGAACTAGGAGGTAAATTGCAAGTAACCGTAAAAGACAACGGTAAAATAGTAGCCAGCCAAACCATTACGGCAAGCTCCTTATCTTCTGCTATTCTACCCATCAAGAAAATGAAAACATGGAGTCCGGAAAACCCTTTTTTGTACGACTTGGAATACAAAGTAATAGATAAGAACGGGAAGGTAGTAGATGAGGTAAGAAGCTATACAGGTATGCGTAAGGTACATATCGAAGGCAATAAGATTTATCTGAACAACAAACCTTATTACCAACGCTTGGTACTTGATCAAGGATTCTATCCCGATGGAATTTGGACGGCTCCTAGCGACGAGGCGTTAAAGCATGACATCGAACTCTCCATGGCGGCCGGCTTTAATGGTGCCCGCCTCCATCAGAAAGTATTCGAGGAACGTTTCTATTATTGGGCGGATAAGATGGGCTATCTTACATGGGGGGAAGCTTCCAGTTGGGGAATGGATTGCAATGATACGGAAACCGCCCGGAATTTCATAACTGAATGGACCGAAATCGTAGAACGTGACCGTAACCATCCTTCCCTTCTTATCTGGACACCTACAAACGAGGAGTTCTGGCCTGATCGCATACAATATCCGCGCCTGATGCACGACCTGTATAACCTAACGAAAATGATAGACCCGACGCGTCCTTTCCACGGTACCAGCGGTGGTGTACACATCGCTACCGATATCTGGACAATCCACAATTACGAGCAAAATCCGGAAGAATTGAAAAAGCAACTGTATAATGACGGTAAACTATTTGTCACCCCAAAATGGGAAATACAATTGATGCCGAAAAATATCGGTTTCAACGGCCTGAAATATACAGACCAATACCAATTCCCGGAATATAAAAAAGATATGCCTTATTTAGTTGATGAGTTTGGCGGTATAAAATGGAACCCGTCACAACAGATGGAAAGTACCCAAAATACATCTTGGGGATATGGAGAGCCCCCCCATTCTTTAGAAGAGTTTTACAAACGTTTGGAGGGCCAAGTTAACGCTGTCCTATCTCTTTCGAAGGATATCTGGGGATATTGCTATACACAGTTGACTGATGTGGAACAAGAGCAAAACGGTATCTATTATTATGACCGTACGCCAAAATTCGACATGAAGCGTATTCATGATATCTTCAGCCAAACCCCGAAGGTAGAATAACATCATGATCTTAGTACGAGGGACAGTCAATATGTAACAACCAAATTTTATCAGGGACATATCCACATGGATACGTCCCTTAATTTTTACAGATTACAGATTACATATTTATCTTTATCTCAAAAATTTAATAAATAAAATAAATAACCTTGATAAGTATCTACTTTCGTTTGGTTAATTTTGAATAGCACAACATTATTTATCAACAGATTCTCCTCGAACTCCACCACCTTCTCAATAATGACCTGCGGTTCCGTACAATCTATGCTCTAAGTTTTTTCATATTCATTTGCAATTATCACCAGCTCAAATATTTTAAGACAAAAGGGAAAAATATTAGCTCTTTACTTACAAAATAAAAAAACACGGAACTCATCAATGAATCCCGTATTCTTTAATTATCAACATTTTAGAGGATATGCTACTTTTTTCTTGTACATCTTATAACTTCCTGATTGATGTACTTAACTTTCTCCAGATCCATCTTTTCCACCTTTCGGTCATAAGTGACCAAGCCATTTATCTCATGTTCCACATCTGTAGTCTGCGTATAGATGGCCGTGCTTAGTCCGAAATAGTTTATCATCTGCTCTAGCTCGGTAAGCATTAATACATAGGTATCGGTCAGGACCTCTCTATTCAACATCATCTCATAAGCGTCATTGCGTACAGGCCACATATGCCCACGCACAAATAGACCTTTTCCTCCGAATTCACCAAGGGACGCAGCACGTTTATCATCGGGACGGGGGATCGCCTTAGGCTCGATCTTGCCATAATGATGCATATCTACGAAATCTCCATTTCCGGTATCTCCATAAGCTTTCCGATAGCCCGGAGCGTAATTATATCCCGACATACCGTTTACCCAACGATTCGGATCGTACTTTTTCACCCAAGCTGTGATGTCTGTCGCTTCAAAGGCTCCCCAATTCTCATTAAACGGGACCCACATCACGATAGAAGGCGAGCTGACGTGTTGGTCAATCATCACTTTCAATTCGTCACGGAACTGTTTACGAACCGCCACTGAATCCTCACCATCAGGCTCCCAAAGATTCGGCATATCTTGCCAAACCATCAAGCCAAGCCTATCACAATGATAATACCAACGTTGAGGCTCTACTTTGATATGCTTGCGTATTACATTAAAACCCGCACGTTTCGCCAGTTCTATATCATATAACAAAGCCTTGTCGGTAGGAGCGGTAAACGCGCCATCGGGCCAATAACCTTGATCTAAAAGACCGATATGGAAAACAAACTCCCCGTTCAATAAAGGCCGAAGCACACCATCTACCTTTCCCATGCTAACCGAGCGCATACCAAAATAAGAGGATACCTCATCGATTATCTTGCCCTTTCGATCTTTCAACTGTAATTTCAAACCATACAAGAAAGGATCATCCGGGCTCCATAGACGGGACTCCCGGATAGGCAAGTAAAAACTCATATTGGAATTTCCTTCGGTTCTTGCCACCTCTGAAGTACCATTATCCGCGATAGCCGTTACCTTTAACTCCTTATCCTCCGTATAAGCAATTACTTCCAACCGATTATTTTTTAAATCGGGCACTAGCTTAATCTGAGAAATATATTGTTTCTCTACCGGTTCAAGCCAAACGGTTTGCCAGATACCGGAGGTAAAAATATAATCTCCACGTGAGCCGTTCTTGCCCGAAGCGGCCCGGCCGTCGTTAGGATCATAAGCACCTACCACAAGGACATTTTCACCGGATTTCAAATAATCAGAAATATTTAAACTAAAAGCATCGTACCCTCCCGTATGGGTACCCACCTTCTTACCGTTGACAAACACAGACGAGATCCGATCTACAGCCCCAAAATTCAACAATACATTCCTGCCCTTCCATGCTTGAGGAACAGAGAAGCTACGCTTATACCACAGGCAAGTATCACCCCCACGAGCTATACCGGATAATTCCGATTCCGGAGGATACGGCACACGTATCTTTTCTACTTTTGCGGGAAAGACTGGAGGGGTGGTTGCCGTAACAGGATCGAGCAGGTCTTTTCCTCCCATATAATCCCATATACCATTCAGATTCAACCATTCCGAACGCACCATCTGCGGACGCGGATATTCCGGTAAAGGAATCTCAGCCTTCAATGCCTCCTCTGTCCATGGGGTAGGCAATGTGAACTTCTCTAGGATTTGCGCCTTTACGGGTAAGAGATCTCCCCCAAAAAGAAAGGAGCAAAGAGCTAAACAAACAACGGTAATCTTTTTCATAAACCAACTATTTAAGTAATTCCGGATAATATTTCCGGATCAAATCTTGATCTTCTTTCTCCAACTTATCGATCAAGACCGGCTTATCTTGCGGACGGAGGCCTTTTTGATTGATTTTGTTGATCAAGCTCCAATCCTTAGCCGGTTTCTCGGGGCTGGGATCGGCAGGTTCATGGGCTTGCAAATCATAACGGGTAAAGTCGATGACGTAAGCCGGGGAATTTTTCGTATGCCAATCACGTAATAAGGCCAAGCGGAATTCCTTATTCATAAACCATTTTATCTCCAAATTATTATAAGAGTCTCCCAAACCAGAGCCTCGTTCTACGAAGCGATAGTTCCAGTCGTCGTTCGATTTATATTGTTTTCTCCAAAGTTCGCCAAATTCTCCGAACGTAACGAAATGAGTATCCGGCCAGCGTTCCTTGGTACCCGTTACCCACATCTTCATGGCATCACAGATGAGATCCTTCCCGAACTCATGTACCATCTGCGCCTCCCAGATATTGGCGACCCAGCCAAAGCCATTCAACTCAAGACCTTTATCAAAGTGAATCGCTTCCGTGTGCATCACCTCACGATGCCCTAAGTCGAGCCCCCAACCTTTGTACGTCTCGATCGGACCGACACCTCTACGGCTGTTGTATCCATCGATACCATGTCCGGTCTGTCCACTACGGCGGGCACAGATAAAGTCCATCGTCCAGCCATCCAGATTCACGCAATCGATGAAATCGCTTTTTCCCTGCGCCGGCTTGCAGAAGTGTTCCGTCGAGGGATAGAAAGGATAAGAAGGAGAACCGTCAGCACCACCACCGTCTATATTATGCTGGCTCCAGATCACGGCGTGCGCCACATGGATGTTCTCTTTCTCCGCCAAATATCTCAAATTATCGGCCGATAAGAAACCTCCCATAATTGACTGCGGACGATAACCATTTCCTACCATTTTAGAAATGATCTCTATCGCCTCCGACATCTCACGGTTTACCCGCTCACGGGGTAGATACATCGCCGGAAAATAACCGGGGAAATAAGTAACCTCATCCCCATATTTCTTTTGGCACTCCACTACGTAATCACGGATCTCCCGGTAATTCTTCCGTCCGTCCTCCAAGGCATTCATCGTGAATCCCCATGTAAGACGACCGTTCGGGTTATTCGTGGCGAAAGCCTCCCGCAAGGCCCGCACTCCCTCAAGCGTATGCCAATCCACCTCATCGCGGGGATGCAACTTGACATCCCTAGAGACCTCCCAAGGCGTCGTACGTATCATGATACATAAGGTGACAAAACGATTTCCTTCTATCGTCAGCGGTTCCGTATTCGCCGGGGCGACCACAGGATCCGCCGCCCTTAATTGAAAACCACTGAGCACAGCGACCATCCATACGATCGCCCATTTTCTCCAAACTGATATATTCATATTACTTCTTCCCATTTGTACAATCTATTACTATTTCCTGATCCGACGGAAATATCCTAAAGACATAATCCGAACCGGATTCAGGCTTCTTTATCCGGCCTTTTCCACAAGTGATCACGTAGTTGAAACCATCGAAGCTAGCGTTGACCGCCTTATCCTCTATAACGGTGAAAGGTAGCTCCTTCCCTGCCGCAGCCTTTAGCTCTAAAGCCCATGAGAAGTCCGCCTCCTTTGATAGAGCGACTACCTCGAAGCGGGTCTCATAGAACGTGATCTTGAAAGCATGGCCTTTTGAGTCTTCGGCGGAAACTACCAAGGTATCCTTGCCTATCTCCGTCACTACCGGATGGTCCAAGGTAAGTTCCTCCTTATCTCCATCCTTGTCTAATCGGACGATCCGAAGCCCGGCACGATCGAGTCCCTCGCTCCACATGAATCCGTCCACGACGGGCAAGGTATAGAACAAGAACTGGTTCCCGTCTCCAGGCTTTTCCAGATAAGCGGACTTATAGCTCTCGTCGAAAAGATGGATATCCCTAAAGCGGAACGTTCCCTTCTCCCACAATAAGTTCGCCCGATAATAACGGCTGTTAAACCAGACCGTCTTATTTCCTTCTCCACGGACATCCGTCAACGTAGTGACAGCCGTCGCCGGCGTAACCTTGAAGCATTCCTTGAACCACGCACCGGATTCGCCCAGCGTCTCCACCCGGATCTTATTTTCCTTCCTCAAGGAGTCCAAGATAGGGATCTGCATCTCCAGTCCCTTGCTCATATTACTCCACGTGAAAGAGTTCTCCTGTCCCGCTTGCGCGTAATTGAAGGCCAGACAAGGCCGGTTCACGATCGATTCCAAGAAATAATCCACCCAGCGGCGATCCATGCCCGCCTTCTCATACACGGGTTCCAAGGAGATCACCCCTTGACGCTCTTGTCCCAGACCATCATCATACTGATAAATAGGATCACTGCCCAGCATACGGAAAATAGGAACGGGGATTTGCCCCTCCTCGGTCTGCGCCGGCATATAGGCGTTTACCCGGCTCGGGTAATAGGCTTGGTTCCAGTAACCACCCCATAGGGTATAACCATCCGTCCCCACTTGGTCCTTGCAGTTGCACGACGCCACGATCTTATATTTATCGTACATATACCCCAAGGTATGCGCATCGATAAACCAAGAGCCGATCGATTTCGGGTACGTGCCGAATATCTCCTTGAACTTCGCCATATAGACATCCACCAGTCGCTCCCGTTCTTCTTTCGTATATCCGGTGCTGAAAGCGATATTCGCGTGCGAGACCCAAGAATGCTCGCCACGCCACTTGATCCCGGCGGCCTCGATCTGCGGTTGCGTAAGTTCCCACCAAGCGCCGATCTCGGAATGATCATTGAGTTTACTTTTCAACAGATCTTGGTACAATGGGTTGATCAACGCATCGTACTGCAATAAGAAGGTTGCCGGTAAATCATATTTATTCACCAATTTCACTTGCTCACAAACCGTCTCGTACAATAAACTATCAGCGTTCTCCACCCGGTAATCTGTCTGGCGGATGAAATTGATGATGTTGATAATACGGGGAGCAGCCGCACTCTCAACCGGTTTCTCTCCCGCGCTACGGCATCCCGCACAGCAGAAGACGATAAAGCATACAAGACCTATCTTCTTTATGAATGACATTCGATTCAATTTTAAATTCATTTACTCTCATAAAATATTCTAGAAATGGCATTTCACCGGTGTAAAATCATTTTTAGAAATCTAAAAGGCATTTCGCAAGGGTGCAAAGCCATTTCTTAAATCTAAAAATGGCATTTCACAAGCGCAAAGTCGTTTTTAGGAATCTAAAAGGTACTTTGCGAGGGTGCAAAGCCATTTCTTAGATCTAAAAAGGCATTTTACACCAGTGCAAGGCCATTTTTACCGGAATATAAGGCATTACCCTACCACCCCGGGTTGTTCGGAGCCAAGTTCGGGTTCAGATACAACTCATCCAACGGAAGGGAATAATAGTAATGCTTCGGGGTCACAAAGTTACGATTCTCCGCCGGTTCCACAATCAAGAAACCATTTTCGTCTGTCAAACCGGGATTTCCCTCGTTCAAGACATCCAAGTTCTCGTATTCCGAACCTTTCAGCTTAATACCTTTTATGGCACCTATCAATTCCGTCTCAGCCGTCTTCCAACGTCTCAAATCATCCCTGCGGAAGCCTTCGAACGCTAACTCGATCGTACGTTCCCGACGGATCTCCATCCGCATATCCAACCCATTACCCTTCACGAAAGCGTTGGTCAGAGGAGGCATCTCCACGCCTTTCCGGGAACGGATCACATTGATCGTCTTGTTCAAGATGTCATCGCTGATCGCCCCGTCTTTCTCGTAAGTGGCCTCAGCCAATATCAGCAATACCTCCGGATAACGGATGATGTGATAATCATATACATCCTTGTCAGAAGGAACGGAAGTCTCCGCCATATATTTCCACAACTTATAACCCGTACGTGTCTCGGGACGTATGGTAAATTGCGGCGGGCAAGTCAAGGCGCCGTCTTGCGGACTGATATAGTCGGTTCCGGGCATCAAGAAGGTCTGTTTCATACGAGGATCACGATTCTCGTATTCGCTCTTGATCGTGGCATATCCCTCAAATCCGGAATTAGCGTTCTCAATTGGCAATCCCGTACTCTTACACAAATACATATCTGCCAGCTTACGGGTAGGCGTCCCTCGCCATCCCCAATATACAGGGCACGCGTCGCTATGGTGGCGGATATCCGTCTCATACCGACTGTCGAAGATACCCTCTTTTGAATTATCGCCCGCATTGATAAACAAGTAGCGGTAGCTCTCCTCACCAGAGCCTTCATATAAAGCATACTCACCACTATCGATCACTTTTGCAGCGGCATCGATCGCTTGTTGCAACAACTGCTGATAGTCCGAACGGTGCTGGTGATACTTCGCCCACGTCCCGGCAAACAAGGCAACCCTCGCTTTCAACGCCAAGGCAGCGCCTTGGGTTACACGTCCCACCTCATCCGAGCTTAACTCACTTTGCAAGGGTAGTTTAGCATACACCTCGTTGAGTTCCGACAAGATGAAGTCCTCCACCTCCTGTTGCTTATTCCTAGAACCATACAACTCCGGGGAATCTACGGTAAGCACCTTCGTCAAGATAGGAATATCGTTGTATTTCGCCATCAACCGAAAATGCGAGTAAGCACGGAAGAAACGGGCCTCAGCCACATACCGCTCGATCTCCGAGGGATCGCCCTCGTACGTCTGGCTCTTCTCGATAATCATATTGCTCTGACGCAGGTCTATGAAAGTAGAGTCCCATAGGGCATCCGTATTCGGGGCGATCAACGTACCGTTGCTCGTCGTATTCTCGTTCAACTCATAGGCGATATCGCTATCCGTATCCTTCGTGCCGAACGTCTCGGTACGTGTGTAGAGCCAATTGACCTCTTTCTCGAAATCATCCGGGGTTTTCCAGAATAGCTCGTCCGGCATATTATCTTTTGGCAACAGGTCTATATCTTGGCAACTTGACAAGAACAAAGCGGAAACAATAAAGCTTCCCAATATTATCCGATAGTTTTTCATGACTTTTCGCTTTAATTTTTAAAATACGACATTTATACCAAATGAATAATTACGGGTAAACGGATAGGAGGTAATGCTACCGCTGTTCTCCTCCGGGTCCCAACCATTTGGCGTGTTATGTACCTCAAATAAATCCTCGCCGGAAAAATACACCCGCACCTTCTGCAAACCGGCCTTCGAGGTCAAAGTCTGCGGGATCGTATAACCGAACTGCAAGTTTTTCAAACGGGCATACGCAACGTTAAACTTCGTGTTCGTAGATACATAATAATTGTAGTTTCGTTTATCCTTCAACGTGATCGCCGGATACTGGGCATCCGTTCTTTCCGGGGTCCAAGTCTTTCCATACCAATACTCGGCGGATTGATACCATGCCTCTGGCATCGGGCATCGGCTCTCCCCTTCCAAGAACATCGTCCTACGGCCGACTCCTTGTATAAAAGCGCTCAGATCGAATCCCTTCCAAGCCATACTCAGGTTAAAGCCGAAATTATAACGCGGGTTCTTGTCGCCCAAGTATTTCACGTCACCGGAGCCTTCTTTACCATCACCTAATACGGATAGCTTCCCGTCTCCATCCAAGTCTTTGTACATAGCGTCACCTACGCTCAAGTCACCCGGGATACCCCCTTCCGAGAAACGAGATTTATACGCCTCCAATTCTTGCTCATTCTGGATGATTCCATCAAATTCATATCCGAAATAGGAATTCAACGGATATCCGGTCGGAGTCTCGTTATTACCTAATTTGATCAGGTTACTTCCAACCCGATCCACGACTTTGTTTTTCGCGTCACTGATATTAAAGCGAACCGAGTAGCTGAAATCCTTGATCTGATCCCTCCAGCCTAGAGAGATTTCCCATCCATGAATACTTAAATGCCCGCTGTTCGTGCTCGGAGCGTCCGCACCTAACATAGAAGGATATGTCTTCGGGATAAGCATGTTTTTATTCTCTTTCCAGAAGTAGTCGAACGATCCATATAAACGGTTATTGAGCGTCGAGAAATCAAATCCCACATTGGTTGTCTGGATCGTCTCCCATGTACGAGAGGTAGAAATAATATTTCCAGACGTAGCCATTTGTCCTTTTACGCCAGCCCCGAAAGGATAATAATCGTTCGATAAAGAGATCAATTGAATATAATCATACAATCCGATACCGGACTGATTACCCATCTCTCCGTAAGAAGCCCTTACCTTCAAGTCCTCGAACCAACCCAATCTTTTCATGAAGCCTTCTTCCCCGACACGCCACGCCGCATTCACTCCCGGGAACCATCCCCAACGGTGATCCGGATCAAAGCGGGAACTACCATCCGCACGGATCGTTCCTTCGATGACATATTTATTGGCAAACGTATAATTCACTCTGGAGAAGAAAGAATTAATCGTCCACTGATTTCCCTCGCTCCAAGCGTTTTGATCTTGGGCGCTTCCCAATTGCAAAGACATATTTTCTTGTTGGTCGAAGTTAATACGCTTCGCCGTGAACCTATCATAGTTCTCAGACTCATGGGAAGTACCGACCATCACGCTTAAATCATGCCGGTCATTGAAGTTCTTTTTATAATCGGCATAGAGCGTGAAGTTCTTAGACAAGGTCTTCTGGTAACGACGCTCCGCACTATTCGGCGTACGTTTCTCCCGGACCTCGTTATTATCCCAATCGTAATTGGTGATTTTCTTGTTCGTCACGTTCTCGTCCATATCATACTTACGGATCACGGCTTGCCCCACCAATTGTAATCCGTCGATCACTTTCCAGCGTAATTGGTTGTTGACCGTTATATTACCTGTAGTCTTATTCACCATACCCCCGTCTTCCAATACTTGGGCCGGATTATCGAAACCCTCGAATGTATAGAAAGTTCCCGACGGATTGTACATCGGAGTCCAAGAGCGAGTCTTATAAATCAGTTCCCATATATTTTGTCCTTCCGTCAAACCCGAGGAATAGTCCCTGTTGCTTGCCTCATAAGCTAAATTAAGATCGTAAGTCAAGTTCTTGAAGATCTCGACGCTCGATTTAGCACGTACGAAGTAACGCTTGTTCACATCCTCACCAAATTTAGGGATACCTTCCTCCCGCTGATGGCCTAAAGACAACATATACGAGTATCTCTCTCCACCGCCGGAGATATTGACATTGTAATTCTGCATATTACCATTGCCAATAAGCATATCATTCCAGTCTTGATCCTTGAAGAATTGCGGATAACCGGTCCAACGCCCCCATTCCGCATCAGTCAACACCAGATCACTATTCTGCCGGATCAGGTCCAATTGATCTCTCGTGTATTCTGGAGTGAATGATCCATCGGTGATCTCCAAGGCCATCTCCGCATGTTGTAATAGATTCGCCGGTTTCCTTAACAACGCAGGAGTCTTAATAGAGTAATATGCATCAAAAGCAACAGATGTCTTCTGATTGCGCTTACCACTTTTCGTTGTCACCAGAATAACACCATCCGAGGCACGAGCACCGTAAATAGCGGCCGTACCATCTTTCAATACGGAAATATTCTCGATATCGGAAGGATTGATCATATTAATGTTTCCCTCCGCTCCATCAATCAAAACAAGGGGAGTACCACCGTTGATAGAAGAGACATCACGAACCTTCATGGTCATGTCCGAACCCGGAGCGCCTCCGGCACGTGTAATCGTCAAACCGGGTACCTCTCCCTGCAAAGCCTGAGCCGCATTCTGAATCGGACGAGATTCAAACGCTTTCGCGTCGGCCGTAGATACGGCACCACCCAAGTTCGCTCTTTTTACCGTACCATAACCGACAACTACAACCTCATCCATTTGCAAAGCATCTTCCCGTAACTTCACGTTCAAATTCGCTTCCTTGCCGGGACGCAATTCCGTCATGGCATATCCGATGTAAGAGATTTGAAGGACACCGTTTTCCGATACCTCCATCGTAAATTTTCCATCAAGGTCCGTAACCGTTCCGTTGGTAGTACCTTTCTCAACTACGTTCGCGCCAATAATAGGTTCACCATTCTCGTCGGTCACTACACCTTGCACTAAATTCTTCTTTTGCAAAACGGCTTGTGAGGAAGGGGCGGCTTTCTCGTTTTTTGTAGAGGGATTAATCAAGATGAAATTATTCTCCGTAATCTCATACTTTACGTCTTCCCCTGCGAAAAGACGCTTTAAAATGGTTTCCACCGTCTGCTCTTTCACATGTACAGATACTTTCTTATTCAGGTTAACCTTCTCGCTCTCGTAGATAAAACGGAAGCCAGACTGTTTCTCTATCTTGAAAAGAACCTCCTTTATTGTCTGGTTATTAACGTCCAAAGACAACTTTGTCTCTTGCGAATAGACAGAGGCCGAGATCTGAAGTGAACATGCGATAGAGAATAATGTCGTCAATCTCATAATAGACAAAGTTTTTTTAAGGACCGGAGACTCTTCCGGCCTTGCTATATTCCAAAAATTCATATATTTGTAATTCGATTGTTTGTTAACACTAGTGTTACGAGCACTAATTTTAATGATCAAAAAGATGACGGGGAATGTTCCAGCATTTCCCGTTTTTCATGTGTATTCATGCGATTCCTGTTCTTTACTTCATAGGCAGACTTTATTTAGAGGTTATACTTATATTTTTTCCTTTCACGTTATAACTTATATCACTCAATCGGGATAGTACGCCCAATATATCCGTTATGGTTTCCTCCTGTATGACTCCATCGTAATGTATACTATTCCCCAAATCCTTTTGAAGATGGATGGTTACATCGTACCTCCTCTCCAGATATTTGCAGACGGAAGCCAACGACATATGATCCATATAGAGTTTATCCTCCAGCCAGCTGTACGAATGAGATAACACACCCGATATCGGTCTCATCTTGTTGGTTTGCTTATCGAAAATCGCCATGTCACCGGCGTTCATTAACAACTTATCATTCCCATGATCCAACTCGATACAGCCTTCCACCAACGAGGCTTCAACTGTTTTTTCATCCGTATACGCTTGCAAATTAAAAGAAGTTCCATGTACCTTTAAGCGTAATCCATTGCTCATCTTGATCACGAACGGTATCTTGTTCTTCGAGACATCGAAGAAGCCCTCTCCTTGGAAATTCACTTCCCTGATATTCTCCTTTGCGTTATAGGAATACGTAATATCAGATCCAGAATTCAGCTTAACAACGGAACCATCCGGCAAGACCACCTCCGATCGGCTTCCGTAATCAGCGGTCATTCGAACCAGCATTTCCGGCTGTTTATCAAATACTCCCATTTTCGAAAACCCGAGGACAAGCCCGCCACTCCTGAAATGATATATCCGATATTCACCAAGCGTTTCCGCTTATTATCTCTCTCCTTATTGATACGATCGATCTTATCCCATGCGTATTGAGCATTAAAAGTTTCTTGCTCCAGATAAGAGCCTGTTTCTTTCCAGATCTCTTTATACCGTTTAAAATCCTCTTGATTAGACTCATCCTCAGCCAACCATTCATCCAGAACCGGATCCACGATCTCTTCATTCATCCTCTCCGATAAATGGTCAACGATGTGTTCTCCTATTTGCTTTTTCTTCTCCATGAGTCTAGTCTTTATTTAAATGACACCACAAATAAAAAAAGGTCCTATACGAACCTTGAAAATTTTCTCATTATTTTATACCTCCTTCATCTCCAGACATTCCTTCAACTTCTGTAAAGACATCCATATTTGATTTTTAATTGTTTTCACGGATATAGATAGTTTCTCCGATATTTCTTTCTGCTTCAATCCTTTTACCCTGTGAAGAAGTAACACTTCTCTACTCCGATCCGGCAAATGGTCTATACAATCATAAAGAGCGATCCTAAACTCTTCTGTTTCCAGTTGATTATCCTCATAGGATAGAAGTAATAAGTCTTGATTCTCTGATAAACTTCCCGTCTGCACCTTTGATCGGATAAAGTTCAAGGCCAGATGTTTAGCCATCCGATATAAATATCCTGATACATTTTCCTTTATCTCTATTCTCCCCCTATTTTTCCATAAATTCAAGAAAAGCTCTTGAACAACATCCTCCGCATCATTTCTATCCATCAATAGACTATACACATACTGACAAAGACGCCCGTAATAACGATCAAACAGTTTATTATAACTGATATAATCATTATTTCCGATCGCTAGCATTAAGACCTTATCGGCATGAACTTCCTGCATATAATCTTCATTTATCATGAATATTCACAATCGTCTTTACAGGTAAAAGAGTTTCGGCAAGACTATGGCTAACAAAAAGAAGAACGAAGATATAAAGCGAACAAATTCAGTTTGTAACCGAAGTTTAAAAAGATGCTTAGTAAAGAGATCTGAGATTTCAGGAAAAGGAGAACTGGATTATAAATATATGTGGTAGAATAATTTACAGTTTATCAACAAAACCATAGTCTTGCCGAGACTCAGTTGAAATAGATCTCAGAAGGATATTTTACAAGAAATTAATCCTGCCTTTCCACAAATCTCCTGTGACGCAAAAGTAGGAAAATTATTATTTGATTGATTATTTTATCATTCTTTTCATATAAGATCATCTTCCCTTTTACTCCCCAGCAAATAAAAAGGGAAATATCTCACGACACTTCCCTTTTACCATGAATCTTATGTTTGAATTATTTTACTTCTACTACAATCATCACAGGGAAATGATCAGATGGAACACGAGCTACATGTTTTTGCATGGAGACCTCCTTCGGAAAATTCGCATTTTGCTCATTCTTCGCATCTTTCGCTTCCGAACGATATGTATCCGTCAAGACACCATATTTTTTCACATCAAACTCTTTCGTAAGGAATAAATGATCGATACGACTGTCTGTTTTGCGATCCGCATGGAAGGCATTAAACGTGCCGTTGGGTACATACCGGAAATCCGCTATCTGATAAGAATCCCGCATAATACCGGAATTGTCCAGTAATAAGTAGGATTCATTATGTTGATCCACATTAAAATCACCTGTTAGAATCGCCGGTAGCTTCTCCGGAAATTCTTTCAACTTCTTAAGGATAAGTTTCGCGCTTTCCGCACGGGCCTGTACACCAATATGATCCATATGTAAGTTAAAGAACAAGAAAGTAAAGCCGGTTTGTTTATCCCGAAATTTACCCCATGTGCAAATACGGGGAAGAACGGCATCCCATCCCTTATTAGGGCGATCGGTTATCGTAGACAACCAAAAGTCCCCATGATCGAGCACCTCGAACTTTCCCGTACGATAAAATATGGCAGAATATTCACCAGCTTGCTTACCATCATCACGTCCTACCCCGATATAATCATAACCGGGCATCGCATTCTTTAGATCTTGCAACTGATGATATTTACCTTCTTGAGTCCCAAAGATATCAAAACCATGGAACTGCACCAATTGGGCAATGTAGGGATAACGTTGTCCCCAGCCATTCCCATTCGTCGAGTCTCCCGCATTCGCATTACGCAAATTATAGGTGGCTACTACCATTGACTCCGCTTGTAACGCAAATACGGAACAAAGGACAAATAAAAAAGAATAAATTAGCTTCTTCATACCTTTTATCATAAAATTAAATCCACATCAATAAATTAGAACTCTGCCTCTATCATTATCGGGAAATGATCCGAAGAGAAATGCCCATACTGGCACTCGTTCAAAGTCCCATATTTATTTACCTGAATACCTTTAGTGACGAAAATATAGTCAATCCGGTTTTTCATCGGGGCATTCAAATTGAATTGGTTTGTCGTTCCTACCGTCCCATAGGGTGGTGTTTTTGAGATTTCCCGTGAGTCCAACAGTAAACCATCGGATTTCAGTATTTGTATAGGCTCAGAATCCGGCGTACCATTGAAATCACCTACACAGATAGCAGGGGAATCCCCCGCTATCTTTTTAATATTAGCCAACATTATCAAAGCAGACTCATGACGTGCCACCTTACCGATATGGTCAAAATGAACGCTGAAGAAATAAAATTCCTTTCCCGAAACCTTATCCTTCAACTTCGCCCAAGAACAAACCCTCCGGCATTGCGCATCCCAGCCAAAAGAAGGCTTATCCTGTGTCTCCGACAGCCAGTAATTTCCTGAGTCCAATAATTTAAACCGATCTTTCTTAAATAAAACCGCGGCATGTTCCCCAGCCTCTTTTCCGTCATCCCGGCCTACACCAACAAACGTATACATACCATCTTTCACCAAATCCTTCACTTGGTGAATCAACCCTTCTTGAATCCCAAAGACATCAAAATCATGGAAATGAACCAAAGATACCGCCATGTCTTTGCGGTGTACCCATGAATCATCCTTATCCCCCTCATTATCATACCGCAGGTTAAAACTACCCACGTTCAGTTTACACTTCTGTTGTCCGGATATCCCTATGCAGAAAGTAAATAAAGAGATAAACACTATAATTAAGTTTCTCATGATACCCCCTTGATTACCAGCCCGGATTCTGGCTTAGATTCGTATTGAACTGAATTACTCCCTCCGGTATCGGATATAAGTACTGACGAGCCGGCCAGCTACGTCCGGCGTAATTATACTCCATCAAATAACCTCCTTGAACCGGCTTCACGTTAAGCACATTACTCTTATTTGTACCCACATAGACACCAATCGCAGCATACTTCTCATCAGCGATCTTATCCGTATCATAGAAATAGGCATCATAATTACCATCGCCATTCACATCCAACGGTTGGTTAAGTGATGGGATAAAGATACCTTCCCAAGGATCGTTCACCCAAAGATCGCAACAATTCCAACGTTTCAAATCATTTAGGCGCAAACCTTCCAGACAAAGTTCAATACCACGTTCGCGACGGATCTCCAACAAGGAAGGATCAGAGATCGTCGGGTAATAAGAAGCGATATAAGGCTCTGCGGATGACGGACGGGTTGTCAATGTACCTGTCTGTGGTGTACCTCCCGTAATTCCCGCACGAGAACGAAGCGCACCTATCGTAGCCGCCCAATCCGCATCAGTCAGTTCGCCTAATTCAGCCTTAGCCTCAGCATAGTTCAACAAAACCTCAGCATAGCGCATGATAGGAATGTCATTATCATTCGTAGCCGCATCATCGTAAGCCACGTCATCCATGGCAAACTTCGTAAACTGATATCCCGTCAATGTATGTCCCGTAAAATTAGCCGCGGTCGGCTCATAAACACCAGAAGCATTCTTACGGGTATAATCCGCTCCCCGGATCGTTTGGTTCAAGCGGGTATCACGTCCTGTTGTCTCCTCCACGAAATTCTTATAGCTTCCATCCGCTTTTTTCTCGACATAAGGCGTACCATCCGCATTCAAGTATGACAGCATAAATTTACGGCTCATGCATAAGTGTGGTCCGTAAGTAGAGGAATTATACCACCAATTCTGCTCACCCAGTCCTAACACCTTGTCAGTCTCGATAGCCATCATTACCTCCGTGGTAACGGCCTTATCGGCAATGAAAAGTTCGCGATACGCTCCACGGCCATCGCTATAAGCACCCGAAGTATAAAGTTTGTACGGTCCGTTATCCATAACTTCCCTAGCCGCCTCAGCCGCTAGTTTATATAAATCTTTGGCCGAATATTCCGTACATCCCGTACGAGCGATATCCAATTGGTCAGCGGCATGGTATTTACGCCAAGCAGCCTCAAACAAGCAAACACGAGATTTGAAAGCGGCAGCTGTCCATTTATTTACGATCGTTGAATTATGCGTGACATCCTCTTCCAATATATTCGTATACGCATAATCCAAATCCTCCAAGATATGCCCGATAATCACATCACGCGTATCACGCGGGTTATAAAGATCCGGGTCTTCAGCCTCGTTAAATACCTTATCAATCCAAGGTACCTCGCCATATTGTACCAATTTATCAAAATAGAAGCGAGCACGGAACAAGCGTGCGATACCATTGTAATTGTCACGGATAGTTGTGCTTAGTGACTCATTCACGTTATTCTCCAAAAAGAAATTTATATTACGAAGAGCCGACCACGACCAGCTCGTCGCGCTATTCGTGGTATAAGCGCCAACCTCCATACCGCCTAAGGAATTCTTCACTCCATAATCCGCCGTAGCATCACGCCGGAAAGCACTTCCCCGGGAAGGTAAGACATTGTAAAACGAATATGCATACGTCTTCAAACCATTCTCGGAGCTAAACACCATATCCACAGAAGCCTCCGACTTTGGTTCCTCATTCATCTCACATCCCGAAAATATAGCCAAGAGTGCCACCAGACCGCTTAATAGTATATTCTTTTTCATTTCGTATAATCTCCTATTCTTTAAAATGTAACATTCAGGCCGATGCTGAACGACTTCATCATCGGGTAATTATATCCATCACCACTGTTGCTGGAAGTCAAGTCCTTATCCGATTCACCGATATTCGAGACATTGACATCCTTGGAATATTTGTAAAGCGGAGACCATGTAAAGAGATTTTCCCCGGAAAGGTAAATTCCCACATTTGTCAAATGCAATTTTTTAATCCATTCCGACGGTAAATTATAGCCAACCTGTATGTTCTTCAAGCGTAGATAGGCCGCATTCATCAAATAGCGCGTGTTAGCGTTCTTATGACCTCCATAGAAAGGCGCATAGTAACCAGCGTAACGAGGCAAGAATGCATCCGGGTTCTCAGGAGTCCAATAGTTTCCCACATGCCAAGAAGGCATCTGGTTATACGGGCGATTGTATTGCCCCCAGAACGTAGAGGCTTCATTAGACGGATACCAATCCTGCTTACCCACTCCTTGGAAGAAAGCACTCACCCAGATATTGTTCCAATCGGCAGAAAGCGTAAAGCTATAAATATAACGAGGCTCCTCGTTACCGATGATCTTACGGTCGCCCGGATCATCTACCGTATTCTGTCCACGATCAATATAACCGTTGCCATTTAAGTCTTCAAACTTAATATCACCCGGATACAACTTATAGGTTTTCGATGTTTGCATGAGCGGATTATAATAGGATTGTCCCGCAGCTTTCGCGGCAGCCTCAGCCGCATCGATACTGGCTTGGTCCTGCCACAAACCATTGGATACAAATCCCCAAATCTCACCGATACGCATCCCCTCGTAATAATTCTTGTCGAGTGATTGATTGGCGTACTCGCTCAATGACATATTCGCATTATTAAACCTATCGATCACTGAATAGTAATCTGCCAATGTACCCTTGATGCTATAATTAAATCGTTTACCAGCTAAATCAAATCCATCTCTCCATTCCAAAGACAACTCATAGCCATAAGTAGACATATCCGCATAATTACCTTTCGGAGAAGAAGCACCGAACACATCCGGCACGGTCGGACCATTCACGATCATATCAGTTGTTTTACGGATATAATAATCTCCACTTACGGTCAAACGATTATCAAAGAATCCTAAATCCGCTCCTATATCATACGTCGTAGCGGTTTCCCACGTCAAGTTGCCGGGAAGAGCCGCCGGAGATGACATATAATTCTGCCGTAAACCGTCAAGGATATAATCAGACTTGCTGATACCCAATGTCTGGATATATTGATAATTACTCAACCCGGCAGCATTACCCAAAGAGCCCCAAGAAAATCGGATCTTAGCGTTAGAGATATGTTCGGACTTAACATTCCACCAAGGTTCTTGCGAGATTCGCCAACCCACGGAAGCCGAAGGGAAGAAAGCCCAACGCTCATTACTCGGGAAGCGGGAGGAACCATCGTAACGTCCGTTTACCTCCAACAGATAACGATCATCAAAGGCATAATTCAAACGGAAGAAAGCGCCGCCAAACTGATAAGCTTTCCATTGTGAGGTAATACTCCGGTTATCAGTACCCATCACCAAATTCATGTTGTCCACGTCATCCGTCAACAAGTCATCATTATAAGCATAGATGCGTTTGAAAGTAGATTTTTCGTAATTCCATCCAGCCATGGCCTTGAAATAATGTTTCTCGGCAAAAGTTTCCTCAAACTCTGCGAAAAGGTTCGTTGCTAGATAGTTCGTATGATCAGTTGTCTCTGCCAAATTGGAATAGGTACCCGTAATATGTTCGATCTGGCTTTCCCCATCTGCATCAACCGACCGTGCATACGGTGAACGTACTTGTTTCTTGGTCTTCTCTTGCGTCTTCTGTTGATAAGTAAAATCACCATTCACACGCAAACGGTCACCCAAGAACTTCGCATTGAATGTCGTAGTATTCTTTAAGTTGGAGTTCTTTGTCGTAATACCGCTACGTCCATAAAGCAAATCGCCTACGGTATAGACGGCAGAATAAGTCATCGTACCATCAGGGTTGAACAGTGGCGATGACGGGTGTCCCTCGTCCGCGATATTTCTCCATACCACACCAGAACCTTCCGAATAGGTAATCGGATTGTAGTATTTATTATGGGAAAACTCAAAGTTATTGTTGATCTTCAACCAAGGAGTTAACTGATAACCTCCTTTGAAGCGCATATTATAGGTCTTGAACTTATCCGTTTGCTCATCGCTATCGAAAAGTCCATCGTAACTATAGAAACGTCCTGACAAATAATAATCAAACTTCCCGTCGGAACCCGAGATGGAAAGATTTTGATTCTGCGCAAAGACACTCTTCTTATACATCAGATCATAATAGTCGGTTCCTTCCGGATAATATACATAACGGCCTTTTGTACCGATAGAGCCATCAGAGATCACCGTCCCGAAATCGCCCGTCTCATGACGGCGCTTATACTCGTCCAGCCAAGCCACGGAAAATTGCTGTGTCTTGTTGATACCAGAAGGATTCGCTTGATTGTAATTAAAATAAGCGTCATAAAAATGCTTTGCCCAAATATAACCATCGGAAACTACATCCGGCACATTCTGTGGTGATTGTAATGAATAGCTAGAAGACCATGTCACCTTCGGCTTACCTTCCGTAGCGTTCTTCGTCGTGATCAAAACCACGCCAAATGGAGCACGTGCGCCATAAATAGCGGAAGCGGCAGCATCCTTCAATACGGAAATACTCTCAATATCATTCGGATTTAACATAGAAGGGTCTCCTTCCACACCATCAATCAACACCAAAGCACTACCACCATTGATAGAACCGGCGCCACGTACGTTAAAATCCGCCGTACGCCCCGGTTTACCATCAGACAAGGAAATATTCAAGTTCGGGACAACTCCTTCTAACATCTGAGTAGCGTTAGCCGTAGGACGCCCCTCGAATACATCACTAGTCACTTGCTCTACCGCACCAGTCAAATTCACTTTTTTCTGGGAACCATAACCCACCACGACTACCTCATCCAGCTTCTGCGTGTCCTCATGAATAGATATAACCAAATTATCTTTATTGCCTACCGGAACATCTTGAACCACATAACCAATATAAGAAACCTGAAGTATCGCATTCGGAGTTACCTCAATAGAGAAATGACCATCTATATCCGTGATGGTACCATTGGTAGATCCTTTCACGACCACATTCGCCCCGATGATTGGTTCCCCTTTCGGGTCTGTAATCGTACCGGTAACTTTCTTATTACCTTGTTGCTGAACAGTTTTTACCGATGATAAAACGATCTGATGACCCGATTTCAATACATAAGCCACATTCGCTTGCTTTGCTATCGCATCCATTACAGCATTAATATCCGCATCTTCCACGTCAACAGAGATCGGAGAATTCAGACCTTTGATCCCATCATTATAGAAAAAACGATATTCAGTCGTTTCCTCTAATTCTTTAATAACCTCCCGCATCGGTCTATCCTTTACCGACAACGATATCTGGGCGGCAATCGCAACTCCGGAAAAGCCCGACAATAATTGGGCATACAAAAGTGTCCGGAAAAAAGAGTGCTTGAAATTACTCATTTTTAAAAGTTTTTTAATAATACATAGATTTTAAACAGGTAACTTTACAAGCAAATCATTTACATATTCTATCTTATTTATAACCGGCTAGTTATTTCCTTGAAGATATTATATACAAGTGATTTTGCTTAAGAGGAAGAAGGGCCTTGCCTTTCTTCTTTTTTTACTACAATCATCTAGCTCATCTCATAGGCTTCTTCTTTATTAGGTTAACACTCAACTTTCTATTTCTCATTTAAATAAATAGTATCACCTACCGACACATACGTAATCGGAGCCGTAAGGCTTATTATTTCAAATACATTATCCAGACTATTATTTCGGATCACCCCCGAGAAACTGTAGCCTTTAATCTTATTGGACAAAAAACGAACTTCAACATTATACATTCGATTCAACAATACCGCGATCTCCTCCAACGACTCGCCAGAGAAGGCCAGTTCATTCGTACGCCAAAGACGGGCATAAGAAGCATTTGTCGGGTGATTAACAGATAATATATGACTAGACTTATTAAAAACCGCACTCTCATCCGGAGACAGAATCACAAACTCTTTTCCAACCGCTGTTCGTACACTGCCTTCAAACAAGGTCGTAACCACCTCGTCATCTTCCTCATACGCCTTCACATTAAAAGCTGTGCCTAGCGCCTCGACTTCCATATCCCCCGCATTTACCAAGAAACGGCGCAATGTATCTTTCGAAACTTCAAAATAAGCCTCACCAGATAAAGAAACTGATCTTTCTTTCACGCCATAATCACTCTTATAATTAAGTTTAGTATGCGAATTTAACCATACTTTCGTCCCATCAGGAAGAACCACGCTAGCACGTTGCCCATTATCTGCCAACACCACATAATCCAATGGATCAGGTGGTGGAACCTGTCTCATATTATACCAATGGGAGCCAATTCCAAGGCCTATACATATTAAAGCCACCGCCGCATAAGAAAGCCACTTCCATAAGGTATGCGGTTTCTTCTTTATCTCCAAAGTTTTCTCCTCTTGTCTTATCCGCTTTTTAATCTCACAGAACATCTGTCCTTGTAGCTTAGGAGGAAGCTTTTTCCCGGAAGATTCTTCCCATCTAGACTTATAAAAAGCCATGATCTCTTCCTTATGATCGGGATCGCTAAACCACGCCAAAAGAGTTTGCTCTTCTTCCGGTGAAGTCTTGCCACTCATAAAGCGATCTAATAATTCGATATGTGTATACGTTTTTCTCATCGTGTAATAAGTATATCCCGAAGAAGAGCTTTACCCTTACACGGAAAAATCAAGAAAGCCTTGATTTAACACAAATTAATACCACACTTGTTTTCCGCCTTCATAAGTAAACGGGCGATGTTCTTTTCCTCGTGTATGGTTATGAATACGAAAAATAGATTCCCGTGGAATATTTTGATAAATTAATTTATTGTCTTCGGCATACTGTTTACCTAATGATATCCACTTTTTGTCCCAATAGAAGAGTTCATATAATTCTCCCGTTACGATCTTATTATCATCATTCCTCGGATAAAATTCCACCTTCGCTATCTGTTTAGGTTCGCCTAGATCTAGAACAACAAATTGATCTTTTTGAAATTGATCTGGTTGATAATAAGACACTCGGTCCTGATCTGTCACCAAATCGAGACCATGTCCTTTAGTCCCTTCATTTCCACCCCACTCTCCGGAAAACTGCTGGCCATCGCCTCCAAATACTTTTATTTCCGCTATAGCGTAAAAATAGCCCAATGGCTGTGTTTCTTGAAAATCACAGATCAAATAACGATATTTTTGGGAAACAGATATACGGAAACTATCCACATAAAAGGGAGGATTTTCAATAGAATATATCAAAGAACGATCCGAAAGATCTTTCTTGTTACAAACATAAAAGCGGGTTCCTATCGTTCCTGCGGCTTGAAGCGCCGTATTCATTCTATATGGAACTTTTGAATAGAATGTAGCAGAACTTTCCGCTTTTTCAAAATCTGGTAATAACTTACGTAATTTACCTTCACGAGTCAGAATAAACGCATCTCCAGCAGGTCGTATCTCTCCATCATTATAATAAGCGGGAAGATAGAGCATGTTAACCCCCATTTTAGGAAAACGTACCTTGGAACCTTCCGGTCGCCCCCAACACACTGGATTCCAACCAATAATATCATAGCAACATAAATAGACATATTCTTTGGGATGTTTCTCATTCCAAAGTGGTACCTCTATATCTTCGCATACGACATACTGGTCCGTGATATCTTGAATCCCCGGATTTTTGAATAAAGGAGGTATTTCTTCTTTAGACAAGATAGCGAGCGAGTGGGGTTGTATCCGATAGTTATACCTATAGACTTTAGGAGCAGTCCTACAATATTGAATAGTAATAGTCGACGGAAACATATCAATTTTAGATTGATAGACATCTCTCCAAAACATCCCGTCTATCTTAATGTCATCCTTAGTAAGGAAAGGTCTTTGTGTATTATCATATATCATGCCGAATTGCTTACTCCCTATAATCTCGACCCATGAATGAGGATATTGTGAATTTCCCCAACAGGGAACCATATTTAATGCAGCAGGTATACCATTCGCCCTCAATGCAGCAATTTTATATGTAGACTTTTCTAAACAAGTTCCCATTTGAGTGGCTACTATATTTTGGAAAGTCATAGGACGCAATCCTTGATATTTACCGGTAAAGATTATCCATTCATTGAGAAAGCCCTGCTCTACCTCATCCGATATAGCTTTACCAATTTCTTCATACGAACACATATACATAGAATCTCGTAGTGAAGCATATTTTCGATCAAAATAACTCCCAGCATGTTCCCAATGACAATTATCTGTAGTGTAAGGGAGTACATAATCAAAGAAAATATCCCAGTCCATATTCTTACACCAAGGATATCGCTCTTTATTTTGAAAACACTGATCTATATGATGTATAAGATAATCAGAAGACAATTCTTTCAAATCAGATAAAAAGCGAGGATTTACTTTTGTATAAGAATACAATTTGTTTATACTATCATATATAGCGTATTGGATATCATATAAAAAGGAACCGTATGTCTCTCTATAATTAGCGAAAGCATCGAAATACACATGGTTTCCTTTCACCGAGTTACTATCTAATACTTGCTTCCCTATCATATTACTTATTAGAAAGCGGGCAGCTTCCTGTTTCTTCTGATTATCCTTATAATGATCTAGAACAGCTTCTAACTCCGATCTATTTTCTCCGGAGTTATCCAACGCTAATTCCAATAGAACATTTTCATTCGAAGAACAAGCATAAAAAGTTAAAATAATAAAGAAAAAAAAGTATCTTACTATCATAGCTAAAATGCTTTTTTACTACCATGTAAATGTAACCTTTGATAGATCAAAAGAATACAGATGATAATCATCATCCCAGCCCAAGGCTATTAGTTCTTTATCATCGTTTGTCACACAAATATTGAATAGTTTTATATCAGTAACTAATCGACAAATACATTTTCCACTCCAATCATATACTAAAATGTCATTACTTAACATAGTATCTAACATTCTTGTATTAGTATGCTGATTCAACTTTTTCCCTGAATATAAAGTATAAATATAACGATCAGTCGCATATATATCCGTATAACCGATTACATTCTCTTTGCCATGCTTTATGCCGTTCCTGCCAGATCTACTATCATCAATGTATATAGGATAAATATCGTGATAACGTTTTATGAGCATTGGAATCGTATCTATCTGATATAGTTCAAAGATAGCGCCAGAGGCCGCAACCGTAGCCAATCTATCTAATACTGAATTATAAACCATATAGCCTTGATAGGCAAATGTTTTACTTTTACCTCCACTATCGTTCCCATCATTTGGAAAATCGCCAAAAGACTTCACATATTTACCTGCACAATCAAACAAAGCATATCTCTTAGTATTTGTTTCCTCTTTATCAAGGAGTCCAGAAACGACATACCCATGCTTTGTTTGAATAGCAGAGAGAAACATATATTCCAAATTCACAATAGAAGAAATACTTTTAGATAAACTTTTGGTTATAATTTGTTTCTTTTGTATATCCAATATAATCACATTTGATTTATCTTTCTTTTGCATCAAACGAGGCATGATGTTTTCATCTGGGCCTTCTCCTGTTTGGGAAAAAGATAGAATACTGTCTTTTGTATAATATATTTTATCCAAAAGAGAATCACCTAAATAATTCTCTTTGATTAGACATTTCTCACTCTCAAATAGCATCATCCTCCCAAACGAACTTAACTTATAAGTATCCGCATTGAGTTGATTTGCTTTTATATTAACGACTTGTAGAAAGTACTCTTTGGGATCTATTTCGTTCTGTTGACAAGAGGCAAAGTGTATAAAAATAAAAATTATAATTAATATATATTTCTTCATATTATTCTTTTCAAACAGCTGAATCATTATACTTCTCTTTGCTTTTACATAGCCTAAATAGTCTAAATATCAGTTTATCATCATCATAATTTGTATTTTTATAATGATTTTCAGAAATATACAATCCTTTTTCATCAATATACATCAGATTTGGATTATATGTATATTCAGGAAAAACAGTCTCACCTATTATATTAAAGTTTTTATCTAGAATTATAATAGAAAATATCTTTCTTCCAAAATCCCACAATTCCATATAGTTTTCTCTATTATCTATCTCTGTTTTCAAATAGCAAACTCTATAATACACATCACGGTATTTATCATATAACAAGTTACCATAATTTGGATTTTCACACATAGATTTTAATGTTCCATTATAATCATTCGGCATCACAACCCTATCAATATAATTACTTTTTACATTCACTCTTTCAACAATATTGTGATCTATAGAAGTTATAAATACATCTTCTTCATAGAAAAAAGAATAGATAAATTTATCACCATTAAAACATCTACTAAAATACAATTCTACACCAGCATTCTTTTTTTTATTATCTGCACCACTAAATCGGGGATATTCAAATGGAAGTTCTTGTACATTCCCTGTATTTAGATCAATCATTGCAGATACAGGGTTGGGATATTTCCATCGATTACACTCCGACAATACAAAAAGATTATTATTAAATTTAAGTATAGGGTGATAACTAAACGACAAAGAGTTACATGCGTTTAAAACATTTCCATCTTTTGATTTTCCATAATAAAATTTTTTATTTATTTTCCCCTCTTTATTTACACTATATATTTCCGGGAGCTGTAAACTCGTCAGATAAATACTATCTAGACTGTCAATATAATACCCTAAGAAAAAACCAACTCCATTATCTCCCTCTATATCAAGATCTATTTTGAAGGCCATTTCTTTTGTCTGTATATCATAAAAAACAATCTGATTTTTGAAACCATTTTGAAAACTAATATATTGATGTCCATCTTTATCTGTATAAGGAAATAGAGCTTTAATATATGGTTCTACATCATAATTCAAATCAAATGTCATATTACTATCCTTTTCCAAGTAATACATATAATTTATTTTTTCACAAGACAAAAGAGAAATTAAGCTTGATAATATTATTAGCAAATAATATCTTTTCATTTTATAAGTATTTGAGATAAGTTTCAATCGTAATAATTAGGTTCTACAACGAATTATATAGATCAAAACAAAGTTATTTTATTACATATTTCACTACAAAAACGTTATAGAACCATAAAATTAATCACATGGAGCACAACCAATAGACCCACTATTACAACAAGCTCTTGTATCTAAGTTCAACCAGCAACTCCAATGAGTAGTACATTCTTCACCCGCAAGAGCTTCTATATTGCTTAAAGCTAATCCAGACAAAGAAGGATCAATATTATTTTTTAGAATATTAATCATCACCAAACAGAAAACAATAACAATAAGAATAATTCTTAATTTCTTCATAACGCTCATAATATAATTATTTATAAGATCTTTATATTTTGCCTAATCTTCTTTAGTTAGAATAAGATATCCTCTGTATATTTTTTTACATTTAAATAAATTTTAAACTTTCACATCACCTCCTTTCTGATAATATTTTGGAGCGAAGAACTTGCTGTGATAGTTTCTAATATATCAGGCAAGTTTCCCTTTTATAATTTGACTTTATCAAATCGTATTTCCCCGTACATTGAGTTTAATTAATTGATTTGTATTACATTTTACTGTGATTGTCTCATCAAAGAGTCCCTTATTTTCAGGTGTCACTCCCACTTTAATATGAAGAGATTCACCGGGCTGAACTGGATGTTTATCAAACAAAGCTTGAGCACATCCACAAGTGGTAGTTACATCTATAATAACTAAAGGTTGGTCTCCTGTATTGACAAGCGTAAACAAAGTGTCTTTACTCTTCCCTAAAGGAATAGTTTCTAGTAAGAGTGATTCCTTTTCCACTTTTACGGTTGTCTGAATTGGTGCAACAGGTTGTTTCCTACCTATTTCTTCCAAATATAATTCTTTTACGTTCGGGTTATGGACAGGATTACCTATCACTACCACTTTATTATTCTTGTCTAATAAAAATACTTGAAACCGAATATCTTTTGGAAAATGATTGAGCTGATTTAGACTGTCTGATCGATCCAAGCAAATCGGCTTGTCAAAATTCTCTCTTATTAATAAAGAATGTATCTCCCACTGATCATCAAACTGAAAAAAAAATAAGAAAGGGATATTCTTCTGACTGATAGAATCTGTATATCGGATAAATTCTTTCCAACGGGATAATTGCAATTTACAACTCGTACAACCAATTGAGTCTACAAAAACCAAGACTTTGTAATCCGAAGTCGGGATTACGAAATTAGTTGTATCAGATGCAAATCTGGTAAAGACCATATTTTCCGGAAATAGAATCTGCTTACCCTGCCATTCTTTAACCAACAATGTTATTATTTCCTTTTGCTTATCTTGACAAGCTGATAGGAAAATTGTTAATAGTAATATGATTAGATCTAAAGGTCTCATTTTATGTAAATGTATATACGTTTGTTCATCATATAATATAATACGTATATCCGATAAAAACTATCTACCCCTACAAACCACAAGATATTTAATGCTTATTAACTATAAAAAGAGTGTTATAAGGCAAAGAAAGCCATCAGAAGAAAGTCGATCTCGCAAAAAACGCAAAGCCCTACTCAACTGTGTCTCCACAGTCTTTTCTGAGATAGAGAGGCGTTCCGCTATTTCTCTATATGATAAATGTTCATGACGGCTCAAACGGAATATCTCCCGACGTGATGGCGGTAATTCTTCTATCAAGCTATTAATATATTCCCGTAAAGACTCTGCGTCGATTCGTTCTTCCATAAGCGAATCGACATCTGATAGCTGTCGTTGTAGGCTTTCCGTCAGTTTTTCAGAGAGTAACCGGTTTTCTGTCTCTTTATAAACCAAGTTACGGGCTATGGTGAATAGATAGGCATCAAAGTTTTGTTCCGGATCTATAGTCTCATGCTTCTCCCAGATTTTAAGAAAAACGTTTTGGGTCAAATCCGCCGCCATAGATTTATCATATAGCAACGAATAAACAAAATGATATACATGCTGATTATATTCCCAAAATAGAGTTTCAAAAGCCTTTTCATCCCCATTCTTCAGATCTATAAGCAAATTTCCATCCATTTTCATATCACATATATATTATATATCCCCGCCATACCAACTTATCTCCATTCTGCTTATTCGCAGTTCATATACTTTAGTTCTGATGAAACTACGTCTTTTATCTAATGTAAGTCCCTAAATAACAATCATCTATATCTATTTTTATTTAGATCTATACTGCTATTGGTTATTCTACCATTTAGTTACTCACTGATTTTCTATCTCTTATCACCTTTATCCTCTATTCAAATCAATGTAGTTTCATCAGAACCTAGAACAAGGTTACAAGTGAAGATTCAAATATAAACAAACATCATTACATATCGCAAATATACAAAAAAATGTAAATACAGTATGAGTATCCTTGAAATCTAGTTAAATTCTACTTGAGGACAAAGAATGTCCTCACTAATTATCCGCTTCGCAAATGATATATTGATAAAGGTCGGAATGCCCGGTTTTATCGATTATCTTATGCTTTTCGAGTTGGAATTTCAGTTGGGCCAAACCAAGAGCGCCAAAGCCGGGAAGGTCTAATAAAGAGTCGAGTCCGTTTTTGAGGGCGTAACGTAGAATATCTTCTATGATTTCTATTTTCAAGGTTGTAAGGCATTTACGGATATAGGGCGCTAAGGTGAGACGGGTAATGGGTTGGCATATCCGTTTCGCGGCATTTAAGGGAACGGGGGTAAGTGATCGGGGAGATTCGATACATAGACCGTTTTGGAGCGCCTTTTTATATAATCTTCTCAATTCGTATTCCATGTTCCTGTTCTCTATCCACAGACGTTCTATCTCAAGGTCTTGGTTCGTGATTGTTTTCTTGTATTCGGTCAGGAAGCCCATGTTTTCTTGCAAGCGGAGCGATATGACCTTATATCGGCGACAGATTCCGTCGTAGGATATACCACAACGTTTAGCTACGTCTTCTATCTTGGCTCCGGAAGTTATTTCCGTAAAGATAAGTCGGTCTTTCTTGTCGTGTATGAATGTTGATAGTTCGGCGATAATGAGTTTAAGTAGGGGAGAGATGTTTTTAAGGGATCGCAGGCAGAAAAGGTAATCATCGAATTGGGAGATGATCTCGTTTATCTCTTCTTCCTTGTCTTGGATGATAAGTTGCAGGTATAGCTTTTGTATTCCCATACGCTCGATATGGGAAATGAATTCACGCAAATTGGTCAGATCGACTAGGCGAACACCTTGCTTCACGACGTAAGATGTTATTTTTTTAGATATCGCCCATTGCTGGATTTCTTGAGATGGAAAGCCGGTGATACGAGCGGCTTCTTCAAGAGTAATAAACTCAGGCATAACTATTTGATTAAAGTAAAACTTATACTATTTATCTTTAAAAAGGGCGTTATTTGGCGTTATATTGAAGAGCTGGCCTTTCATTATAAAATAAAGAAAGGGCGATTGGCTGAAAATATTGTTGACAAAGGCTCGGCCAAGCCTCAACACTCAATAAAGTCAGCCGCACGCCCCCCTTATCTGTATACAATAATCTATCTATACTATACAGTAGCATAGATAACACGTATATCTAATAAAGGGCTGCGGGGCTTTCTCTGTGCATTGAGTGTCTCGAAAAATTTGGCCGATTTTTGTCAACTCGCACAAATATCGCACGCAACACAAGGCTTCTAACTTAAAAGCCTTTTATTGTCGCAAATATACGTATTAAAAATATTTTAGTCTATGATAATCCATACGTTTTCTATTTTATCATTGTTTTACTACCAACAAAGAAAGAATAAGTAGATAAAAACCTACGCTTTTACCTTTTGCTTTTCTGTCTTAATTACTAGCTAGGCAAATATATGATATATTCTTTAATTATAATTGATTATTAAGGAAAAAATCAAGATGGCGATCCATCAAACAGTACGAAGACTACTACCCTAAAGTCTACGGAATGACCTTACAAAATACTTTTATAGCGCAAAAAAGATTAGGTACATTGCCAAATGGCTTTTTTAGGTAGAAAGTTACCAGTTAACTAACATTTCAAAGTAAGTTAGCTTCAACGGCAAAGTAAGTTAACTTCATAAATCCGGGTTGAAATCCGCAAACGACATACAACACGCGTCTACACTCCCAACACTATATAACCGCTATGGATATTTGAAGTATTGATAATAGGCGGTTTACTTCTGTTATCCGTAACTCCAACCTTATCAGTCAACAAGCCTTTCATTAAAAGATAAGCACATCATAATGGCACGACTGTGCCATCTCAATGGCACACCATTGCCATAAGGAAGGCACAGCTATGCCACGCTGATGGCACAGCCGTGCCACGATATGGAAAATGATTGGCACTGCGGAAGTCTGTTAACTAGACAGTTAAGGATGGATAAATAATTATTCCCCTAACTTATCAAGCAACTCATACGACGGAACGAAGAAAAGAGTTCCCGTTATCGGCGTGCTGAAGTCCAGCAGACGATCCGTATTGCCTACAGGATCACCGACGAACATATTCTCCAGCATTCGTCGGGTGGTGCTGAACGTGCTGGCATAGGCGATAAAATAGGTACCGTATTCACCTTTGGAGGTATGGGCGAATGGCATGTTAGCACGGACTATTTTCAGATCGTCTCCGATGTTCGTCACGGCGTTATGGGCGTTCTTCGGTTTTTCCTCATCTGATAGCTCAACATCGTTGAATTTACGGCGACCGATGACTTTCTCTTGCTCTTCCACTGGAAGCGCATTCCATGCCACCATATCATGAATGTATTTTTGCACAAATACATAACTTCCGCCCATAAACTCGGGGTCCTCATCGCCTATTACCGCGAAACGATAGGGGTCTTCATCCACGGCAGGATTCTCCGTACCGTCCACGAAACCGATAATCGCCTTACCGTCTCTATACCGAAAACCGTGGGTCTCATCGATCGATTCCACGACACCTCGCAGTTTCTGGTCTATAATGGAGGCGAACTCAAAGCACAGTCCCATCTGCTTACAGCGGATGTGGAATAGTAAATCCCCGGGGGTAGAAACAGCCGTAAGCTTAACTCCTTTGATCTCTTCAAACGGTTGCAATTCTTTGGGGTTTCCTTGCTCCGGAAAGAAACGTTTCCAAGCATCCGCCCCGAATCCTATCGTACAACTGAATTGCATATCAGGATAGCGATTGCGCATACTACGTATCAAAGCGGAGAAATTAGCGCACACGTCCTTTACCTTATCAATCGTGTCGGGGAGATCTTTTAGAGCATAGACAATGAAAACCGCATTCTCGCCCGGTTTTTGGGTAACATCTTGCGGATAGTTAGCGTTCAATGGATTTTGTAGAGAGTTCATAGCACATCTTTAATTATATTGTTATTATATGGATATAACTCTATAGATGCGCTCTTGTTCAAGGAAATGTAACGAAAAATGTCCTAGCGGTTATTTTTCAATATCTATTTGTAGAGACGGGGCGTGCCCCGTCTCTACAACTGGGTAGTTATTTCACCTCCACGCTGATTCTCTGCTTGATATCTGAGGCGGAGGCTCCTAGTTGGAGGATGAACTCGCCGGGTTCTACGACGAATTGGCTTTGTGCCTCACTATAGAAAGCTAAAGAGGATACGGGGATGTCCAACGTGATTCGCCGACTCTCACCGGGTTTAAGGAATACCTTCTTGAAGCCTTTTAACTCCTTGACCGGACGCATCACGGAGCAAACCGGATCGCTTACATACAATTGGGCTACCTCAGCTCCTTCACGGTCTCCGGTATTGGTTAGGGTGAAAGTCGCTTGGATCGTATCCGCTTGATCGTACGTCTCTTTATCCGTATTCAGGTTGGAATAGTCGAATGTCGTATAGGATAAGCCGTAACCGAACGGATAAACGACCGGAAGCCCCTTCGTATCGAACCAGCGGTAACCGACCAAGATATCTTCCTCATAATTCACTTTCAGATCCCTGCCGGGGAAGTTGCCCAACGCATGCGCCGGAGATTGATCCAAGCTCACGGGAGTGGTGAACGGCATCTTTCCGCTTGGATTCACCTTGCCGGATAATACGTCTACCAAGGCATTTCCTCCTTCCATGCCGTTGAACCAAGCCCAAACGATAGCCGGGGAACAAATATCTACGGCCAGCCATATTCAACGGCGATCCGGCGATCATGACCACGATCGTACGAGGATTCGCCTTTACCACCTCTTGAATCAACTCAACCTGCCCGTATGGGATATCCATATTCAGACGGTCGAACGACTCGGTATCATAATCATGGTTCAAACCACAAACCAAAAGGGCCACGTCACTCGTGCGGGCAACCTCTACCGCCTCTTTCAATAATGCGTCGCTTTCCTGTGTCTTGGAAGAGAAAGTACCAGAGCTTTGCCCATTATTGCTTCCCTCCACGAAAGTAGATAACTTCTCATAGCCTTGGGCAAAACGGATATCCACCTTATCGCCCCATTTCGCACGAAGCGCCTCTAATGGAGTTACCTCGTAAACCGCCTTGATCTCGGAACTCAAGCCACCATTAGAATGTTTGCGGGTAGCGTTATCGCCAATTACCGCCAGACTCTTGATCGAGGAGAAATCCAACGGGAGAAGATTATTCTGGTTCTTCAATAAGACAATGGCTTCGGCAGCCGCGTCATAAGTGGCTTGCTGATGCTCTTTCGTATTCATGGAGCCGGGGCCGAAACGCTTTTTCGGGTCCAAGACATTCGTCTTGATCATCACACGTAAGACATCGCCCACCTTCTCGTCCACCAAGCTCATAGGAACCTTACCGGACTTAACAGCCTCGATCAAGGGGTTGGCATAATACCAATCCTCATATTTATCGATCAGCGTGCCCATCTCCAGATCCAAGCCGGCCTCCATAGAAGGAACCGTGCTATGGGCGGCTCCCCAGTCGGTTACATATACGCCATCGAATCCCCATTCATTCCGAAGGATCTTGCGAACCAAGTAGTTATTCTCCGCGCAGAACTCCCCACGGAATTTATTATAAGCGGCCATTACCGTCAAGGCGCCTCCCTCCTGTACGGCCGCCTTGAAAGCGGGTAAATAAATCTCACGCAAGGCACGCTCGCTACATTCCACATCGACAGTCGTACGGTTTGTCTCTTGGTTATTCACGGCGAAATGCTTTACGCTGCAAGCCACGTCACGGCTCTGCAAGCCTTTGATATAAGCGACCGCCAATACGGAGTTCATATAAGGATCCTCGCTCATATACTCGAAGTTACGGCCACAAAGCGGGGAGCGAATGATATTCACGCCCGGGCCCAGCAATACGTCCTTCTTACGCCAGCGAGCCTCCTCGCCCAGCACCTCGCCCCGACGGTAAGCCAACTCCGGATTCCAAGCGGCGGCGAAAGCCGTGCCGGTCGGGAAATAAGAGGCGGAATCATTTGTCCAACCCGCATATGCCCAGTCGTGGCGATTGATCTCCGCACGTACCCCGTGAGGCCCGTCGCTCAAGCTCCACTCGGGAATCCCCAGACGCTCTACTCCGGCAACATAGAATTTTGAGTTACCATGCAATAATCCGACCTTTTCCTCCAAGGTCATCTTCTTAATCAGTTTCTCGATACGTTTCTCCATTTGTACCTTCTCTTTATCCGTGACCTGCGAGCTCGCGGCAGCCGCGTTCAAGAATAGCCCGCAAGCGATCACGCCTATTATCTTTTTCATTTCCTTTTTATTTATAGGTTTATTATTGCGCTTGAATCGTTACCGTCGCCTCGGGTAAGCCCTCGGCTATGGCTTTTAAGTGGATGTCGCCTTGTCCGCCCTTGTTCCGGATCACGACCAAGGCTTTTCCATAGTAAGCTTGCCGTTTCGGTTTACGGAGGCTGTTCGGATCGTTCGGATCTCCGTTATCCGTTCCGGCGATCTCACCCGGGCCCTCCACGGAGAAACGGATCAACGGGGTAGCGTCGGGAACCCGGTTACCATCGATATCGCATACATCTATGGTTACAAACGATAGGTCCGAGCCATCCGCTTGGATGACGCTACGATCCGGGGTCAAGACCAAACGGGCCGGCTCTCCTGCCGTATGGATCTCTTTCACCAAGACCTCCTTACCCCCTAAGCGGGAGACGGCTTTCAAAGTTCCGGGCGTAAAAGGCACACGCCAAGAGACATGATAGGTACTGTCCGTTTTTTGTCGTACGCCTAGGCTCTTTCCGTTTAGGTATAGTTCCACCTCATCGGCATTGTTATAATAGGCCCAGATATCCACCGGTTCGCCTTCCTTCCAGTTCCAATGCGGGAAAATGTGTAATACGGGTTCATTCGTCCACTCGCTTTTATACATATAATATATATCCTTCGGGAAACCCGCCAGATCCACGATACCGAAGAAGCTGCTCCGGCTGGGCCACCAATAGGGGGTAGGCTCTCCCAAGTAATCGAAACCCGTCCAGACGAACAGGCCGGATACATGCGGAAGCGTCTTCACCAGATGCCAAGTCTTCTCGTGCGTAGAGCCCCAAGGTACATGGCAATTATCATAAGAGGAGCAAACATGCTCGGGAGCCTCGAAAGGCTTGTCCCACGATTCCGGACGGATATAAATATGATCAGACGGCATCTCATAATAGCCACGGGTCATCAAGGCCGAGGTAGATTCGCTCACGATCAGTTTCTTTCCGGGGAAATTCCGGAGGAACGGCTCGAAATATCGCTCATGGTAGTTGAAGCCCAGCACATCCAAGGCATCCGAGCGGAACAGATGATTCGCAGGGTTTACCTCGTTACAGCCGGCGGTAACGACCCGGGAGGTATCTAGCCGTTTCACGATAGCCGCCAGATGACGGGTGATCAAGGATTGACGGCTAAGGGTCGTATCCTTCAGCAAAGCGGGATCGATGGCATGGCCGGCATTCAAGATCAGGTTCGCCGCTTGCAGATCCAGCTCGGTAGCGTCGGCATGACTCCATTGCTCAAGTACCTCATTGCCTATACTCCACATGAAAACAGAGGCGTGATTCCGGTCACGCAAGATCTCGTCCGTCAAATCCCGCTCGTGCCACTCCGCGAAATACCGGGCGTAATCGTATGGGGACTTACGGCGTTCCCACATATCGAAAGACTCATCCTGTACCAGAAGGCCCATACGATCGCAAAGATCCAGCAACTCGGGTGCCGGGGCGTTATGGCTGGTACGGATCGCGTTCACACCCATCTCCTTCATGATCTGTAGCTGGCGCTCGATAGCCCGTGTATTCACGGCGGCACCCAGACAGCCTAAATCATGATGCAGGCAAACCCCTTTTATCTTCAAAGGCTTATCATTCAAATAAAAGCCGGTAGCGGAATCCCAACGGAACGAGCGAAGGCCGAATACCGTCTCGTAACGATCTACCACCTTACCAGCCACTTTCACTTCCGTGACGGCCGTGTAGAGCGAGGGAGAATCGGGACTCCAAAGCTTGGGATTTGGGATCGAGAACTGATGATCGACAGATGCCTCCCGCATACGGGCGTCGTAACAGGGCGTATACGGTACCCGTAATAGAGTTGTTACGGGTGCCGTAACAACTCTGTTACGGTCATCGTAAATAGAGGTAGAGATTTCGGCATCCCTATCCGCCTCCGAGCTATTCCTTATTCTCACCTCCAACGAGAAGGTAGCCTCCTCCGGCGAGATCCTCATGTCATGCACGAAAGTACCCCAGTTGTCCACATGTACCGGATTCACCTTTACTAACCATACGTTACGGTAGATACCGGAGCCTGAATACCAGCGGGAATTCGGTTGCTCGCTATTATCCGCCTTCACGACAATCACGTTCGGTTGGCTTCCATACCTCAAATAAGGCGTCAAGTCATAACGAAACGATACATAACCATTCGGACGGAATCCCAGCGAATGACCATTGATCCAGACCTCGCTATTCCGGTAAACCCCGTCGAAATCAACATAAACAACCTTACCCCGATCCGTCTCCGGAAGGGTAAATGTCTTTCGATACCAACCAATCCCGCCCGGTAGCGCGCCGCCGCCCGGGGTAGACGGGTTATCGAGGGAGAAATCCCCCTCGATACTCCAATCATGCGGTAAAGATAAGATACGCCAAGTGGAATCATCGCTGTCCGGGGATGAATAATCCTGAACGCTATCCGACAAGGCAAATTTCCAATCGTCATTCCATGGGCTACGTTCACGCACCTGCTCCCCGGTGGGGGAACAGGCGGTGAGCAATAGGCCCAGAAGCCACGCAAGTGGCCGATTCATCAGTGGTATCATTAGTGATTATATAGTTTAATTGATACTACCCAGTTGTAGAGACGGGGCGTGCCCCGTCTTAGCACAGACTGATGGGTATTATTTAAAGTTACCATTTAGAGGGGTTGAGACGGGGCACGCCCCGTCTCTACAACTAGAGGTTTACCTTGGTAAGATATTGTCACGTCCTTGCCAGCGGGGTTCTCCGGCGTGATGAGACGTACCGTGATCTGACGCTCGCGGATCATGCCCGGATAGTCGCCCTCCCGTGCGCCGATCGTGAGCGTTCGCCTCGCATCATCATAAACAAACGGGATGGTAGCGTAATTTCCTTTCTCGTAATCGTAGGTCACGCCATTATCCTCATATAAGGTGAAGGAACCGTCGGCACCGGCGTAAACAGAGACGATTAAGTCTTTCTGTTCCTCTTTCGTAGACTGGATTACCTTTCCGGTCGGTACGATAGAGCCGGCTCTCACGAACAAAGGCATACGCTCGTAAGGAGCATCCACGTCCATTGTCGTTCCGCCTTGTATACGCTTGCCGTTGTAGAAATCGTACCAAATGCCGGCCGGGAAGTACACCTCACGGTCGCGAGCCTTATACTCATACACCGGGCATGCCATGAAGGCCGGGCCAAACATAAACTGGTCGTCTATATCGTAAGTCTTCTCATCGTCCGAATAATCCATCACCAAGGCACGCATGATCGTATAATCCTCAAAATGCGTCTTGGAGGCCAAGCTATAGATATACGGCATCAATTGATAGCGCAACTCGGTATAATACTTCATCGATTGGTACGTAGGCGATCCTTCCGGAGCGATATTATAGATCTCGCGGCAAGGATATTGCCCGTGGCTACGGAACAACGGACAGAAAGCTCCGAACTGATACCAACGGTTGTTCAACTCCCTCCATTCCCTCAAATCCTCGCTACCTTCCTTAGCGCCCATATAACGGTTCTCCACGCTGAAGCCACCGATATCCATCGTCCAGTAAGGGATACCGGACATGGCGAAGTTCAAGCCGGCGCTGATCTGCGCTTTCATATCCTCCCAGCGAGTACCGATATCGCCACTCCATGTAGCGGTAGAATAACGTTGCTGGCCGGCGAAACCGGAACGGGTCAACAAGAATACACGGTCATCCGGGTTTACGCTACGTTGTCCGTCGTAGATCGCCTCGGCGTTAGCCAAAGCGTAAGCGTTGAAGTATTTCGTGGACGGGCCCAGATAAGTCGGTCCGCAAAGCGCCTTGCGATACTCGATATCCGTATTATCCTGTACGTTCGGCTCGGAAGCGTCCATCCACCAAGCGTCGATGCCCAAGGAATACAGATGCTCGTTCATCTGTTCCCAGAAAAGCTTGCGGGCTTCCGGGTTGTACGCGTCATAGAAAGAACCGATATAACCCGGATAAATCCAGTCGCGGATACTATCCTTAATCGCCTGCTGATACATAGCACCCAGCGCATCCAACTCTTTATAATGCTCTGTCGTATAATAGAACTTCGGCCATACGGAGATCATGATACGGGCATCCTTATCGTGGATTTCCTGAATCATGCCTTTCGGGTCCGGGAAGCGTTCCTTATCAAACTCGTGGCTACCCCATGCGTCTACCGGCCAGTAGCTCCAGTCCTGTACGATCACATCCAAGGGAACCTGCCGCCGGCGGTATTCGTTCAAGGCGGTCAATAGCTCCTCTTGCGTCTTATAACGCTCACGGCTCAACCAGAATCCCATCGCCCATTTCGGCATGATCTGGCTCTTGCCCGTAACCGTGCGGTAACCGCTGATCACCTTATCCATGGAAGACTCTCCGTTGATGAAGTAGTAATCGATATCATCCCCCATTTCCGACCAGAAAGCCAACCGCTCCCGCTCCTCCTCCGGTAGCGGAGATAATACCTTCAAGCCGATATAAGAGACATCGCCATCCGGCAACCATTCGATACGGATCGGATAACGTTTGCCCTTTTCCAGATCGGCCGTAGCCTTGTAATCATTCGGGTTCCATGCCGCACGCCAACGTTCCGGGATGATCTCCTCGTTATTCACAAATACCTTGGTATAACCGGCGTAATGTAGTTTGAAATGATAAGTACCCGTCTCTTTCGCCTCGATCTCGCCCTCCCAAGTAGCGGAAGCGCTCGGCTTCGGGAAGTCTGCCGGCAGGTTCTTGATGGTTTTCAGATTCTCATAATCTACCTTATCTTCATCCCGCTGGATTAAAACGGAAATCTTCGCCTTATCCGTATAGTAGGTAGCGGTCAACGCCCCTGCCCTCCCGTCTTTTCCGTATAGCCCAAAGACATCGCCCAAATCGGCGTATGGACGCTTGTCGCCGAAACGGCTCAAGGAATAGTTATGCCAAAGTACACCATACCCTTTTGAGGAAACGATAAACGGCACGCTCACCTTCGTGTTATATTGGAAAAGCTCTTCGTTCTTGCCTTTGTAGTTGAACTCATCGCTCTGATGCTGTCCTAGGCCGTAAAGCCCTTCCTCGTCCTCGCTCTCAAATACCTGACGTAAGGTATAGCCTTTGGTTCCTTCCACCTCGATCGGCGTAAATTCCTTGCCTCCGTTTGTCTTCTCACGAAGGATCGTGTGTCCGTTGGCGTCGGTAAAGCGAACCTCTCCGGTCTCCCGTGAAAGACGGGCCTGTGTGGTTTGCGTACTTACGATGATCGTATCCCCCGAGGTCGTTATCTGAAACGATGGGGCGGGCAACGATTTCGTGTCCTTGATCAAGTTCACTTGGTTGGAAAACTTACCATCCGGAGAGGCGATTACCCGGATAATATCATCAGAGATTACTTCCAATTTAACAGCCTTCGCCTGTCCGGAACGGATATCGGCGACCAAGCCATTCTCGACCTTCCGGTAAGCGGAATCAGTCATGCAGGAAGTCAGCAGGGAAAGCCCTAACGTGAATACCGCGATGTGTTGTTTCATATTCTATAGATTCTTTAATTATTTCCGATCAGCAATGAGTCCGAACAGGTTTTTCCATACAAGAAAAATGGTTCTTCATTCGTTGGCAAAATTAAAGGGTTCGCGGCGGACAGGAAGCCATAAATGTTTTGGGTTACGGGGAGAACCGTAAAAAGGTAGGGGAAGAATGTTTATTTTAAGGGGATATTTTGTTATATCCCCTAATTACGTGGCATTTATTTAGAAAAAGTTTATTTATGATAGTCAGAGGGAAGCCTTCCGAACTCATCCTTAAAATACTTCCGGAATAGCTTCACATCATTGAAACCGCACTCCAGCGCGACCTCGTTGACCCGCATCTGGCTCTTCTCCAATAACTGCGCCGCACGCTTCAAGCGCACCGTACGGATCAACTCTACCGGAGTCTTACCCGTGATGGAAAGGCATTTCTTGTAGAAGTTCACACGACTCATGCCCATCTCCCGGCTCAACCGTTCTACAGACAACTCCGGATTGGCGATCTGCTCTTCGATATAGGCGATGGCCTTACGCATCAACTCCTCATCCATGGAGCTAGCTTGTACTTCCGTCAAGGCGATGCCCATGGTAGAGGACTGCATAAAGGCCTTTTGCATCTTCTTCTTCATCTCGATCAAATGCCGCACCTTCAAGAGAAGCATCTCCATATTGAATGGCTTGCTGATATAATCATCCGCACCAGCTTCCAGACCGACCAGTTGGCTATCTTTAGCGGACTTTGCCGTCAGTAGGATCACCGGGATGTGGGAAGTCCGGATGTCTCCCTTGATCCGGCGGCATAAAGTGATACCGTCGGTGATAGGCATCATCACGTCGCTGATCACCATATCCGGCAGCTCCTCCGGAATGAGTTTCCACGCATCTTCTCCATCCGCCGCCGTAAGTACCGAATAAACGCCACTCAAGCTTAACTTCATAAATTCCCGGAAATCCGTGTTATCGTCTACGACCAGCAACGTAGGTCTTTCCGCCGGAGACGCATCCTTATCAGCGATCTCCGCATGCTCCTCAACCGGAGGCAAGATATCCCCTTCGGCAATTCCTTCCGGAGCCGAGATAATATCTTGGTTGTCCAAGGGGATCACCGGCAGCGTAACCGTAAACGTACTACCCGCTCCCGGCTCGCTTTTCACGGTTATCGTCCCATGATGCATCCGCACGAATTCCCGGCATAGGTGCAGGCCGATACCCGTACCTACCACGGGATTTCCCTTATCCGGGGAAGACACCTGATAAAAGCGATCGAAGATAGCTCCTTGTTTATCCGCAGGAATACCGATACCGCTATCCGACACCTCGATAACCAGTTTGTTCTCTCCCTCCTTCTCCAACCGCAAGCTAAGCGTCACCGAGATAGTACCTCCCTCCGGCGTAAACTTAAAAGCGTTACTCAGTAGATTAGAGACGATCTTGAAGACCTTATCCGTGTCAAACTTCATCGGGAGAGACGTGAAGACCGAGGAGAAAGAGAAATGAATCCGCTTTTGCTCCGAAAGCTCCTTGAAGGAATAAGCCACGTCACGCACGAACGGGACAATATCGCCGGTAGACAAGACCAAGCTATCCCCTTGCATATCGATCTTGCGGAAATCCAATAACTGGTTCACCAATTTAAGCAACCGGTCGGCGTTCCGGTAGATCAACTTCAATATTTGCTGGGATTCCATGTCTTTCTCCGTTTTCATCAACTTCTCCAAAGGAGTCATGATCAATGTTAGCGGCGTACGGAACTCATGGCTTACGTTCGTAAAGAAACGAAGCTTCATCTCGTCCACCTCATGCTGCTGACGCACAGTAGCCCGTTCTTGCTCCTCCTCCAACTTCTTTTGCTGGATACGGAAAATAAAACGTATCACGCCATACGCCAATAATATACCAGCTATGATATACAACGCTATTGCCCATCCGGTAGCCCAGAACGGAGGCAAGATCGTGATCTGCAAGCTCGTGATCTCCTTGCTCCAAATCCGGTCGTTATTCATCGCCTTTACCTTGAAAGTGTAAGTTCCCGGGTTCAAGTTCGTATAGGTAATACGACGTTCCAAGGCGCTTACGGTAGTCCATTCCGAGTCGAAGCCCTCCATCTTAAAAGCATATTTATTCTTCAAAGGAAGGAAATAGCAACAAGAAGAGATGGTAAAGGAGAAATTACGTTCCGTATAATTCAGTTTCAATTGCTTGGTACAGGTGATATCTTTATCCAAAATCACATGCCCGTCATACGCCTCTCTCGCCGTTATCGGGACATTATTCACCATAAGTCCGGTTATCACCGCCGGTGGAGCATAGCTATTATAACGTATCCGGGCAGGATCAACGAAGGTAAGACCGTTTGTCCCGCCAAACGCCAACTCACCCGTTTCCAGTCCGCAAGCGCTATTCACGTTAAACACACGTCCTTGAACGCCCTCATTCTCATCATAGCTATTCCAATCGAACGTATAATTATTATCCGTATCCCGATTCGGAACGATATTCAATAAGCCGTTCTTCGTTCCCACCCAAACCGTATGATATTTATCCTCCAGAATAGACATGATGCTGTTATCCGGTAATCCGGAAGAATGGTTCAACCGATACATCTTATCATTCAACCTATCATATATATGTAGCCCATGATTACTCCCGATCCATACCCATTGGCGGCTATCACAAAATACGACATTGATGATTTGATCCTCAAACACGGAACGTCCATCCTTCGTGCCATTAAAAGAAGTAACAGTCCCCGTCTCCGGGTTGATCCAGTTCACTCCTAAAGAAGTTCCAACGACAATATTCCCCTTCTCATCCCCGGAAAGGCTATATACGATATCCGAGTTAATCGCATTCTCCTTATCCCCCATACGATAATACGTCCATTTCCCGGTAGATTGATCCAAGCAATCCAGGCCGCCTTCCAACGTACCGATCCACAAACGATTCTTGGCATCGACATACAAACTATACACGCTATTATTGGATAAGCCGTCCTTACTGCCCGGGATATCCCGATAATGCTTGAAACGTTTCCCGTCAAAACCGGTCAACCCCTCCATATAAGTACCCAGCCATAACTTGCCATCCAAATCTTTCGCCATACTAATCACGACATCGCCGGAGATAGCGTTCTCGCTTTCCCGCCCCGCCCGGTAGCGGACATACTCCCCGGTTTCCCGATCGTAACGTAATAGGCCGTTTCCGCTAGTACCGATCCACAGATCCCCTTCTTTATCTTCTACGATACAATTAAAGTCATTGTTAAAGATATCCCGCATCAACTCCAAAGGGTACCGGATAGTCTGGAATTTAAAAATGCTCTCATGATAATAGTTGATGCCGTTTTTATAAGTGCCGGCCCACATAATCCCCGTATCATCCCGATACAAGCAGATCACGCTATTCTGGCTCAAACTCGTTTGGTTAAACGGGTTATTTCGTATATAACGCATCCGGTCCAGACGTTTATCCAAGATATTGATACCGCCATGATCGGTAGCGATCCAGATATTACCGTTCATATCCTCCGCCACGTCACGCACCATTATAGAGGATAAAGCGACCGGGGTTTCGGTCGTATAATGTTTCCACTCCTTGCTTTTGGGATTTAGGCGAAAGAGACCTCTACTATATCCGGGATTTAAGAAAAACCACAGATCCCCGTCACTATCGGCGAACACATAGAATAACTGGGCATTCGCATATTGAGTCAGATACTCATCCCGATAGACAGGTTCTCCGGATGCCTTATCGATCCCCTCTACCACTCCCGAGGTATGGACTACATATAGACGATCGCCCACGTCACTCATATCACAAACCCGGCCATCCTCTTTATTTAGCGGATACGAATAAATCTTTCCCCTCGCTTGATCATAACGGCAAAATTCATTCGTATAGGTAGCGAAATAGAGTTGTTTATCATTGTCGACAAATATCTTAGCGGGAGGATTCTCTAGACGTAAGCTATCTAATATTTCCTTCTCCGGAATAAAACGGTCATTATCGGGCTCATATACGCAAAGTTGGTTCGTATTATAGGTAATCCAAATACGCCCATCGGCGGTTTCTTGAAGCTCGGAGACATGCTCCTCCCTAAAAGGCAACCCGCTTTCCTTGTATTTATAATGCTTAAACTCATACCCATCAAAACGGTTCACCCCAGAAGTGGTACCCAACCACATAAACCCCTTCCGGTCTTTCAGGATACAAGTGATCTCATTGGAAGACAGACCGTCCTGTACTCCCAGACGGTTGAAAAGAATATCTTCCGCCGCTAGTCCGGATCCCAACATTCCCCAAGACAGGATCATTATAATACAGAGTAGAGTTTTCGTTTTCATACTTAGCAAATATAGATATTTCCCGAGAACGAACCAAACCAACCTGTATCTAATTCTGCTGCAACGCGGGTTGCAGTAAACATACACGTAAAGTATCTATATATAAGAACATGATTATTAAAAATTATCCCGTACATTTGTCTTTCGATTGGAATAGAAATGAATAAGGCGCAATGATTGTTGTAAGAGATTTTGACAGACTGAAAGGAAAGGAACTGGTGGCTACGATCGGATTTTTCGATGGTGTGCATCTAGGACACCGTTTCTTAATCGACGAGATGAAAGAGATTGCCAAAGCACGTAACCTGCCATCGGCCGTAATCACCTTCCCGGAACATCCCCGGGCCGTATTGCACGCGGATTACCAACCGAAGCTATTAAATTCTTTCGAGGAAAAGTTACAGCAATTAGAGACTACCGGAGTAGATTATTGCATCGTATTGGATTTTACGATCGAGCTATCCCGGCTCTCGGCCAAGGAATTCATTACCTCTATTTTAGCGAAGAGCCTGCATGTAAAGACCTTATTGATCGGATATGACCATCGTTTCGGGCACGATCGGACGGATGGCTTCGAGCAATATGTCGTTTATGGCACCGAATGTGGTATCGAGGTGCTGAAGGCATCTCCCTATGACGAAGGGA
>ENA-OPDH01000196-OPDH01000196.1-human-gut-metagenome-genome-assembly--contig:-NODE-196-length-48397-cov-11.156531_pt1 | contig 48397 bp, 40 predicted proteins | sample MGYA00241260_ERZ501500 | MGnify/ENA primary metagenome ERZ501500 (study PRJEB25962, sample SAMEA2042519) | human gut metagenome | biome: human gut; feature: human-associated habitat; material: faeces...
ACATCCTGGGGCTGGAGAAGGTCCCAAGGGTTCGGCTGTTCGCCGATTAAAGTGGTACGCGAGCTGGGTTTAGAACGTCGTGAGACAGTTCGGTCCCTATCTGCCGTGGGTGTAGGATACTTGAGAGGATTTGTCCTTAGTACGAGAGGACCGGGATGAACATACCTCTGGTGTACCAGTTGTAACGCCAGTTGCAGCGCTGGGTAGCTAAGTATGGAAGGGATAACCGCTGAATGCATCTAAGCGGGAAACCCACCTCAAAACTAGGTATCCCCATTAAGATCGTGGTAGACCACCACGTTGATAGGTCAGGTGTGTAAGCACAGCAATGTGTTTAGCTAACTGATACTAATAATCTGATTGGCTTGATAACTTAACGTATAAATAATTTGCTTTATTATGAGCAGACTTCAGTTTTATAATAAACAGTAATTAGACGAACTGGTGGTAATAGCGAAGGTGTCCCACCCGATCCCATTCCGAACTCGGCCGTTAAACCCTTCATCGCCCATGGTACTTCGTCTTAAGGCGCGGGAGAGTAGGTAGCTGCCAGTTCTTCTAATTACTGTTTATTGTAACTCCCTTTCTCCTCCTCCTTAAACCCTCCGGTTCTCCGGAGGGTTTATTTTTTGCTTTCAATTTGTTATATGTTTCGAAATATTGCCGGTCTGTATTAACGCTGATGTATAATATTATATAATATATTATAGTAAAACGATTATTGCAAAAAAAAATAAACTATAAAGAATAAAATCATTGAAATTATAAATATTATGATATATACTAAAGTATAAACAATAAATGCTAACTTGCTATATAAGGAAAATAATATGACGGATGAAAATCTTGCTGCCTTGAAACGTCTGGAACTTATCCATGAGTATATTTATAATGAATGCGAAGGAAATATCTTTTATCCTCCCGAGCATAACCGTGTAATCTTTCTGCGTATTAAAAATGCTGCCGATATGCTGCTTAATAAAGCTGTTAAAATACTGAAACAGCAAAGGCTGCCGCATTATGACAATTCCGGCGAACTCTCTGTCAATACAATAGACCAAATTATGATGCTCATTTATAATACGCTTACGCAGCCGGATTTACCCGATAATGTTGAGCGGAAAATACGTGATGCTATCGTGCAGCTTGGTATTAATCCCGATGATTTGCTGCGTCTGTACCCGTGGCAGCAGAATTGAAAGCCCGTTTCTGAACGTTTCCTCTGATGCTTAAAGCCGAAACGATAAAACTTCTCTTTCTTGCTGCAAAAAATATGGATATCGCAGCCGGCTTAATCTCCGGCTTAATGTCCTTACGCCGCAATCTTCCTTGCCCTGGCCGCAAAATGATATGCCGCACAATCTGCCTCAGCTGGTACTCAGCGACCACTCTTCCTGCACCAGGCGTGCACGTAAGACCGCCCGTATAGCCTCCCGCTGCGAACTACAACTACTATGCTCCCTAAGTTATGCAGGATTGCTCCACTCATGGGCAGGATTTATATTTACTTTAAAAATATATAGCGTATATTGCTAATCGTTTGGAATTTTTTGGATAGTGTTGATATGTATTATAGTCTTTCTGAAATTTTTGCAATTGGCATCGGCCCATCTAGTTCGCATACAGTAGGTCCTATGAAAGCGGCTAAACGGTTTGTAGATAATTTAGGGAATAAAATTAGTAATGTTGCAGATGTAAAAATATATCTGTATGGTTCTCTTGCTTTAACCGGAATTGGGCATGGAACATTGAACGCGGTAATTTATGGGTTGCTTGGATATGAAGCTGATAAGCTTGATTTAACCAGAAACTATATCGAAAATATAAAAAATAATCGGCAATTGCTGCTACGCGGGAAACAATTAATATCGTTTGATATAGATTATAATTTTATTTTAGAAAAACAGATATTTTTGAAAGAACATCCCAACGGGATGAAATTTGTTGCCAGCGATACCAATGGAAACATTATCTTGGAGGAAACTTACTTTTCAGTAGGCGGAGGAACAATTGCCCGCAAAGATGAAATATCGCAAAAAATAGAGAGAAAACCTCTGGATGTGCCATATCAATTTTCAAGTTTTGCAGAATTAAAAGATATTTGCATAAAAAATAATTTTCAAATCAAAGATGTTGTACTGGCAAATGAACATGCTCTTTATTCTGAAAATGATACCAGAAAGTATATTCGCAAAATTGTTGAAATAATGCAGCAAAATATAGATCATGGAATAAATACGCCGGGAATCTTACCGGGAAGCATAAAGTTGCAACGCCGTGCGCCTGGAATGTATAAACGTCTGCAAGAGCGCTTTGAAAATAATGTTGATGACGCTCTGTATATTCTGGACTGGGTTAATTTGTGGGCTTTTGCCGTTGCAGAAGAGAACGCAGCCGGCGGAAAAATTATAACGGCTCCGACAATGGGGTCAGCGGGGATTGTCCCGGCTGTAATGCGCTATTACCAGCGTTTTGCCCATAAAAAAGCTTTTTATGATGAAGAAGCCGATATTGCATATTTGGCTACAGCGGCTGCTATTTGCTGTTTATACCGAACCAACGCCTCAATTTCAGGTGCAGAAGTAGGATGCCAGGGAGAGGTAGGGGTAGCTTGTTCTATGGCCGCAGCCGGATTAACCGCGGTTCAGGGCGGAACGCTCAGTCAGATAGAAAATGCTGCAGAGATTGGGATGGAGCATAATCTTGGATTGACCTGCGATCCAATAAAAGGGTTGGTTCAAATTCCATGCATTGAAAGAAATGCCATGGCTGCCATAAAAGCGGTAAATGCCAGCCGTCTGGCTGTAAGGGGAAGCGGACAATATAAAGTAAGTTTGGACAGCATTATCAAAACAATGTATGAAACAGGGCTGAACCTGAACAGTGATTACAAAGAAACATCTTTAGGCGGTTTGGCTAAAAATGTAGTTTGCTGATATTGTGCAGCGAATGTACAAACAGAATAAAACCGGCGATTCGGAATGAAACTCTTGATAATTTTTTTCACGAAAAGTCGTTTTCCTGCTAAAATTAATTAGATAAAACGGGAATAGAGAAAAAAACGGCGGAAAACCGCCGTTTTTCAAGGTTTTTCCTGTGCGTAACATTGATTTTTGTTTGATTTAATTAAAAAAATCTCCTCAAATTTAATTGTGAAGAGAATTCACTTTGTGTTAATTTTTTATGAGGAGTCCTCCAGTGAACAAAAATGAACTTATTGCTAGCATGGCTAGTGAAGCAGGTCTTACAAAGGCTGATGCAGGTAAGGCTTTGGATGCATTTATTTCTTCTATTACCCAGGCGCTGAAAGCGGGTGATGAAGTTCGTCTGGTTGGCTTTGGAACATTTGCTGTTTCTAAGCGTGCAGCTACAACCGGCCGTAACCCTCGTACCGGCGAAACCATTAAAATTAAAGCTCGCAAGCAGCCGAAATTTAAAGCTGGTAAAACTCTTCAAGATGCAGTAAACTAATTTTGAAAGAGTTGCAGATTTAAGCAGGCTTTTATTATAAAAGCCTGCTTTTTTATAAGTTATTGTTTTTTAGTGTAAATAAAATTTTATCAAAATTTTTGTTTTTTTTACTTGCAATTTAAAAAAATATCATTTATAAAATCACCTGTTAATGAGATGGGCGTTTAGCTCAGCTGGTTAGAGCATCTCGTTTACACCGAGAGGGTCGGGAGTTCGAATCCCTCAACGCCCACCATATAAAAACCTCTTCGTAGTGAAGAGGTTTTTTTGTTTTAAATTCTCAGGTACAATTTTAGCTTAAAATATTGCCTCTATATCCCTTATTTTCCGGCACTTTCCGATTTTTCATCAATCTCATTTATAGGCGCATTTGTGCGCTGATCTGGTCGCGTATCTATTTTTTATTTTTACCAATTTCCCAAAAAAGATACCAAAATAGATACTTTTGGTCGGGACAGACCCGACCATTTTCCCCTTAAAACTAAGGCTTTTTATTCCCAACTGTTCGCGTTTCAAAACCACTGTTTTTGTGTGCATAAAAATTTTTTCAAATTAGTCCGAACGATTTTTTGATTTTGCGGAGTGTTGTCTGTTGAAAGGAAAAAACAATGGATACAGACAATGCTTTTGAAACTTTGATTGAACTTCTCTCAACTCCGATAATGATTTTGCTTGATGAACAAGAAAACGGCGGAAAAGTATCTAATTTACTGGATAATAACGAAAAAGAGAGTGTTCATGTCACTCAAGAGGTGACCAATGGATAATTTAATCAATTTAATATTTAGTGCCGTTCTGGTGTTGATAGAAGAAAACAAAGAAAAAGACACAAAAGGAGAAACCGATGATTAAGGTGGATTTAAATGTGGACTTGCGCAAAATCCCGTCGCTCACATTTCCTGAATTAAAGGAATATTACGAGGCTCTGTTTAACATACCGACAACTTCCACCCGCAAGGAATATTATGTCTGGCGCATTACCAATAAATTGCAGGAAATGCGCTTCGGCGGGCTGGATAACAAAACACGTCGGATGTTAGAAAATATGGAAATTAAGGAATTAAGCGAGCATAAAATGGTTGCCGGTATTGAGCTCGTTAAAAAATACAAAGGTGCAACTTATAAAGTGCGCGTTGTCAACGGCGGTTTTATGATGGACGGTGAAACATATAAATCGCTCGGTGCGGTGGCCAGAACCATTACCGGGCGCAAAATATCGGGACAGGCATTTTTCGGAGTATAGCGATGGAAGAAATCAAGTGTGCGGTTTATACCAGAAAATCAACGGACGAAGGTTTGGAAAAAGAGTTCAATACCCTAGAGGCTCAGCGCGAGGCCGGCGAAAACTATGTTAAAAGCCAAAAGCACCAAGGCTGGGTGCTGATTAAAGAGCATTATGATGATGGCGGTTTTTCCGGTGGTAATATGAACCGGCCGTCACTTAAACGCTTGTTGCAAGATGTCGAAGCCGGCAAAGTGAATATGATTGTGGTTTATAAAATTGACCGTCTCACGCGTTCCTTAACCGATTTTGCCAAGATGGTCGATATTTTTGATAAATATAAATGCTCGTTTGTCTCGGTAACACAAAACTTCAACACTGCCGACAGCATGGGTCGCCTGACCTTAAATATGCTGTTGTCCTTTGCTCAGTTCGAGCGTGAAATCAGCGGAGAACGTATCCGCGATAAAGTTGCCGCTTCGAAAAAGAAAGGTATTTGGATGGGTGGTTGCGTGCCGTACGGTTATGAGCCGATTAAACGCAAGCTGGTCATTAAGCCTGATGAAGCCAAAGCGATTAAGTTTATGTTTGAAAAATATCTGGAGTATAAATCGCCGCTTGCCGTATCCAAGCTGATGGAAGAAGCCGGCATGAAAACCTTTGCCAGAGCCTCGATTGACCGCATGCTTAAAAACCCGATTTATATGGGCAAGATTAAACATCAAGGTGTGCTTTATGACGGACAACACGAAGCCATTGTCAGCGAGGAGATTTTTAAGGCGGCGCAAAATGTTGTAGCTGAAAAGCCGAAGAAACAACGCACTTGTATGTATGATAAAAATGAAGTCGGGATTATGCGCGGTCTCTTAATTTGCGGGTGCTGTCATTCATTGATGACACCGACTTCCAGCCAGGCGCATGGAATGAAGCGTTATTACTACACCTCAACGGTGGCGAAAATGTATGGACATCATAAATGCACCAACGGATCTGTGCCGGTGGTTACGATGGACGAATGTATGATAAAGATTGTATCACAACTGTTCTTGGACCCGAAAGTTTTTCAAGGTCTGCTTGAGAAAGTCGCGCCGAATAAATCAATGGAATTATTAAGGGTTTTGCGCTCGCCGGAACGGGTATTTAATAAGCTTTCGGAAAGACATCAACTGCTTTTAATGCGCCTGATGATAACCGGTGTGACGGTTAATGCCGAAACCATGGAGATAAACTGGACGGACTTAGGTTTGAGCCTGCTTCCGGATCATCTGTTGCAAAAAACAACCGGACATCAGACAATTTTGCCGATGCCGTTTGTAAAACATAAAGGTCGAACGGAAATTCATTTGCCGGAAAATATAGAGGTTGAACCGCATTTTGATAATGAGTTGATTAAAGGAATTTGTCTCGGGTTTAAGTATCAAAAAATGCTGGATCAGAAGAAAATGAGTATTGCCGATTTGGCTATCACAGAAAATACCGATGCTTCTCATATCGGTCGGCTGTTGCGTTTGACTTCGCTCTCGCCGGCAATTATTCGCACGATATTGAAAGGCCATCAACCACCGAAATTATACCTGCGCAACTTATTGCGTAAAACTATCCCGCCGATTTGGGAGGATCAGGTTAAACAGTTCGGCTTCACGATTTTAGACTAAGAAAATCAATCATTTACCGCCTCGGAATATATCCGGGGCAATTTTTTTATATTTTTTTTAAATTTTGCCGAACGATTTTCCGATTTTGCGGAGTGTTCCTTAGTGAAACAAGAATTTTAGAAAAGGAGAAATAACATGTTTCACAGAGACAAAAAACACTACGTTACTGCGGAAATCCGCAAAATTCCAGTTGCCTATCTGCTTAATCTTGAGATGACGGCTTTGGACGAACTTGAAAAGCGCATTGAGGAAGAAGGTAAACGCTCCGAGCTTGCCCGTAAATGGGTGGCCGGCTTAAAGCGTATTAAGCAAACGCTTAAAAAAGGAGGCGGCGATGGAAAATAGAAAAAACTCAATTATCATCTATCCGGCAGACTTCCTTGCTTCTGTGCATAACTTTAAGAAAAGCGAGATTGCAAATTTAATTGTCGCGATATGTGAATTTAATTTATTCGGTGCGACGTCAGTAAAATTATCGGAGCTGAATAAAAAAAGATTTGATGCGATTCAACAAGTGATTGCAAATCACAATGAGAAATGGCGTCAAACCTGCGAGATTAACGCACAAAATGCCAGACGCGCGGTCAGTCGTCGCAAAGCGAACGCTAAACGAACGGTCAGCGAAGTTATTGAGTTTCCGTCAACCGGTCGCCAACAGGAGAAGGAGTCGGAGAATGAGAAGGAATCTGATAAGGTTAATGATAAGGATTGTAGAGAAAGAGAGACTGCTCTTGTGGATAACTTGAGCTACATCGGAGCTCCGACAGCTGAAGATGTGTCCGGTTATTGTAATGAAATCGGGATAACGATCGACATACCTGCTTTCATCAGTTGGCACAATGAGCGTGGCTGGAAGCATGGCAAGAAGTGCATTGTGCGTGACTGGCAGAAGGCAGTTCGGCAATGGTATTGCAAAGATAACGAACTTTCCTTGCATGAATTTGAAGTTGCGGTCTTGAAGCGAGAATACGCAAAAGAGCTCAGCAAAGGCGGTGCGTTATGATAACCGTTGAGCAAATCAAGCAAGACCTGCAGACTGCGGCATTTGTTGATCGTATGATGCCAAAAGTGCAACCACCTAAAGCCTCGGGCTGGCAATTTGAGATTATCTATTCTCAGCAAGAGATGGAGTTGATGGAGAGTAAACCGCCCAAACTCCAACCAACCCCGGAACAAATTGATATTTGGGAGCGAGTGGTCTTAGACTGGTTTATGATTTTAGAACCGGAGGAACGACGGCTTGCATGGAAGCGAGCCAACCATATTCCTTGGAAATTTCTGTGTCGGGAATTCGGTTACGGACGAGCCGAAATGTGGCGACGGTTTCATCGGGTGTTAATAAAAATTTCCTTTTATCTCAAAGGGAAAAATGTTGGAGACAAAAAAGTATGAGACATTTTTGAATTTTTAGGTTATAAAACCGGATATAATCGGGGGCGATGAATAAATTGCTCCCGATTTGTCATTTTAAAGAGCTGTTTAAGGCTGATTTATCGGGCTTTTAACAACTATTTTGTCGCGACAATTTTTAGCGCGACAAATTCCCAAAAAATTATTATAAAAAAGGTTATAATGCGGTAGGCTTTGTAACCTTGGTATTATTATCTATTCATGATTAATCCCAAGTATTTGAAGTTCATGATTTTGATGTAACAAAACAAGCAAAAATGTTGCAACAAAAAAACATGCAACATTTTCAGCAAAATGGTTTATAAATACCAGTATGATTGGGGAAAAATGTTCTGAACAAAAAAGTACTTAACATTTTCACCGAATTTGACTAGAATTTAATGTATAATCGGGAGAAAGTTGTAATGACATCTTTGATGTTTACATTTTTCCCAAAAATGTGCAATATTTCAAATATAATCGGAAGAAATTGTGCGCACAACAAAGTCGTGGACATTTTTGCATAAAATGAGGTAATTTACTGGTATAATCTGCAAAAGATGTTGCGAACAAAAAACTCGTGGACATTTTCCCAAAAATCGATGTAATTCTGTGATATAATCGGGAAGTTGTTCCGAACATCTTAGCACTGGACATTTTACCTTAAATTGAAGTATTTTTGTTGTATCATCGGGAGGAAAAATGTGGTGCACATTTTTGTAGTGGACATTTTCACCGAAAAAGTGCTATTTTTTAGATATACTGGGAAGTAATATGTCCGGACATAAAATAACTGGACATTTTATCGGAAAATGAGATATTTTTGAGGTATAATGTGCAAGTAAGTGCACGCAAAATTCTTAACTTTAGAAATAACTCAAAAATAATATAATGCACTATCAATGAGTTACTTTGCGTGTTGGCATTTTTGAACAACTATTTTGTATAGACAATTTTTTACAAGACATTTTTAGCAAAAACATATACATTTCTTGGTATGATCGGGAGGTTCGAGTAACCTCCCGTTTTTCGTGACTATTTGAACTATCTGAACTCTTAATTCGGACTACCGGGGACGGCCTTAAAAAGCCGCCCCCGTTTTTTGTTTTAAATTTTAAACATCAGGGATTAATCATGAATAAAGAGATTTTCAACGGATTTCCGCAGTATATCCGTATCACAATCTGTGCTCAAATCAAAAAATTGTTGTCGACGCCGTACTTCGGTTATGACGACCGGGAAGATATTGCGCAGGACATGCTATGCCACTATTTGTATAAGTTTTACGAAATCCCTGATGTTGACGAAGCATTAGTGGTGCATGACCTGCGTCAATATGCCTTGCACTTGCTGGACAAACGAAAGCGAACCCGCGCACATTTAACATCCTCATTAGATTCTGATCAATCTGATGGGGATTTTTTTTGCGCCAATTTAAGCACATCTACTGACAATGTTCGGATGTTGACGGCTTATGAGTTTCTTGAAAGAGCCGATACACCGAAACTTAAAAACGCCATGCGACTTATCATGGAAGGTGAAAGCATTGACAGTGTGTCGCGCACGCTACATATTAGCAAAGAGACGATTTATAAGTTCTTCAAGAGAATGCGAGAACTGTAAATTTGCAATGCCGGCGCGGTGGTAACCAATGGGTCCTTCCTGACGATTTTTCGTATGCGGGGACGCAAGCCGCGCCGTTTCGCTAGCTGAACAGAAAAATTCCGGCTGGTCGGGTGCTTTGAAAAACAATGCAATATCAAATAGTTATAACAACCTCTTAAAATGCGGGCTGGTCATTTTATAAATCCGGCTGGTCACCTAGGGTTTTGAAAGTGAGAAAATATGGGAAGATTAGTATCAATGCGAGAATATGCGCGTATTCGCGGGGTGAACCTGAATGCGGTGCAAACGGCGATAAAATCCGGGCGTATTCATAAAACGAGAGATGATAAAATTGATGTGGACGAAGCAAACCGGGAGTGGTTTATGAATACCGATCCGGCACAGCAACGCAAACCGGATCCGCTGTTTGAGGCGCAAGGCGGCGTTCGTATGAGTAATATGGGAACCTTTCAGCAGGCCAAGACGGCAGATATTTATTATCGGGCGATGTTGGCTAAGGCTAAACTCAAGATGCTGACCGGCGAGATGGTTGACCGCAAACGTGCAGGCAGTTATGCCTTTAACCTCGGTCGGGCATTGAGAGATTTGTTTATGAGCTTCCCGGTGCGCTACGGTGCCTTAATTGCCGCCGAACTCGGAAGCGACGAACACCAAACCTCCGCAGTCTTGGACGAGTACATCCGTAAAATGCTCACCGAAAGCCAGGATATTTTAAACAAGGAGCTGTGAGATAAATTTCCACAAATTGCCGAATTTAGATGAAATATTTTGAAAATCAATGAGATATATTTGATTAAAAATGTTAGTCATCTTGATTTTTAAGTAAAAAATAGGGGCCGATATTCAGCCCCTATTTTGTTGGATGATAATTTAAGCGTTGGCTTTAAGGTAGTAAGTCCGGATGTCAGCTTTCTTTTCGGAGGCGATGGTTCCACCGGTCTTTTTAGCATAAGCTGACATCGCACCGCGTATAGAGTTTTCTTTCCATCCAAGGGCCTCGGCCATCTCTTTTAAGGTTGCACCTTCCGGACGGCTGAGCATCACAACCATAAAGGCTGTTTTGTCGCGGTGGTCTAGCGCTACCGGTTCTATTTTGATTTCTACTTTAGCTTTGGAGGTCGATTTTTTTGTTGTGGCCTTGGCTCTTGAGCTTTTCTTTTGTGTTGTCATTTTCGTATCCTTTCTATCTGGTTAACACAACACAATGAATGCTTGGAAATAAAATTATATCCAGTAAATAATGCAGAAAAAGTGCAGAAATACGCAAAAAATTCCACAAATTACCGAATGAAATATTACCAAACATGGAAATGAAATTATGCCAAAACTATAAATGGAAAACTGCCAAAATTAGAAATGAAGATTCTACAAATGACCGAACGAAAACTTCACAAATTGCCGAATGAAAAAGTCACAAATGCCCAAATTAGAAGAAAAAATAAGGGAGTAGAGGAAAATGAAAGGTAAATATTATTCTACGTCAGCTTCAAAAATTTTGTATGAATCAAATTCTATACTGTCAACACCCCTTATGAGGTCAATTTCATCTTCAGCCGCAACGTCTATTCGTGCTTGATCCAAAAATAAAACTTCTTCTTTTCTTTTAAGGTCTTTTTCGGCAACATTCAGTTGCTTTTGAATACGCAACTCCAACAGTCTGTCTGAAGCGGTAGATATTGTTTCGCGTATTTTTTTAACCTCTTGCCTTGCCTCGGACAGATTCTGTTCCAATACAGATTTTTGGCGGCTTGCCTTAATTTTAATTACATCCACATCGGCATCAAACTTGCTTGCATAATCGTTGACATAATGCTCTTTAAGGTTGCGCTGAATATGTGTATCTAACAAATCGCGACATGATCCTCCGGTTGCTTTTAACCAATAAGGATTGCGTTTCTCTTCAGCATTGAATTCTTCAGCTGGTGAATTGATGATTTTATAGCATTCGTCCTCTGTCATAAGACGGCCATTAGCTGTATTTCCAACCAAAATATCGTATTCAGACAGGAATTGACGGCGGCGATTACGTAAAACAATATTATAAAATTTTATTGTGCACTTTTCAGTCGGATCAACGGTTTTAATTTCGGCTTTATCAGCACATTCAATTTCCCCTAAGATACCGCGAACCAGTGGTGATGTTAAGGTTATACGTCCACCAACCGGTTTAAAATCTTTACTCATGCCATAAGTTCTGCGACCGGCATATGGTACGTTTCTTGTTCCGGTGTAGTAGTAAAATAAGTGCGGCAATTCCTTATCGGTCGGTAAAGTCAGCGTTTGATTATAATCGTCGATTACATATTCCGGATGCTTAGTCGCAAAATAAAACTTTACAACTTCCCATAAATCTTTATTCAAAAACTTCGCTTGTTCCTCTATGTATTTCGGCGAAACCGATACTTTCTCCGCAATATCTTTGGTAAACGTAGTAAAGAGAGAGCTTTCAGCCGCCGAAACGATGCGTTCATTCGGCTCGCGGTTTGTTTCCAAGTTTGTTTCCATATCTGTGCGTATATCGGCAAGCGTACGGCGTTTTTGTAAAACAGCTTCCAGTTTAACATCAAAATTACCAACAATATCGTCCGACATACCGAAAATACCCTCAAATTGCAGAGTACGCTTGTTTATCAGCTCCAAAATACGGACATCGGATATATTTTCTTTGCTTAGAAGATTGATAACCAAAACGTCTGATTGCTGGCCTTGGCGGTGGCAACGACAAATACGCTGTTCCATTTCCATGGCGTTATAAAGCAAATCATAATTAACCACAACCGGACAATATTCGATATCCAAGCCTTTGGCCATAGCATCATTACAAATTAAAATTTGCAAATCTTTTTCTGCCCGAAAACGTGGCAGAGCATCATTTTCTGTATGACTGATGACATTATATCCGGCGGTGGTTAGCAAATCAGCCAAAACCGGCACGGTTGCAAGATTGTCCACGAACACAATAGCTTTTTGTGTTTCCTTACGCGATTTTAAGTGTGCAAATGTCGTTTTAATGGCCTTGACCAGTTCTTCCATTTTAGTTGTTTGTGTTATTTTGACCGCCATATCGCGCATTGATTCTAAAATGACACGCTCATCGCCTTGTGTTCGCTCAATGGGTGCATTAAGCATGGATGCAAAAGCTTGTGGCGATGAAGCTAAAATATGGTAAAACATCAGAGCCAGCTGGTAATTATCCATTTGCGGATAAGCCTGTTTTTCAGCTAAATTTAAGTATTTTTCGGTCAGTTCATAAATTTTCTTTTCATCATCTTGAGGTACATAGTTCAAAACAACCGGTAGACGGCGCGTAAAGTTTACATACTGGCTTGCTTGGCTTTTGAGAGTACGAAAAGCAAATTTTGATACCCAACTTGAAAGCTCCGGATAGTTTTCCGGCTTTCTAAAATACCGGCGATAAAAGCTGTCAGGATCTGGCAAAACGCTTTCATTAATAAAATGTATCAATCCGTAAATGTCCATGATACTCATTGTTATTGGTGTCGGTGTTAATAATAGCTTAAAAGCATCGCCGACCGCGTCTTTAATGGTTATTACTGATTTATTATCCGGCTTAAAAAGAAAATCAGCCTCATCAAATATAGCCAGATCCCAGCGAATACTTTTGATTTTTTCTGCCTCGCGGATGACATCATCGTATGTGACAAGGCAAATGCCTTTGCTATCGGCGGTATATTCTTCCCATTTGATAACTGGTAAAGTGAACTCTTCATCAAGTTTTTGTTGCCATTGCGCCATAAGGTTTTTGGGCAAGACAACCAATATATGTTCTTTTCCCTCATACCAACGCTGAGCCACCACAAGCAAGGCCTCGTATGTTTTACCGAGAGAACCCTCATCGCATAAAATGCAACCTTTTAACACCGATGAACGCAAAGCAAATCGCGCCGCGGCAATCTGATAAGGTAACACTTTAATTTTTGAAGAAGCATAAACCGCAAGCAAATTATCGTCATTACGAAAACTTGCCAATCGTCTGGCTTCCACCACAGCGGCAAATTCGGATACAAAACGATACGGCTTAGTTTCTTCCATATTTTACACCGTTTTTTTGAATTCCTGCCAATTTCTGACCGGTTGTTCGGAGTAGATAACATTATCAAGAGCTTTGAAATGCTGTGCGCCACAATGGATCTTTTGTTGTTCTTCTGGTCGCAGGTCATAGAACGAATCTGTTCCTTTAGTTTCAAGCACAAAATAAAGCTTCTGTTCGCCGTTTTTCTCTAAATAAACAGCCCAGTCCGGATTATAAGTACCGATAGGTGTATCAATCTTAAACCGACTTGGAATTTTAAAGAACATTTTAACGTCCGGATCCTCATCCAAAGCCACAGCAAAAGGCTTTTCAACTGTGCTACTATCATAAATAACATAATCATAAACGCTGTTTTTAACTGCAACAGCATTGCGATCAAGGTTGGCAATCAGTTCTTCACTTGAGAAAATCTCTTGCACAGCATATTCTTCGCCGGCCAATTTAATGTACTTAATCCCGTCAATAGCCAATGCATGACGATTGCGCTGGATAATTTCCAAAACCTTTTCGTAGAAGTCTTGCGGGTTCTTCAAAAAGTCTCCGGCTCGGCCACTTTCTTGAATGATTTTATTCACGGTAGAGCGTTTCAGCAATGTTTTGGTAGAGATTAAACGCAAGATATCCGGTAGAACATTATAACTCTTTTCCAAGTTTTGGGTAAACATCGCACCAGCTTGAGCAGTTACTCCTGACTTTTGAATATCAACTGAGGCTGTCTGACTAAGTAAACGGGCCGAAGCAATTTCCGGCATTTCGCGAATATCTTTAATACTGTCTGCTATCAACTTTTCTAAATCAAACTGCACACGATAGGTGGTCTTTTGCTTAATCTTATTCCAAAGTTCCATAAATTCCGGCGATAATAGTGCGCGTTTATTAAGTTTAACCGTTACATCTTTAGAAGCATCTCGGATATTGAGTTTATTATCAGCCTTGTTCATAGACTGTAAAATCGCACGTTGTGCGGCTTTTGACCAACGCTCGCTTAAATTAAGTGTACCGGCGGCAAGCTGTGCTTTCATTGTATCTTTAATCTTATTCTTGCTATCAATGACTTTTTTATCCTTTAGCTCATCCATGATCGCGGCGGCTTCCTCATACGAGAAGGTCTTTTTCTCAACAACAGTTTCTTTATATGTTGTGTTAGCAAGTGTGGCAACCGACACCGGCTTTGAAGTTTTGATCATATCTTGAACATGTGTTTTTACCGGCTCCGGCATCGGGATATTTTCGATTTTAATTTCTTCAGGTTGAATTTCAGATTTAATATATCCGACATTATCAATGACACCGAATTTTTGCAAATCTTCCACAATAGCGGTGGCCTCGCTTTCGCTGACCGTACGCTCAACCTCAACTTCTTCATCATAAGCGTAACCGATAAGCATATCCAACTCAAACATACCAAAGCGAACACCGGTTTCGTCTTCAATTTCTTTTTGCAACTTCTCGGCAAATTCGGCAAAGCTCTCGTTTGCGATAACGTGCAATACGTTAATATCTTTATCCTCAATCCGCTCGCCGTCCTGATTAACGCAAAGTCTTAAACCGCGCCCGACTTTTTGGCGGCAAGTAAACAGCGACTTTTGCTCGATCAGCGTGCAGACTTGGAAAACGTTCGGATTATCCCAACCTTCCTTTAACGCCGAGTGCGAAAAAATAAAGCGGAGCGGACATTCAAACGACAACAGCCACTCTTTATCTTTCATGATGGTATTGTAGGTGTCGTCATCAGCCTGTGTGTCGCCCTTAGTATCTTTGTATTTACCTTTTTTATCTTGGGAGAAGTAACCGTTGTGCGCTTTGTTTACGTCTGTATCAAATTTCGTTTTCAAAATAGCATACTTCGGCTTGTTTATCAGCTCGTTATAGCATTCTTCAAACATTTCGGCATAAATACCCTTGCTACCGTCTTCTTGGCGATATTTTTTAACTTCATCAATAAAGAACAGCGACAAAACCTTAATACCCTTATCAAAATAGCGCAGTTCTTTATCAAGGTGTGTTTTAATGGTCTGATAAATTTGCGCACGCTTTAAAACGTTTTCATCAACGCTACCGATGGCTTTACCCAAAGCAACATATTCGGAATTAGCAAATTCCACGCCCTCAAAACCTTTGGTACAGTCAATACCGGCGACAACATAACCGTCATAAATTTTGCGGTGACCGGATTTCATAAATAAGTCGTCATTCGGCTTGACCGTTATGACTTTACGGGTAACATGACCGTTTTCATCTTCCACATCAATCTCAATTTTAGCCGAAAAGCCGTTGGCGTTTGAAACGTCTTTTAAGGCGATATACGGCTTGTTTGAATCGTTGATAACCGAGTTTGAAATAACGCTGATTTGCTTAACCAAGCCCATTTGGTACGCATCAACCGGCGTCAAACGATAAACAAGATTCTGCTTTTCGCGGTGGGTGGCGGAATAACGCAAAACGCACAGCGGATTAAGCATCGCGATGGCTTCCTTTGCCTTTGGCGTGTTATCAACACTTTGCGGCTCATCAATAATCACAACCGGATTTGTGTCTTGAATATAGCGCATTGCCGTTTCGCCGTTGAGCTTGTCTTGCTCTTGATTGATAATGTTTTCGGCTTTTTTGAACGCGTCAATATTGATAATCATAATCTCGATATTGCTTGAAGTCGCAAAAGCACGTACATCAGAGAGTTTGGCCGAATTATAAATAAAGTAGCGGTACGGCACGCCGTCATATTGATTTTTGAAGTATTCTTCAGTTACCTGGAATGATTTATTAACGCCCTCGCGAATAGCCACACTCGGCACAACAATAATGAACTTTGTAAAGCCGTAGCGGTGGTTAAGCTCCAAAATTGTTTTTGTATAAACGAAAGTCTTACCGGTTCCGGTCTCCATTTCGATAGAGAGCGGCACCGCCTTAATGCCGTCAATGTCGGTTTGCGGCAGAGAATGAGCCTTTTGGATTGCATGAAGATTGTTGTTTATAGTTTCTTCATCTAACACCAACTTGTTACCAAAACCGAATTCATTTTGCAAAAAAGAGGCTTGCGCGGAGTTATCAGCAATCGAAAAGGTCATATTGGCTTTTTCTTGGCCTTTGAACAGTTCCACCGCCGCATTTACGGCATCGGTTTGAAATTCTTGATTCTTAAACTTTAGTTTCATGCTTTTTTCTCCAATTTTTTATTCGAAAGAAGCTCATCTTTTATTTTAGTGCCTTCATAAGGAGTATTGAATACTGTTTTTTTCTTTCCTTGATTTAAATATTCTACAACACCCATTATATAATCAGCACCATCAATTTCTATTATTTCTGTGCATGGTTGAGCTATTTCATAAACAACGTGTAATTTTCGCAATTTTAATTTGACATCTTGTTTAATGATATAAGCATCCGCAAATTCAATATCTTTTTCATGAAGTCCATAGCTATCATCTTTATTCGCTATTTTTTGCTGTAACTCATATAAAGAATATGTTTTGTTTGTAATTTTATCTTCAATAAAAATTTCATTCGTTAAACCTGAAATGTGATTTTTTTCTATATCGATATTGTTGTCCCTAACATATTGTTCATCAACGAATGTGCTACAGCTGATTATTAGCGGCGATGAAAGCATCGTAATATTTAGTGATATTTTTCTAACAAGTGGTTGTCCATTTTCATCAACCCAATCACTATCATTTTGGTTACGAACACAAAGTATCTCTATACCGCAGTTTTTAGCTTTTTCTTTTGCTCCAGATTGATACCCTTTAGTGGTTGCAATAATACCTCGAACAGTCGGAAAATCTGCCAATTTTCCTACCAAAGCATCAATTTTTTCAATAGATACAGGAGAGTTATAATCTTTACATTCTATTATCGTGTTATAAGTTATACCACCTTGTTCATAATCCCATAGTACATCAAATTGCCGTTTAATCCCGAATCTGTCAGGAATTTCTTCGTTATGGCGCACTTGAATATTTTTTTGCCCACACTGATTTTCTGAATCTAAAATTGCTTGCATCAATTTTTGAACAAACCGTTCATACTCAACACCGGTATTACTCATCGTTCACCTCAGATAGTAACATGTTTTGATAATAAGATCTTTTCTTGTACAATATGCGTTAAAAGTAGCCTGATTATCATTAAATAACTCCACCGCCGCATTTACGGCATCAGTTTGAAATTCTTGATTCTTAAACTTTAGTTTCATTTACACATTCTCATAAAATCAATATGTTATGCTCCAAAGGTGTCGAATTCGACACCTTTGAAATCAGTTCTTTTTATCACTAGTATTATCTTCCAATAGATATGTTTCCGGTGTTAAACGCTTAAGTGATTTTGTGAAATCATAGTTATTCAAGCGTTCAAGCTCTATTTGGGCGATCTCTTGTAATTTTTCTAAGCGCGTCTTTTTATCAAGACCTTCACGCATCATTGCCGCATTTTGGCTTTCAAGATTGGTAATTACTAGCAATTCATTGATACTTGCAGAATCTCTTATATTTTCGTCTTTTGCTCTATCTTTATTTTTTTCTCTCCATTCTTTTGCGGTCATACCAAATACAGCAATATTAAGAAAGTCTGCTTCCTCAGCATATTCCCAATCCTTAATCCATTTTCTCGATTTTGGAATTACAAATTCTTTAACAGCATCGGTGTGAATTGTATAATTAGCTTTACTTAAAACACGTTTTACGTTCCATTCTATGTTATAAGGGTTTGTTTCAATTGCCTTAAGACGCTCGTATTCCTTGATTAAATACAATTTAAATTGTGGACTTATCCATGAGCCAAATTCGAATGCAATATCAACATGAGCATATGTTCCTCCTCCATTGCCGGATTTAGAGACCATACCAATGGCATTTGTTGCATCAATCCATTTCTTCGGTGTCAGGGTAAAACTGTTTAAGCCAGCTTCTTTCCGAAAGGTGTCGAATTCGACACCTTTGAAGCTTGGATTATGCATTTGCTCCCACAATCCAAGAAATTCAACGGTATTACGATTTCTCATCCAGTTTTTTATATGGTCAGTTCCTTCTTCGCCCCGCACCATATCTGTCAAACAAATGTAGTCCTGTCCATTAACCTTTATGACAGAGATTTGATTGTCATTGACTGTAATCTGTTTGTTTTTCTTCTTAAAGAACATATTTTTTCCTTTCTAAATCTAATTGTTTTTTAATTATGGCGATTTTGCCATAATTAAAGCAACATAATTTCCACGCCGCTGTCTTTGCTTATATAGAAAGCGTTTGAGAGGGCTACATCGTCCTTAAAGGCTTCTTCGGCAGCCACAATCTTTGCCGGAGCAAGTTCGCACATAGCGGTTACATCTTCCGGTGTGATGCCGCCGTTTGAGCCGTCCAAGCAAATAAGAATTAAGCCATCGTCGCCGATTGAGTAAACCTTGCGACCGTTGATATTATTTTCAAAAACCTGATAAGTCGCAGGAATACCGAGTTTTAGCATAACTTCATAAACCACATCAAGTTCGGAACGACCTTTCTTTATGCTTTCAATCATTCCGTCCATACGATTAAATAAATCAGCCGTATCGGTGCTGGCAAGCGGTGTATCGTCCCATTTAACCAGATTTGACGTATCCAGTTTCAAAACCTTAAAGCCAACGTCAGTAAGTACTTGTTTGGTTCCATTTTTAGAAAATGTTTCTGCAACACCATCCTTATATGTAGCTTCTGTTTTATTGCCTGTGTTAAATGAGCTAACCATTCCTAAATCTAATAATGTTTCAGATTGTCCTGTTTCTTTCACCACTTTTTCTGTCATTTCTTTTTGAATTTTAGCACCGGCGCGACGAATGCGCTCTTTACCGATTTCGCAAATGTTCTTATACGTTTCATTATCTGTTAGCTCCGGTAATTGAACCATGATAAACTGGCGTTTGCCACCATCTTCCGCATTTAATTGCATAACTGCATGAGCGGTAGTGGCAGAACCAGAGAAGAAGTCGAGAACAATTTGAGGATCCTTGCCAAAAGTTCCTAATTGTAAACATTTTTTGATATATTCTACAGATTTAGGAAAATCAAAAGGTGTTTTTCCAAATAATTTTCCCATCATTTCTTTACCATTTTCATGATTCATTTCTTTTTCTAACCAAAGAGCTTTACTTTTTGTGAAAAGACTTGTTCCTTCTAAATAATCTTTTCTAAAAACGCTCCATTTTCCTGTGCTTGCATGGTTAGCAACTAGTAAATTCGTATAATTGGTTGCCTTTTCTAATCCCCATGTCCAACAGCCATCTTCGCCTTGGGAATTTCGAGGATAAATTTCAACAGTATGCCTGTCTGTTTTAGTAAGAGAAACATCCAATTTATTGGGATCAGCATATAACGGATAAAACATAAGAGGACGATTGCTTCTGTTAAAAACAGGATTCCTATTTCTTAATTCAAGGAGGCGATACTTACCATGTTCATCTTCCTTAGAGTATTCCGATATAGCTTTATCGTCTTTTGGTACCTCATGCAATCCATCAATATCTATATTCTTTGTATAAACAAGTAAATATTCGTGAGTTTTAGCTATAAATCTGTCAAAGGTTCTTCCTCTTGGATTGGTTTGAACAATTACTTGCGCTACAAAATTCTCTTCTCCGAACACTTCGTCACATAAGCGGCGGAGGTTTGTTACCTCGTTATCATCAATACTGATAAAAATTACACCATCATCACGAAGTAAATTAGCGGCCAAACGTAACCGCGGATACATCATGTTCAGCCAGTTGGTGTGATAACGTCCCATTGTTTCAGGATTAGACTTGGTGGTTTGGCTGGTAATTTCTTTATACTTGGCGAGTGGATCTTTGAAGTCGTCTTCATAAACAAAATCATTGCCGGTATTATACGGCGGATCAATGTAAATCATCTTAACTTTGCGATAATAAGCTGTTTGCAACAGCTTTAAGACTTCTAAATTGTCACCCTCAATGTAAAGGTTATTGGTATTTTCAAAGTCAACACTTTCCTCCGGACAAGGGCGGAGCGTGCCGGTGGAACGTTTACCAGCAATCCGATAGCATTCAGATTTGCCTTTCCATTCAAACTTATATTTTTCAAAGTCATTGTCGATATATTCGCCACATAAAGACAAAAGTTTATCAATATCCAGCTTGCCCTCAACAAAACATTGAGGAAACACGGCTTTCAAACGTTCTTTATCCGTCTCAGCCACGTCCAAGCTCTTGCTATCTAACTTTTTAATATCCAATTCTTGCACCATAAGTCCACCTTATTTTAAGTTTAAAATCTTTTTAGCATTTTATGTCACACACTCAAAAAAGCAAGAATTAGAATCGGTTATTGGCAGATTTTTCAATAATCTGGTAAAACCTTTTGATATATGCTTGCTTTTTGTGTTTTCAATCCCTACATATTGTTATATTAACTTTTTTTTAGGAAATAACGCAAATGGTCTTTATTACAGAAGAAAAATTACTATCATGGACAAAACCAGCTAGTGATAGTGAAGAAACAAGATGCGATTCAACAATTGCCAATATCAGGAACTGCATTCAAAATTATGATTTTGGAAGGTTAGGTCAACCGGAAATAAGATTAAGGGGCTCATACAACAATAATACTAATGTAAAAAATGACAGTGATGTCGATATGTATGCCTTGTTTAGTAATTTTTGGTACAATTTTGACCAAAATTTTCAGTGCATTCCATCATATGGCACGGGGCCATCTTACTCAGAATTTAGAAATGCAGTTTATTTAAGTCTCAGGCAGAAATATGGTACAGAGAATGTCAAAAACGGAAACAAATCTCTGAAAATCAAAAGTAATACATATAGAGTGAATGCAGATGTTGTTCCTGTTATAATAGCTCGTTATTTAGGACATGACTCGCTTAAAGGAGTGGCATTTTTCTCTCAAAAGGGACAATTTATTATAAATTTTCCAGATCAAGATTATAATAATGGATGTGAGAAAAATAAAATTACAAACAATCGCTATAAATTCTTTGTCCGTATTTTTAAGAGGTTTAGAAATGAACTTGAAGTTGAAGGTGTTTTAAAATTTAAAATTCCATCGTATGTTATAGAAAGCTTATTGTATAATGTTCCTGATCAATATTTTATGTCGGAAACCTACATGATAGGATTGATTAACATAGTCAATTATTTGTTTGGTAGGCTTAATATCTCTCGTTTTGTTGAAGTCAATCATATCAAAGATATGTTTAGACATGATTTATTTCCTGAACAAACCGCGACAAGGATGGAAGTAAAAGCATATCTATCTTTGATATGGCAATCAATATCAGAGGCACAAGCGGCATGAGTAGGACTAGGTTATATGTGTGGGGTTCCATACTGTTATTGATATTTAGCATAATTAGCTATTGTTTTGAGTATAGTATGCCACGAACTTATACCACTTCTTTAGCTATTACTTGGTTTTTTTGGTTGATATGGGATTATTGGTTGTGGCAATTGTTTGCCGGAAAGCTTGGTGTTCCTAAAAGAATATCAGGTAGATGGCAAGGAGAATTAACATCTTCATACGATGTATCGAAACTTGTTAATATTGCAATAAAACAAACATTTTCTAATATTCAAATTGAAATAAAAACTGATCAGGTAACTAGTCATAGTATTTTTGCGCATTGGGAAAATAGTTCTTCACTATTTCCCCGTTTACTGTATATATATCGGACTCAATCGTTGGCCTTTAGCGATAAAGACAATATGCCACAATATGGAGGCGGATTGTTATGTTTACAAGATAAAGATGTTATGACAATACACTATTGGACATCCAGCCAAACAAGAGGCTACATTAAATTAAAAAAAATATCATCGCATTTATAATATGTGAAGAGGAAAATGAAAATGGAATGTTTACAATGTTTCTGTAATTTTTTATGTGATTTTATTGTTTTACTAAAAGAAAACTCTGAATGGCTGTGTGCAATTGCCTTAGCTGTTTTTGCCTGTATGCAATATAGGATTATTTTGAAACAAAAGAACCTTGCTCTGCTTGATAGAAGATTGGAATTAAAAAATAAGTTCGAAAGTTACGTGGATGAAAGGTTAAAAAATTACCTTGAACCAGAATTAAATATAAATGCTTTCAAGGAAAACTACGAAAATATGACTAAGATGGCTGGGGATGCTTGTATGTTGTTCAATAAAGATATTTCTGAAAAAATAATGAGGTTAGCTGAAAGATTTGAAGAATTAAAAACATCTGTTCATTACAATAGCAAAAGAACAAAAAAGATGATTTGGGTGTCTATAATTTGCACGGTGGAGAATTTGAAAAAGATTATGGTCAGATCCATGCACAAATAAACCACCAAAAAAATTTGCTTGTAGCAGATATGCACCTTATTATGCGAAAAGATAGAGTTTAGATAGATTATGCTCAAAGTTTTGTTTGTATGTTTGGGGAATATTTGTCGGTCGCCGATGGCGGAGTTTGTTTTTAAGCAAATGGTTGAGGAGCGCGGTTTGTCTGACCAATTTGAAATTGATTCTGCCGCAACTGAAAGTTACAACGAGATGTGTCATGCCGGCATTCATCATGGCACACGCGAGATGCTGAAATTCATGCATGTGCCGTTTGAGGAGCATTATTCGCGTCGCATTCGTCAGCACGATTATGCTTATTATGACTATATTTTGGCGATGGACGACAGCAACATTGAGGACATTCAATCGCTCGTCGGTCCGGATACGGAAAACAAAATCCACCGCTTATTAGATTTTACAGACCACCCACGCAACATCCGCGACCCATGGTACACCGGCAACTTTGACGAGAGCTATTGGGATATATACGAAGGCTGTCAGGCATTTTTAGAGTATTTGAAATTATAAGATATTTTAACAGCCATTTGTAATAGCTAAATTTTACCTTGCAAAAATTAGCTTTGTTAAATAAACTCTGCTTAAATAATAAAAGGACTTCCGTTGATATGAACCGATATTTTTACGCAGATACAATTGAGAACTTTATAAAGAGTGATTCTAACTATATCTTAGGCTCGCTCGTAAGAAACTCACCGTTTGACATTACGGATCTGCAAAGAAATGCATGGGAAGAAGAAATTAATTTGTTGAGTTCCATTCTGCAGAATGAAAAAGGACAAATTATTTTTGAATACGATATTCCTCGGTTGGGCAAGCGAATAGATGTTGTTTTACTGATAAGCGGAATTGTTTACGCTTTGGAATTTAAGGTTAATTCCACTGAATATCTGCGTTAAGATATAGAACAGGTATGGGATTATGCGTTGGATTTGAAAAATTTTCATGAAGCTAGCCATAATTTGACGGTTGTTCCGATTTTGATTGCCACAAATGCTAAAGATAGTTCACAAATTCAGCAATTTAGTCACTATAATGACCTTGTTTTTGAACCTATTTTATGTAATGCCGGTGAACTCAGTAATGTAATTCAAAAAATAAAAGCTCGACACGCTGTAAATATCGACTTGAGCGATTGGAAAAACAGCCGTTATAAGCCAACACCGACAATTATTCAGGCGGCAAGTTCGCTTTATCTAAATCACTCGGTGAAAGATATTACGCGTACAGAAGCTTCCGGTCAAAGTTTACAGCAAACAACAGATTTTATCTCTCAAATTATACAATATTCCCGAGATAATCATGAAAAATCTATTTGTTTTGTAACTGGCGTGCCTGGAGCCGGAAAGACCTTAGTAGGCTTAAATGTTGCTGTTCAACAATTCAACCAAGGTGATTTAGCGGTATATCTGTCCGGCAATCAGCCGTTGGTGGATGTTTTAACCGAAGCGCTGGCCCGTGATAAAAAAAGACAAGAAAATGAGAAAAATCCAGAAAAGCATTATACACTCACTGAGGCAAGGCGGAATGTAAAATCCTTTATTCAAATCGTGCACCATTACCGCAATACTTCTTTAAGCAAAATTAAGACGCCAATTCGCGATGGGATTTTGGAAATTGATCCAGCAAAAGTTAAAAAGCATCAGGAAGATGGTTATTCAGAAGTTGAGCACGTCGCTATTTTCGATGAAGCTCAACGTGCATGGACACAACAACAGTTAGCTAACTGGTTATCACGTAAACAGGGGATTAAAGATTTTCCAATGTCTGAACCAGAATTTTTGATTTGGTCATTGGATTTGCGTGAGGATTGGGCTGTTATTATTTGTTTAGTTGGCGGTGGTCAGGAAATTAATACCTGTGAAGCAGGCATTTCTGAATGGCTTAGAGCTATCAATAGTAGTTTTTCTAATTGGAACGTCTTTATTTCCGATAAGTTAAGGGATAAAGAATACGCAACTGGTGAAATTGATAAATTACTAGAAAATAATTCTCATGTTCGGAAGAAATCAGATTTACACCTCGCTGTGTCAATGCGTTCATTCAGAGCAGAACAACTTTCTGAATTTGTGCATGCTCTTTTGGCTTCAAACGTTGATGAAGCTAAAAGATTATATGAATCTCTTAAAGAACGGTACCCGATAGTTTTAACGCGTTCATTAGATAAAGCAAAAGCATGGCTCAAACAACAAAAACGCGGTTCCGAACGATATGGTATGTTAGTGTCATCTCAGGCTCAACGTTTAAGACCATTATCTATTGATGTTCGCTGTAAACCTGATACGGTACACTGGTTTTTGGATGATATTGATGACATTCGGTTCTCTTTATTTTTGGAAGATGCCGCTTCAGAATTTGATGTTCAAGGTTTGGAATTAGATTGGACATGTATTGTTTGGGATGGTGATTTACGGCGTGAAAATGATTCTTGGGGCAATTATTCGTTTACAGGTAACAAGTGGCAAAATATTCGTTCTGAAGAAAGAAAATCTTATCAAATCAATGCTTACAGGGTTTTGTTAACGCGTGCCAGACAAGGAATGGTTATTTGTGTCCCGGAAGGAAATCCAGAAGACGGTACCCGGAATCCGGATTATTACGACGGAACATTCAATTACCTGAAAAGCATCGGATTAGAAGAGATATAAAGATAAAATTGGACAATATCATGAATAGAAAGACCATTTTATCCAGTCACTTTCCTGAATTTGTTGAAAAATGGAAAAGGTTTCAGAAACAATTTAAGAGAGTTACATCTTGGTATATTACCAGTGATTACTGTCTTGATGATAAAAAGAAACCAAATGATGTCATGACTTTTACGGTTTTCCCTTTTTGTCATCCGTATTTATTAAAGGAAGCCATAAAGAACAATTTGCCTAAGGATATTAAAGATTTTACAAATCTTTCAGACAAGGCAATTAATTATATCAAAAACTCTTATTATTTTTTCACGCTTGCTTTTGTAATTGAAGGTAAAAATGAGATTTTTAATTTAAATACAAATAAACAACTATTGGATAAAACTATTAAGCTTATGGAAGATTGGCCTGAAAAGAAAAGAGAAGAATTTATTCATAAAATGAAAAAATTTAGAAATTATCTTAATCGCAAGGCAATTGATAAAAAAACACTTTCTGATATAGGAATCACAGTACATATAATGTCAACAATAATAGAATTTCTCATGGTAAAAGCAAATGCTAAACATATTTATTGGATTTCCGATAGAGATACAATAACAAGTTTTCAAGATGGTATTGTTCATGAATTTATACGTTTAGGATGTGCTAGTTTATTAAATAGAAGAATCCCTGATGACCAAATGTATGGTTTTGTGGATGCAAAGGAATATGATAAAGAAATATGTGACGAATTTATAAGAGTACCAGATTACATTTGTGGTTCACTTGCTTCGATGGATTTCAATAATGTAGAAGAAATTCCTGATAAACATTATGATTTGTTTGATAAAAGTATAGTTGATAATGAAAGAATTTTTATCATGAATATAAAACATGGGGAAAATGAAGACACTTTAAGTGATTTGAAATTTACAAGATCCTGAAATTTTATTTCTGTTTTTGGTACTCTGCTTTTAGCTCATTTTGGCACTGTTTATATCGGGCGGTCATTTGCTCTAATTTGAATTGTAAACGGTTGAGGCGGTCGCGCGGTCTGACTGGTAGCGGGTTGCCGTAGGCCTTTTTTAGTAAAGTTTCGATTTGAGTTAATGTGCGGCTGGCGTGATAATAAACCATCACAAAGTTTGTCCGGTTGCTCGGTTTGATATTCTCGTATTTGCGCATTTTCATAATTCAACTCCCATGTATCGGCAGTAAGAGGATCCGGACGGGTCAACATAAAGTGTTGGTTTGCCAGGGCATTGTAAGGCAACTACTTGGCGGTGGTTTTCGTCGTCGTAGCCGCCTTTGCCGGATAAAAAGATGTAATCGTCAAGCGGAGCTCGGCACACTGCATCATACCAGACCGGAGGAAGGTTGACCGTTTCTGCAACTGTTACTTCTTCGACCTGATTGTTATAGCGCCGGCATAATTCCATCACTTCGTCAATATCTGAGGGCTTCCGGACCATGTAAATCTTAACTGTTTTCATTGTATTTCCTTTCGTTGTAATACAATGAATGCTTGGAAATTGGGCAATATCAAGTACAATATGACGTTTGTCGCACAATTCTTCAAAATTTCAGAGAAATACTGATTTTTTGAGCGGCTGTATTGGGCATACAGTGCGAGGAAAATTGGTGTTTATATGAAATTTTGAAGTTTGCCCTTTGGGTTTGCCTGCAAAAGTGTTCTGCTTTGTCATTAAACTTGAAAATATGCTCTATATTCTCGGCGTTTAACTCCGCGCATAACGCTTTTGCAGAGCAAATGCAACAATGTAATATTGCACTTGGTATTGCCCATCAGTCCAGTGAAATATGATATAATGTTGAATTTATCATAATCCACTTACATCCACATTTACAATTATTGATTCATCATGATTATTTTGTTTCAGAAACATCACTAAATACCAAGGAAGATAGGTTATTTTCTCGGTTTTTTGGATATTGTCCATACAAAATACAATACCTTTTTTGAGGTTCCATTCCTTAACTTTTAAGGCCTTATTAAGTGCGGCATGTGTTTTATAATCTTTACCTGATTTAATTTCAATCGGCATGACTTCATCATTTTGCTGAACCACAAAATCCAGCTCTCCTATATTCTTTTTATTAAGATACCGCAATGCAAAACCATTGGCTTTTAAAAGTTCGGCAAAGGCATTTTCTAATATTCCGCCCATATTTATAGATAAATTACCCTGTAGTATCTCAAATTGTATATTTTCCATGCTCATTGCGCATAGTAAGCCGACATCACTCATATAAAGCTTGAACAAACGGCTTTGTTCGTTAATTTTAAGCGGGATCTTTGGCTCTGTCAGATTATAGCAGGGCAGAGCAACTCCGGCATCTGAAAGCCAAACAAAAGAATCCTCATAATCACGAAGTCTGGCGTTCTTTTGAACTGATGAGAGCATAAATCGGCGATTTTTATCATCCAGCTGTGATGGTATATTATCAAATATATTGTTAATCATATTTTTGCCGGTGGTAGAATATTTGCTTATATCCTGTCGATATTGGGCAATAATATCTCGTTGAACATTTACGACTTGTCCTATATCATGTGTATTTATAAATCTTTTGACCACATCGGGCATACCGCCGACAACAATGTAATACTTAAATAGATTAGACATTGTTTGATGAATGGAAGCAGTTATCGGCGTCTGTTTTTCATAACATTCACGCAAATAATCAAGCGTTGATGGTTGAACTCCATTGGCAATACAAAATTCTTCAAAATCCATCGGATACATCTGGTATATTTCTTCATACCCCACAGGATAAGATGGAACTTGCTTATATTGAACGCCTAATAATGAGCCTGATTCTATGTAATCAAATCGGCCATCATCAACCAAAAATTTAATGGCTGTTCTTGCATTAGGACATTCCTGTATTTCATCGAGGAATATCAAGGTTTTTCCTTTTTCTAATGACTTTCCGATGAATGCTGTTAAATTCATGATTAAAGTATCAGCGTTTAGATCACCGGAGAAGATATCTTTGGCAGAAGGTGTTGTAATGAAGTTAATTTCTACATAGTGTTTATAATTAGCTTTACCGAACTCACGCACGATATAAGTTTTACCGGCCTGCCGTTGACCGGTTATCAATAAGGCCTTTTTTTTCGGATTAGCCTTCCAAGCTTGCAATATTTTCTCTGCTTTACGATACATTCGCTGTTCCTTAAATATATTATACACATTTTATAAGCTATATTTAACATAAAAATACACAAAATTCAAGGATTATTTTGATAAATTATACACAAAATTCTAAATATTTATGACTGAAATATACACATTTTTCTAAAATAGTCTGGTCAACATTTTTTATTTTTGTAATGAAACCTAGGTTGCGATACGGGAAAAGTTGTGACCAGATATGGTAAATGGTCCGGACAATTAGAGATACCAATGGTTAGAATAATTCACAAAATGGCGCAAAAGTTATCCGATTTCGCCTTTTAATATCCTATCCACCACCAATAGAAGCCTTACAATGCAATTGTAAGGCTGTTTTTTTATAATCCAAATAATTTATTTGTTAAGCAATTCGCGGAAATTAAGCGAAATATAATTAAAAAAAACGCTAATATGCTCTTTGAAAAAAATCCTTTACGATATCGCAAAAATATGTTAATATAAAACATAACCTTACAGTCAGAAGAGGAGAAATTGAATGTCTGATAGTATCGAAAAAATTAAAAAAAATCGTCGGAGGACATTGTTAAAAAAAGAATTATTAGCAGCTGGAATAGCTGCATTGGTAAGTCTGCCCGGCAAAGGAGAGGCAAAGACTGCGTCTGCTCCCGAGGCGCGAATTGAAGCGTATGCTTTGCCGGAAGAAAGTATGGAGCCGGCGGCAGAATTTCCGTTAGATGGTGTATCAGATGCTGATTACAATGATGGGAACTTTGAATATGACCGCCGGTTGTCCCGCGGATTGAGTGTAAAATACACAGGGGCCTATGTTGATTATGAAACCCGTGATGTTATATATAAAGCAGCGGATCCTCATGATAAAGACTACCGCTCTACGATTGATGCATGTCTGGAATCACAAAAACTCGGTGTCGGAGTTTATGACCGCAGTCAGGACAGAAATTATATTCATAACGAAATGGTTGCTAGTACACCGAATCAGGAGCATTATGTCTATAACCGGAAATTATCGCGCGGATTAAGCATAAAATATTCCGGAGCTTATGTTGATATTCGAACCGGAGATGTCATATTAAAAGCCGCAAGTCGCTATGACCGGGATGAACAGACAACATATCGCAGTTGTATCAGTTCACAAAAATTGAAAACTGGTGCATATGATCGCAGTCGGGATCGGGAAATTAGAAGAGATATGGTTCGTGACGGGGAATATAACAGAGGAACCGTAATCAGAGACGTTGTTCACGGTATCGGACATATATTGCGTTCCCGGCGCAGTCGTTGACTTAAACATAGAAGATATTCTGAATTTAACGCTGTTCAGGGTAATATGTTTGTTTTAAACGGTGTATTTAAAGCCTGAAAATTTCTTCGGCTTTGCGCATTGCTGCGGGAGAAACGAAGACGATTAAAATATCGTTTTCCTCAATTTTATCATCTGATTTGGGATAAATGATTTCTTCATTACGGTAAATCGCTCCAATTTTGCATTTTTCAGGGAGACCGATATCTTCAATCCGTTTTTCTGTGTTAATGCTGTCTACATCAATACGTACTTCCCAAACTTCTCCCATTCCCCGTTTAAGGCAGTAGGCATTGTTAATTTTAGCTTTACGCAAATCCTGAAGCATTGCGGAGGTTGTTACCAATGAACGGTCAACGATAACATTGTCTTCCCCATTGTCAATCAAACTGTCAAAAGCTCTGGAATTGACCAGTGATAAGGTATGGGATACACCGCATTTTCGTGCAATAAGCGAAGCTAAAAGGTTGTCCTTATCATATTCCGTAACGGCAACAGATACATCTGCATTTTTTATCTCTGCTTCTTCCAGAATGGCATCGCTCATCATTTCGCCTTTTATAATTTGCGTGTCGTTAAGGTTTTCAGCCAGTTCCTGGGCTATGCGGCTATCATCTTCAATAATCTTGCAGTTGGAAATACTGTCGTCTTTTTCAAGAACGCTTGCAATGTAGTAGGAAATTGCATTGCCTCCAAACATAACCAGATTTTCGTTTTGTTTAACGATAATGCCAAAATCATGCAACGTATCAAAAACTTTGTCCCGTTCTACCAGGATGAAAATTTCGTCTTCAGCATGAATAGTTTCATTGGGCTTGGCAAAAAAACTTTTATCTTCGCGGATAATATGGATAACGGGACTGTTATAATATTTTTTTATTTCATTGATTTCCGTATTTATCAGAGGGCATTTGTCCGAACATTTAAAAGACAAAAGGTAAAGTTTCTCGTCAACTAGTGGAAAAACAGCTGTTGTTCCCGGAATTTCTATCAGATTTAAAATCGCTTTGGCTATTTCGACATCAGGAGAAATAACCAAGTCTACCGGAAGATTTTTATCGCTATACAACGTATTCCACAAAGGATTGAGAAAATATTCGGAATCGACTCTCGCAATCTTTTTCGGAATTTGAAACAATGTATGGGCAACTTGGCAGGCGACAAGATTAACTTCGTCATTATCTGTAACGGCAATTAAGATATCTGCGCCTTTAGCTCCCATCTTTTCCATAATACCGGGATGTGAAATAGAGCCCTGCAAGGTCTGAACATCAAATTCTTTCGCCAATTCATCCAGACGTTCTTTATTGGTATCCGTAACGATAATGTCATTATTAGCTTGGGATAAGTAGTCGACAATACTGCGGCCGACGTTTCCTGCACCGCCGATAAGTATTTTCATTGTATCATAACTCCTTCTCTTGTTGGGCAAAATAATCTTCAATAGCGCGGAGAGCCGCACGATAATCATGAATTTTGTTGTAGGTTTCGCGGAATTTTTTTGCGTCACGCAGGTTTTTTGAGTACCAGCAGGCAAATTTACGTGAAATGGCAACAGCCATTTCCTGGCCATAAAAATCGGCCATATCGGCGAGTTGTTGCAAAAGAGCATTTTTTATATCGGCAACAGGTATAGGTAAAGGAGCCTTTTGTGAGGTTATATAATCATGAACCTGTCCGGGAAGCCAAGGATTTCCCAATGCGCCGCGGCCAATCATTACGCCGTCCGCATTTGTCTGTCGGAGCATTTGTCCGGCGAGATAAGGAGATGTTATGTCCCCGTTTCCGATAACCGGAATGTTGACGGCTTCTTTGACTTGTCTGATAATATCCCAGTCGGCTGTCCCCGAATATCCTTGTGCCCGCGTTCTGCCGTGAACTGTAACATAGCAGGCTCCGCTGTCTTCGCACATTTTGGCAAATTCGGGAGCATTTACCGTATTGTTGTCCCAGCCTTTGCGAAATTTCACGGATACCTTTAGCGGAGTGGCTTTGACTGTGCTTTCAATAATCTTGGATGCAAGCGGTAAATTTTTCATTAGGGCGGAGCCGGAACCGTTGCCGACAACCTTTTTGACCGGACACCCCATATTAATGTCTAAAGAATATGCACCTAAATCAGCAGCAAGCTTTGCTGCTTCAGAAAATAAATAAGGATCATTGCCCACCAGCTGTACAATAACCGGATACGGTTCGTTTCTGACGTCGGCAATCCTATATGTTTTAGGATTTCTGCGGCTGATAGCATTTATCGCAACCATTTCCGAATAGAGGTTTGCAGTTCCTTTTTCTGCCACCAGCTTTCGTAGCGGATAATCAGTGATACCCGCCATTGGTGCCAGAAAAACATTGCTTTTGAGTCCGATGATACTATTCATTTTGCTATTCAGCACTGTTTAATGCCTTAATTAAAATAAAATACATTCTGTCAAGCGAAGCGTTTACCGATAAATTGATTAATTCATCGCGGCTTTCTTCAGCTGGAGCTGCCATCTCTTTTATAAAAGTATCCATAAGAAACAGATATTTTATGACAAGGTTATGAAAATCAATATTATCGTCAAATGCTTTGCGAACAGATGCGATTTGTTTTTTGGTCATTCTTGTTGTCAGGTAATTCGTGAAAGCCAAATTGTTGCCGTTGAGATAATCATCCCACAGGTCAAAAATATCCGCGCCTGCATACAACTTGTCGGCTCTGAGACCTAACGTTTGCAGAAATCTTCCGATTTCTTTGGCCGTGTATATGAGCTTTTCTCTGTCGATGTCAGAAGCCTGCTGTTCAGCTTCCGATGTAAAAGTTTTGGATTTTCCGGAACTTATGGAACCATTAAATTGTCCGGACTCATTAAATTGTCCGATTTGCTTTTCGTAATTCGCCAGTGTGGCCGTTACTTCTTCTGCCGATTTTTTGATATCTTGCCGCAGTTTGTCCAGCTTTTCCTTTACCAAATCCATATTTGTCATGGCATTGTTTATATAAAAATTCTGCTCTTCCAAAAGCTTGACGCCTTGTTTTCCGTTTGTAACCACCAAATTGGAAGACATATTTATCTTATCTGTGCTGCGGGTAATTAACTCACTGGCTTCTGTGAACTTGTCAATAACTTCAACGGCTTTGTCTTTAAGCGCATCTGTTTTTAATGCCAGTTTTCCGCTGATGTCGCCAATTTTATCGACGATGGTTTCTGTAATATTTTGCAAATCGTAATTTTTAGCTTGTGTTAAATTGGTAAAGGATATCAATTTGTCAGTTTCCTTGTTGATAGCTATAATGACATTTTGCATACTGTTAACCGCATATTCACAGCGTCTTTCAAGCTCTGAACGCTTTTCGTCAAAAACATCGCCGATGCCGTGGATGGCTTTGCCTGTTTCCATATTAACATTTTTAAGCGTGCTAATTTGTTTTTTTGTGATTTTTTCTAATTCCACGGAATTTTTAACCAGTTTATCTATTTCTTGTGATATAATTTTCCCGTATTTTGACAGCTTATTATCCAAAAGTTCGGAATTATGGTCCAGAACTTTGGTTTGAGTGCTGATAAGTCTTTTTTGCTCTTCAACCCGTCCCTCCAGGCTTGAAATGCTTGTGTCCATGCGTTTATATAGGGCGTCATATTCTTCAGATGTTTTGTAAAAAGATTGTTCGATTTTTAATGTATTTTCGGCAGCCTTGGCTAACATATTATCAATATGAGCCTGACTGATTTCTGCGCTTTGCTCCAATTGGTTCTTTACTTCGGTCAGATTAATCTTATTGTCGGCAATATTATTCTTTACATTGGAGGACAGAGCAGAAATTTCATCTAAAAGAGGGTTGATGCGGCTAAGAAATAATGAAGCGTTTTCGGCCATTTCCGCAGAACTTTCGCGTATATTGTAAACGGCATTGGTTGTTTTATCCGTAATATAGGAGCATTTATCTGCCAGAGTTTTAACGCCGTCATTTAAATCCGTCAATGTCTTGGCTGAATAACTGTCCAAAAGCTGCAAAATATTGCTTAATTCTGCTAATCTTGCGTCCAAATCTGTTTTTATTTTTGCAGATTGTTCAATAACCGTTTTATTTTCCTTTTGCAAAAGATGTGTCTGCTCCTGTAAAGTAGCAGCAAGGGCTCTTGCCTGTCTCGAAGCAGTTTCGTCAGGGTATAATAGGTTTTCAATATAATTCTGAAATAATTCGGCGTTGGCATCCAGACTGCTGCTTCTTTCGATATACGCCAAGATAAACCACAACAATAACAATGGAACCGTTACAGATAAAACGAAAAAGCCGAAATCGGCCGGTTCAATTGCAAAAATGCTGTTCCACCCGATAAAATGGTCAATATAATAACTTATGCCGACAATCCATAAAAGCGCAGTCAGAGCTAAACAATAAATAAAATTCTTGCGCAGCCATAGAAATTTTTCCAAATTCATTGGCTTTGTTTTAAAAGGCCGCTCCGGCTTATTTATATGTTTTTTATTGGGCATATTGCAAGACATCCCTAAAAGTTACTGACAAATCCGTATTTAACATTATATGAAATTTTTTTCAAATAAATTATTTGTTTAAGCCTGAAAATTTATATAAATGCGAAAAAAATAAATAATTTTGAAAATTTATGTTGATTTTATAAAAAGTTTGGTTATTCTGACAACCGTTAACCGATGAAACTGTAGTACAAAGTTTCTGCATGTCATTGGTTATCAGTTTGTATATGCCGCTATAGCTCAGTGGTAGAGCACGTCATTGGTAATGACGGGGTCGTAAGTCCGATTCTTACTAGCGGCACCATTTGTCAATTTCAGGCGTTTTTAGCAGTTCATCGAACGGTTTGTTATTGAAAAACAAAGATTTTTTCCTTCAATTTTGCAGTCCGATAAAATCAATCTCAAAATTTCTTTTTTCGTGCTAAGAATCGGACTTTTTAAGAATTTTCCAACATTTGCAGCCACTTCAGCGATATTTGTCAATATTTCATCGGTTTCGGTATCAATCTCAAGATATCTGTCCATATCCTTTTGCAATTTTTCTTTTTCAAGTTCAATCTCAGCTTTTAGTTCATTATACATTTTTTCATCACATTTGCCTTGGATATAGCCGCAAAACAAGGTTTTTATCTGTTCGTTAAAGCCATGCAGCTTTATTGTAATATCACATTTGAGATTAGAAGTCTTGATAAGAACTTTCCCGCAATATAAATCAAACTATTTTTATCTAATGAAATTCTTAATCGAGCTGAAACATTAGCCGTTACCGTCGCTTTGTTTAATCAATTAGTTCTTCTCAAAGCGTTGTACACTTTTGTTAGAATTTCTCATACTCATTAATGTGATAATCACACGGTATTCTGTATTATTTATCAATTTGATTGTCTGCCGAATGATTTAGTTGTTGAAAACAAAAAAAATATTTATAATAATTCACAATAATATAAACGAAGTTAAAGAGGAGAAAAAGATGCGATTATATCATTACGTAGCCAAAGGAAATACGGTATTGACAGACGGAATATTATCCTTTGCCCAAAATCCTCATGCTGATTTGAGCTATTATTACAAACGCTCCGGTGAAACCACACATAACGGGATATGTCAGTGGATGGAACGGTGTTTTAAAGGAAGAAGTCGTGCTGTCAGAGCTTTTTCTGAGCCAATACAATACACTGAAAAAAGTATTAATATGTTTAAGCCGTTTATTGAAAATGCCGATTTGTTTGCAATTGATGTGAATAGCCTGATGAAAGACGGACTGATAGAAGCCGTTTATGTTTCACCGGCAATTCGTCCGGATTTAGATAAAGATTTACCACAAGATGTTGATGAACGTTTGGTGAAACTGGATTCAGTTGCCGATATAGATACATCTCCGGTAGATTGGTCTGTATGTAATGAAAAATTAGGGCTGCGTTTTTCGGTTGTCCCCTATTATCTGATAGTTGTTAAAGATGGTATTATCCCGCCTCAATATATCACAAAACAGAACAATTAGTCTTGTTGAAACAGGATGGGAGAACACAAAAGGCAGCCTCTTGTGTTCACACCTTGTAATCTATGTTTTAATAATAAATTTTTCTTTTATATTTTCAACACTGTGTGCTTGAGGAGTTGCGCCAATGCCGCCAAAAGGCATTTGGGCAACAAGTTCCCAATTGTTCGGTATGTTAAAAGCTTGACGAACAGCATCATCAATAAGAGGATTATAATGTTGCAGGTTGGCGCCAATATCGGAATTGGCCAAAGCGGTCCACACCATAAATTGTAAAATAGCATTGCACTGATAAGCCCAATTATCAAAATTTGCAGCATAAAGCGGAAATTTATTCTGTAATGCTTGGGTAACTGCAGTATCTGTAAAATATAAAATAGTTCCGTGCCCGTTAGCAAAGCTTGCAATTTTATCCGAAATTGCCTGAGCCTTTTCTTTTGGTGCAGCTTTTAAAAGCTCTGTTTGAGTAATGCCCCATAAATTTTTGTGGTTTTTGCCGAATAAAATCATAACTCTGGCGCTTTGCGAATTAAATGGGCTTGGATATAGTTCTAAAGATTTTTGAACCAGGTTCTCAATTTCTTTCGCGGTTAGCGGGCAATCATTGGTTATATTATAAAAACTGTGCCTTTTAGCATACAAATCAAAAATATTGTTATCCATCTTCTCTTCCTCTTATTATAAAAGCAAGGCCGGCTGTTAAAACCGGCCTGCTGTTTTGTCTTATCTTCTGTCGCCAAGCAGTCTTAACAACGCCATAAACATATTGATAAAATCAAGATACAATGACAATGCACCGGCAATAGCACCTTTCGCTGCCATATCACCGCCCATGCCGTTTGCATAGTACAAGGACTTCATATTCTGCGTATCGTAAACCGTAAGTCCGGCAAAGATAAATACCGTGAGATAGGACAAGGCATAATCAAGTCCGGAACTTTTCATAAAGATATTGACAATAGAGGCGATAATCAATCCGAATACGCCAATATACAAAAAGCTTCCCCAGCCGCTAAGGTCTTTTTTCGTCGTATATCCGTACAGGCTGAGAGCGCCAAACGTTGCTGCCGTGATTAAAAAGACACGGGCGATGCTGGCACCGGTATATACCAGAAAAATCGGTGCAAGAGAAACGCCCATCAATACGGAATACCCCCAAAACATGGCTTGAACTTGTTGCAATGTTCCTCTCTGTAAAACCCAGCCAAAGGCAAATACTAAAATCAGCGGTGCAAATAAAGCCAGCCAGCCGAATGCCGAGTAGCCTGATTCATTAAAAAACAGGCGCAACAATGAGGTGTTGCTGACAATTATATAAGCGGCCAAAGCCGTAGCGCATAAACCGCCGGCCATATAGTTGTAAATCTTCAGCATAAAGTTCCTTAAGCCTTCGTCAATAACCTGACCGTTGCTGTATGCGGCAAATTCTTTACTTTCTAACATAATTTGGTTTCCCCTTCTTCTAAAATTATGATTCTGACTGTAATATAGGATAATTTACTTAAAAAATCAATAACCATAGCGATACCATCTGTACAATTGCCTATAATGCAGTATGTAAACCCAGTGTATAAACTCCGACAAAAAAGACCCCGTCGGTCTATCCGGGGCTTTCGAGATACAAAAAACAGACGCCTTTCGGCGTCTGTTGATGCAATGTCGGACAAACGGATTATGCAGCGGTTTGAGCGTACTTGGCGGCAAATTCGTTCATCTTGCTGATGACATATTCCTGCGCTTCCGGTTCCAAATACGGATGCATCGGTATGCTTAAAGCTGTTTTGGAAAGTTTCTCGCATACGGGAAGGCTTCTCGTATTCCACTTTTTGTAAGCAGTCTGTGTGTTGACCGGACGCGGATAGTATGCGCCGCAGGGGATGTTGTTTTCTTTTAGGAACGCCATCAGCTCATCCCTTTTTTCGCAGGTAATTGTGTACAGCCCCCGGGCGGAAGTGGCATTGTCAAGAACTCTTTGTTTACCAAAGTAAGGGCTCAGCTCTTTATCGTACGTCTGCGCAATTTTTTCCCTTTTTACCAGTTCATCATCAAAAATTTTAAGCTTTTGTAATAAAACAGCCCCTTGGAAAGAGTCCATACGTCCCGTAACGCCGAGGCGAACGTTATCATAATGGTCTGTTGAGCTCATACCGTGAACGCGGCAGGATTTTAAAAGTTCGTATTCTTCTTCGGAATTTGTGAAGGTTGCACCGCCGTCTCCGTAGCAAGCCAAAGGCTTTGTCGGATAAAATGAAGTTGCAGTCATATCTGCAATGGAACCGGCTTTTTTGCCATTGTACGTGGAGCCGTAAGCTTGGGCGGCATCGCTCAAAACTTTCATCCCGTTTTCATGGGCAATCTTCATAATTTCGTCATAATTGCAGGGCGAACCGAAGATGTCTACCGCAATGACGGCCTTCAGATTGAGTTTCCCTTCTTTCTTGACTTCTTCAATTGCTTTTTTCAAGTCTGCCGGATCCATCGTAAACGTGTCCGGTGCCGAATCAACAAAAATCGGCGTGGCGCCAAGCAAGACGACGCATTCTGCAGAAGCGACAAACGTAAACGAAGAAACAAAAACAGCATCGCCGGGTTTGACATCCCAGGCCATAAGAGCCAGCGTCAGGGCATCTGTACCGGAAGCATTTGTTGCACAATATTTTGTTCCCGAATATTGGGCGAGTTTTTCTTCCAGTTCTCTGGTTTCCGGTCCCTGACAATAAGCGCCGTGGTCAAGAACGGTTTTGAACGCATTTAAAAATGTTTCCTGGCCGATTACTTTCTGCGCGGTGGCGCAGTCGAAAAGATTGATTTTTCCGTTATATGTAGTCATCAGTGTCTTCCTCTCAAAAATTATGACATACATGAATACTAGCGCGGGAAATTTGTTTTGCAAAACACAAAACATTTCCAATTTGTAATATTTTTGCATTTTTAGACAGGTATGTCTTCATTTAATCCGGAACAGCGGCATAAATGTCTGTTTACATACAGCAAGTAAGAATTTTATAGTTGATTTATCAAATAAAGCCGCTATATTAAACCAAAATATTTTTTGAGATTTGAGGGAAAATTGACTAAAAAGTTTTTTACATATACTGCATTATTATTATTGCTTGGACTGGGCGGATGCGCCGGAGCGCCTGCCTCTGAAACTGTTTCGCCGGAGAATGACACGGCGTTGGAAACATATAACCGGGCAATGTTTTCTTTTAATAATAAACTGGATAAATTCGTCATCCGGCCTGTGGCAAAAGGCTACCGCGCGGTAACAAATGAGTACTTTCGCCAGCGTGTAACAAATTTTTTTAGTAATATTGATGAACCGATATCTGCGGCAAACCATATTCTTCAGGGGGAACTTGCTGATTCCGGCAATAATCTTGGCCGTTTTGTTATTAACACGACATTCGGTCTTGTCGGCTTATACGACGTAGCGTCTTCTATGGGGATGGAAAAGGATAAGACCGGTTTTGATGAAACACTGGCGACATGGTGCGTGCCTGATGGCCCGTTTATTGTTTTGCCGGTGGTTGGCCCGAGCACCCCGCGCGCTGCCGTAGGGTTTACCGTAGACGGGTACTCTTCTCCCGGGTACTGGATTGCACAGGAGAGCGGAGGGGAGGACGCATGGCTCGTATATTATACGGCGAGCGGTTTGAAGTATCTGAATCTGATGGCTGAGAACTTGAAATTCCTTGAAAGTCTGGAAGAAGGCTCGATTGACTATTATGAAGCCGTAAAATCCGCATATCTGCAAAACCGGGGCAAAATAAAGGCTTGCGGCCGGAATGAGGAAAATACGGTGCCTGATTATGATTTTGATATGGGCGAAATGAATGACGATTTTTAGAATTTAAGAGGGACGAAATGAAAAAAATACTGGCATTTTTATTCTTGATGTTTGGTTTTGCTCAGGCTGCGTCTGCAGGGATAGATGGCGGCAAAGCGGTGGAAATGGTGGAAAATCTGACCAGGGAAGGAATTGAAAAGATTATAAATTCAAACGCTTCTTCGACAGAAAAAAATAAAGTATTCAAGCAGTTGTTTACGGAGAACCTGGATTTGGATTTTATCGGGAAATATGTGTTTGGCCGCTATTGGCGGACTGCTTCGGCAAAGCAGCAGGCGGAGTTCATAAACCTGTACAAGGAATTTAATGTTCAAAGCGGTTTGATGAATTCAAAGGTAAGAAATTTGTATTTGAAGGGACGAGCCCGGCAAGCAATCCCAGCCAGATTTTTGTAAATACCAAAGTCCCGATGCCGGAAGGTAAGCCGGTCAGCGTGAAATGGCGTGTTTACAATCATAACGGCAAGCTTAAAATTATAGATATTATTATTGAAAATGTAAGTTTGGCTCAGACGGCGCGCAACGAATATACCTCGTTTATTGCAAAATCTCCTAAGGGGGTAGAGGGGCTTTTAGAAAATCTGCGCACAAAAATTAAACAGTAAAAAGTATAAAATAAAACATAAAATTTAATCTCAAACTGCACATTTTAAAGCTTTTTTTACGATTCGCATATTAAAAAGGATTGACATTTGTCCAAAAATATGGTACTCTCCCAAGAGTATTATTCTATTTAAAAGTAGGTATGTGATGACTAAAAAACTGATACTGATTACAGTTGCCGCGCTTGGCTTGCTGTACTCCGAGGCCTCATTGGCGAAGGTTTGCCGACTCGGAGATTTGAGTTGTGATACTAACGGTTTTTATGGAGTCGGAGAAGGAGAATGCGATTCTTCCTACAAGACGTGTGCGAACCCTCGTGCCGGTGCAACGTTCTGTTATGCCGGGGATGAGGCAAAGTACAAGGATAACGATTGTTGTTCCACATTGGTTGCAAATGAAGGATATCAGGAATGCTCAATTGACGACGCATTGGTCGGCTATGGCAAGTCGTGTAAAGGCGCTGCAGACAACATCACATACTGGCAATACTGCGGCTGTTCATACGGCTTTGTCGAGGTTGACGGGACAAACGACCCCGACGATAAGGCGCTTTTAGATGGAAATGGCGATCCGATTGTTAATTTGGACGGAAATCTTGTACCGTATGAGGCACGGTGCGCATGGGACAGCAAACTTTATGGAGGAAAGTGCCGCTTCTCCCAGTGTAATACAGACAGAAGATTCTTTTTTGAAAATACCGGTGAATACTGTAAATACCGTCAGGAAACCCGTTGCGGTGGTTTCGGCTGTATGCAGGTATATGACTGCAATCATGATGAATTAAATACCGGTAAGGAATATTACCGTAACGACAGTGCTCAGTTGGCAGGCGGCTGGGACAACTTTATTCCGTATCTTTCCGAAGACCAGATGACCAACGAAAAAGACGCGTCCGGAACAGTTCAGCTGATTAAGGCGCTGAATACGACCGGAAACGGATTGGTTACGGAAGATTATAATTTGACTAACAAAATCGTATGTTCGTATGCTCAGTCGGACGGTTCCGGTAACGATACCGGTAACGGTTTGAACTGTAATGACGTGCCGAACTACTGTTATTTGTGGACAGGATGTAACAATGTCCGTAAATGGTACAGCAATCATGTCAACGAAGGCGTAATTTACGATTCGGAAGAGGCCTATCTGAAATGGATGGAAATTGTTGAAAATCAGAAAGGCTACAACTACAGTGCCCAATATGTTAAAAACAATCCGTATCACGATGCCTTTTATGCGGATGTTAACCCCGGCTACGGAACTTACACCAAAAACGGCAACACTTACGATGCTGTCAATAATTCCTCTTGTATCAAAGGGATAGGATGCCGCATAACCAGCGCCAACAACGGTTGTACCTATATTACGACAAACTGCCACCAGGATGATGCGCAGCACCAGTGTTGGAAAAAGATTTCCTGTAGTGAAGAAAACCGATTCTACAGTTCGTTTATCAATGCGTCTAATGTTGATAACAAAACCGGCAAACAGGAGCTTTACCTGAGCTCGCTGAACGCGCCGTATTGGGATGAATTCTATACCGGTCTGCAAGATAAGGAAATTTATCCGGCTTGCTTGTATGAAATCAATGAATGTAATGATGCATCCGGCTGTTATAAAAAGATTGGCTGTGAAACGAACTTTGAAGATATTCGCGACCATGAAGAGATAGAAAATGACTGGTATCCGTGGTTTGGCGATATTCGCGCGCTCTGTAATGATGCGACCCGCTGCTACCGCGCAACGTCCTGCGAGCCGAGCGTTGGTGCTTACAGCTCTCGTCCGAATACGTCGTTCTTTGTTACCATCAGTTCAACGGCAACCGGTTTGACCTGTTTCCGCGGTCAGGAATGTTATCTGGCAACAGGTTCCTATACATCGGTTCCGAATACGTCGTTCTTCGTAACTATTAATTCCTATGCATCGGGTTCAACCTGCTATCGTGGTCAAAATTGCTATATAGCCGGTGGTGCATACTCGTCTTCGCCGAATACGGCATGGTTCTATGTAGAAAGCTCAATCGCATCTGGTTCAACTTGCTACCGCGGCGAAGGCTGTAAAGACCTGAACGCCGGCGCATACAGTTCGGAACCGAATACGTCGTTCTTCTATACCATAAACTCTTTTGCTTCCGGTTCCGGATGTTATCGCGGTTCCAGCTGTAATACGGCTGCCGGTGCATACTCGTCTTCGCCGAATACGTCGTTCTTTATAACGATTAGTTCTTCGGCAACCGGTTCAACGGCATATCGTGGCGAAGAATCGCACATTGCCGCCGGTGCGTATAGCTCCAAACCGAATACGAGCTTCTTTATCACTATCAGTTCGTTGGCGTCCGGCTCGACATCATACCGTGGCGAAAGCACAAATCCTGCGGCCGGTGCTTATACGTCAACGCCGAATACGAGTTTCTTCTATGTAATCAGTTCATCGGCTTCCGGCTCGACGGCATATCGCGGTCAGGAATCGCACATTGCTGCCGGTGCGTACTCTTCGCATCCGAATACGAGCTTCTTTATCACCATCAGCTCTCTGGCGTCCGGTTCGACATCATACCGTGGTGAGAGCACGAATCCTGCGGCCGGTGCTTATACGTCAACGCCGAACACGAGTTTCTTCTATGTAATTAACTCGTTGGCATCTGGTTCAACGGCATATCGCGGTCAGGAGTCGCACATTGCGGCCGGTGCATACTCGTCGCATCCGAATACGAGCTTCTTCATCACCATCAGCTCGCTGGCTTCCGGCTCGACATCATACCGCGGTGAAAGCTCGCACATTGCTGCCGGCGCATACACCTCAACGCCGAACACCAGCTACTTTATCGTTATTCAGTCTTCGGCTTCCGGTTCTATCTCCTACCGTGGCGAGAGCGCAAACCCGAACGGATCGTACACTTCCCGCCCGAATACGTCGTTCTTCCTGTATGGCGGCTCTCTGGCGTCCGGTTCAACGGCATATCGCGGATCAGGCATTCATACTGCGGCGGGTGCTTATAGCTCGACACCGAATACATCGTTCTTCTATGTAATTTACTCGTTAGCCTCCGGTTCGACGTCATATCGTGGCGAAAGCTCGCATATTGCCGCCGGCGCGTATAGTTCTATGCCGAACACATCATTCTTTAATGTGATTTACTCTTTGGCATCCGGTTCGACCTCATATCGTTCCGATAAGGTACATATCGCGGCCGGTGCATACAGTTCGCACCCGAACACATCATTCTTCCACTATATCCAGTCTTTGGCCTCCGGTTCGACGTCATACCGTGCGGATAGGGTAGCTGATGCTGCGGTTGGCGCCTATACCTCAACGCCGAACAGCACATACTTTGTTGTCCATACGTCTTATGCTTCCGGTTCAACCTGCTACCGCGGGGCGAAGTGTGCTTCCACATCGGCAGCCGTTACTAATACCAGCTTCTTTGTAACAACACAGTCTTCCGCTTCCGGGTCAACCTGTTACCGTGCACAAGGCGGATGCCGTACTAACGCCGGTGCTTATACGTCGGCTCCGAACAGCTCGTTCTTCAACGTACTGACATCTACTAACGCTCAGCAGGATTCGACTTGCTATCGTGGCGGAAGCTGCGCGACGACACGTGGTTCTTACTCTTCGCACCCGAACACAAGCTTCTTTAATACGTCACATTCTATAGCCAGCGGTTCAACCTGCTATCGTGGCGAAAGCTGTCGTGTCAATGCTGGTGCTTATGTATCTAGCCCGAACAGCCAGTTCTTTGATGTAATCACGTCGTATGCGACAGGTATTACCTGTTATCGCAGTCAAAACTGTGCTCTGGGCAGAGGAGCGTACTCTTCGTACCCGAACACAAGTTTCTTTAATACGTCGCATTCTATAGGCAGCGGCTCAAGATGCTATCGCGGTGAAAGCTGCCGTACCAATGCTGGTGCTTATGTATCCAGCCCGAACAGTCAGTTCTTTGATGTAATCACGTCGTCTGCAACAGGACGCAGCTGCTATCGTGGTCAGAACTGTGCGTTCAGCCGTGGTGCCTACACATTCAGCCCGAATACAAACTTCTTCCATACGTCAAGCTCACTTGCCAGTGGTTCAAGATGTTATCGTGCAGAAAGCTGTGTTTATAACCCGAATCAGTATATCTTCAACAGAGTAAATTCTATCAGTACGGGTAAAACCTGTTACAGGGCGTCGACCTGTCGTGCCGATACGGTTGCCAACAATAATAAACCGCATGATCAGTACTTTGATACGACAACCAGTTCGTCTAACGGTGTAACCTGTGAGTATGCTACAGATGACAAGTGTACAAATTCTAATACGACAAGATTTACTTATACGCCAGTTTCAACAGATGTAACTTCTAACGGTGGTACTATTACGGCATATTATCCGAGTGGATGTCGTGGTAATGGTTACGCCTGTTCAGATACGCCGGGTAGCTACTTTACCTCTGCATCTTATACAACAACCAGCACGAGTGGTTGCGGCCATAGCCAGACATGCTACATCCCAACCGGAAAATGTCAATATTCAAACAGCTGTGGTTATTACTTTAACTGTGATTCTAACACATGGTGTGGAGAAACATGTTATAAATCAACATCTTGCTACGCCTCAGTTCCCACAGATGAGCGAAGTGGCTATTTCAACTATAAACCAGTAGGAACAACTGATACAGGTATAACATGTTACCGAGCGTCCAGTTGTAAGATATATGACTACAGTAGTACTGGGTGTGATTCTTCTTACTTCAAAAATCCAAGTAATTTAAAAGTGTCAGAGCATGATTCTGGTAACTGTTGTTCAGATTATGCTGAGCCCTATGATAGCTGTTTCGCTAGGGATGAATTGACTAAGATTAGTTATTATGATTATGATAATGGTAAAACCTGTTGTGGTACCAATTCATATAAAATCATAGGTTGTGCAGGAAACGGGTCGTATAATAACTCTTATGTATCCGGTGCAACCAGTTCCGGACAGAGCCTTTCAAGCCGATTCGACAGTGTTTTTGATGAAAAAACGACTCAATCGGAAAATATAGCTTGTAGTGAACGATTTAACTGTCATATTTCCTGTTCTTGCGCTTCAGGCTGGTCTTCATCGGCTCCAAGCGGGGATTATGTATATTTTGATGCCCCAGGCGGAGCTGTAGTTTTTTCTGCCGAAAAAACGCTTTCAGAAATTAACACTATTGACAGTATGGCGACTTCTCGGACATTAACATCAATCACACCTTCTTCTGCAAACGACAAAAGTTTCCGGTTGAGTCAGACACCGCAAAATTATACGGTTTCAGTAATGTCTTCCTCTGGCGGCAGATGCTACAAAGCAGCTTGTCCTAGCGGATATTACCTTGAAAAGCCGAATGATACTTATTTTACCGTAGGTTCTGCTACCGGAACAGTTTCCGGAGTTGTATGTTACAAAGCAACAGGATGCCAAAATGGTTATTCTTCCACTGGTACCGGTGCTGGAGGCATTTATCACGGAACAGTTTGCAAAAAAGATGAATGTAAACCTTCTTGTACGGATGAAAATAATTGTTATTATGGCTCACATACTGTATCAGATGGCTGTGGCGGAACCTGTACAAAATGTTATCCTGCTTGTAGAGTTGGATATTTCTATGACTTTTCCATGGCTGATTGTTTTGTCAGACCAGCGGTAATAATAAGAGATCCAGGTAATCCTAATTGTGCAAAATGCGAATGTGATAATTCAGACTGCAGATATCCTGACGGAACTCAATGTGAATGTGCATACATATAAAAACTTAATTTAACAGTATGATTTTTGGAAAAAAAACAGCCATTACCCATAAGGGGTAATGGCTGTTCAGATTTAGCGTAGAAACTTTAAGAACCTTTTTTATGAACCTCCATAACACAGGCAGCATAAAAATTACGTCCTAAGAATTTAACACGTGTTTCCCGAATAAATCTTTTACCATTAGATAAATTCTCAACCACTGTATTAAATTCTCTTTGTGGACGATATTGCAGAAAGTCTATTCTCCTGCCGTCAATAACCAAGAATTGGTCATAACAGCGGACGTGCATAAAGATACTATATACATATCTTCCACTTCCGTTATAATGACCAGACGAAGTATCGGCCTTATCAGTAAAGCCTGAAAAATACCAGCCGCTTTGCGCATCCGTTGTTTCATATTTCTGATCACTTAAATTTTTATCAGGAGAGATAAATAAATATGAGTCGTTAGAATACAGCTTGCTTACTGGATAATAATCCCACATACCTGCACTTTTTCCGTCGTCCGGGTCAGAATGATACTTCTCTCTCAAAACAAATTTATCAGGATCATCAACTTCAACAATTCCTGTTGCTACACAAATGCTGTCATTTAGTCCTCCTACAAATGAACCTTTTCGAAAACAAATAATATCACCTGTATCTAATTCGTATTCACCTTCAGATTCAGACGCAGAATTTTGTGATTTTGCATCAACAAGACTTGGAACTACTTCCATTGGATGCCCATTATCAACAAATCTGTCTGTCAATATTTCTTCTCGGCCATCGCTATGGCGGTAATACCTGTCACGATAAACGATAGCATAATACAACAGCGGCAGATTGTCATGCGCTTCCTCCCAAATATAATCCGTCCGATACTCAACTTTCACAAGTTCGGGTTCCGGATCCGGCACATCGGTCGTTGTCACCACGGCGCCAAGATAATTAACAGAAAAAGCAAGAGTCTGCTTATTTTCCGTTTTGGCATTCATACTTTCAATATCCAGATTAAACCGGACATTGACTTCGTATAAAACCGTGTCGCTGACTGTGGCTCTGGTTTGCGGCAAAGCTTTCAGTGTAACAACGGGCTGTAGTGTTTCCGACCGGGCTTTTGTTTCGGGGGTTTCCTCGTTTGCATTGGAACTGCCAAAATTTGCCTGATTCACTTTGATATAAGGCATTTCAATGGTTTCTTCTGCCTTATTGACATAGTTGTAGATTTCATATGCCAAATCGAAATTGACATATTGCTCTCCAATCAGGAACTTTTGGTTAATTGCATTGCGAATCGGGTTGGTTCCGCTTTGAGAAGAGGTTACTTCCGGTTTTTCTTGTACGCTGGTTAATTGATTTTTGTCTTTTACATATACCGTATCAAGCTTGGCAAAAAGCTCTATTGTAGCTTTTGGCTCGCACTCGAATACGCTTCCGTCAGAGTCGGTGTATTTGCTTTTCTGGCTTATGACCATATTAAGCGTTTCACCTTTTTCAACTTCGGCCGGAGAATCGGTTGTTCCGGTTCCGCTGCCGTTTTTATTGTCAATGACAAAGGAAACCTCGCCATTGTCAGGATCCGGGGTAGGAGGCTGAGGAACTACAGGTTCATCATTGTCACTACATCCCACCATACACGCTGTCATAGCGACCATACACATGTGTACAAATCGCCCAAAATAACATTTTACTTTCATAAAAACAGAAATTTTTGGATTAAACTATAATTGATTATCACTTTTAATCAGAAGTTATATATCCGCACCAATCTCCAGAATTATGAAAAGATAAAAACCTTTTATAAATTATAAAAAGCATAATTCTTTGAGACAAAATAAGTACGAAAACAACGGTATGTTATCATAACTTATTTATTAATCAAGGGTTATTATATATTTTTTGTCAAAAATATTCTTAAAACCTTTATCTGTTACCATAATGAAGTATATATTTCTGTGTAAAATGCATACTTATTGGACAAATAAATATGCATTTTACGACAGGCTCAGTTAATATAAATCAACTTTGGCTCTTTTGTAATAAACTCTCGTGTCGCCATTTTCGTCGCCAGTATGTTGCCGTCCAACCATCATATAGCCTCCATTTTTCGCTGCCCAACCATAACCATTAGCTCCGTTGCTTTCTTTAAATGGCCCTTCTATTACCAGGTCATACATCAGAACTGCTTTCTTAGTTGTTCCATTACTAACATAAACTTTGCCATACTTGTATCTGGTTTGTCCATTTTCATCACCGCTGTGAGCTCTGCCAACTATCACATAACCATACGGTGCTTGAAAATAACCATTTCTTTCATTTTTCCACTCATCCCAGTAAGCATCTTCGACAGTAATGACTCCATAAACTCTTTCCCC
>ENA-OPDH01000237-OPDH01000237.1-human-gut-metagenome-genome-assembly--contig:-NODE-237-length-44338-cov-8.345708_pt1 | contig 44338 bp, 57 predicted proteins | sample MGYA00241260_ERZ501500 | MGnify/ENA primary metagenome ERZ501500 (study PRJEB25962, sample SAMEA2042519) | human gut metagenome | biome: human gut; feature: human-associated habitat; material: faeces...
TGGTGCCGTTTAGTGGACTTGAACCACCGACCCACGCATTACGAATGCGTAAACCGGTTTATTAAAATCAAATAGTTATTTATTGATTTGATGATTTTGTGTTAATTTTGTGCTGAATGCCTGTTCATAGATTTGCGTGAGGCCATCGTCGACGGCGTGGACGTATCTTAAGGTGGTTTCTTGGTTTTTGTGGTCGAGAGATTTTTGTACGAGCTTTATGTCTTTGGTGTAAGCGTACAGCCATGTGCCGTGTGTGTGCCTGATGCTGTGGAAGCTTTTATAAGGCAAACCGGCACGTTCAACGGCACGTTTCCATGCTTTCTTTACCGATTTTATTCTTTCGCCGTTATAGGTAAAAATATAGGTGCTGACTTTGGGAATACTGTTTAAGACTTCCTGCATACTGGGTGTTATTTTTTTTGCTCTCGGGCGCCCGTGTTCGTATGTATTGTCTTTGACGTGATAAAATATAACGCCGTCCTGAATATCCGACCATTTAAGATTTAGTAATGTAGACATACGGAATCCGGTATGCAGCGCCATAAGCATAATGGGTTTAAAATGGGGGGCGGCCTGTTCATATATTTTGTCAAAGTCAGTTTTATTGTAGTATTTTACAAGTTCAACCGGCTCTTTTTTAATAAAGTCGCGCACATAAATATCCGGGGTTGCGATTTTGTGCTTTTTGCATAAATTTAAGATAGCGGAGATAATGGCAATGTAGCGGTTTATGGTGCCGGTTTTTCTCCCTTCTTGCCGTTTGAGCCGGACAAAATTATAAATGCCTTCTGTCGTCAGTTCTGACAGCAGCGTATTTTCATCAAAGTATTTGGTTAAATTTTCGAGTTTGTTGAACGTGTCATCTGGTTTGGCATGGTACTGGCCTTTTTCTTCCCAGTATAACCCGAAAGCCTGATTTAGGGTAAATTCTTTTAATTTATTTGGATTGGTTCTAAATTCAGTTTCTTCCATGAGCTGCGCAAAGCGTTTGTTTGCGTATTGCTCTGCTTCTCTTTTATCCGTTGTGTGCGAACTTTCGCGAACGAATATTCTTTGTCCGTTGACGACTGCCGATATTTTGATGTGGTAGATGCTGCCCCGGAGAATAAGCTTGACGGGTGATTTATTGTATTTTTTAGGCATTGTTCAAGACTCCAGTCGGGGATTAGATAAGAAGAACCGACCGGCACGCATTTGAGCTGCCCGCTTTCTAAAAGGTGATTTAGCCGGACTCTTCCTATTCCCTTTTTTCTTAATTTTTTAAGTGCTTTGTTTTTCGTCATCAATTCCATAATTTAAATCCTTTAAAGTCAAGTTTAAAAGGCGGGCGCAGTAGTTTTAATTTAACCTGATGTGCCAAAATCTGCGCCCGATGTTGTGCGGTACCGCCATTCGCTTCCTTTTTCTCCCTTTGCCTAAAGCTTGAACCCTTGCGGGCTGGACGGTTTAAAAGCCTCCGCACAATGCTGTAAAAGGAGGGCAGGGAGGATAGGCTGAACCCAACATTTTATCCCCTGCGCCCCGGGTTCCGCCCTATCTGCGTGATTAGAAGCCGCAGGGGAAAGGGCTAAGTGTTTTTCCAACTGTCAGAACCGAGGTCTTTACAGTAGCAATCTTCGCATTCTGCATAACCAAGACCAAGCTCTGTATGGATTGTCCGGCTGGTATAGCAATCTCCAAACTTAACCTTTTTACCGCACTGGCAGCAGGCAATCTCTTGTTCCATATTATCGGTATAAAGACAGGCCCCGTCTGGTAAATCATACGGGATATAGTCTTTTTTGTCGGGTATCCATTTTAAAGCTTTACTCATCGTTTTCTTCCTTGTATTCTTTTCTAATTAATTCATCATCAAGATTGGATAAAACGGCTGACAGTTGAGTTATATCGTTTAAATGGATATAATTAGTTTGAGTGTAACCCCAAGAACAACTATAACTTTGAACTTTCCCATTTTCCATTCTTATATTGTGCGGAACAGGTGATTCGTAAATAATTAAAAAACCGTCATTCATACATTGACAAATTAATTCCAACCATAAATATTCAGTTTCTTCATCTTCGTTGTCAAAATCCTTGTCTTTATATTTTTCTAAAACACCGTCTTTCAACGACCAATTACAAATTATTCGCTGATCTTTGAAAGCGTCAATAATATCGTCTTTTAAATCGTCAAAATTACTCTCAATTTTAGGCAAATCGCAACAAGGAATAATTTTGCAGCGTCCCTCATATTCTTGTTTTAAGTTTTTCAATTTAATCTTGTTCATCTTTCTTATCCTCGTAAAAATCCCGAATAAGTCCGAAACAAAAGTTTTTGAATACAAAATCAGATAAAATAGCATTGAAACTGTCTGTGTTTTCACATTGTTTTAAAATTCGTATTTCTTCATTAACACGTTCGTCAAATCTTATTTTATCCAAAACAGTATAAATGTTCTGCATTATTTATGTTCCTCAAGTTCGATTTTTTTAATATGAAAATCAGTGTGGCAACCAGGGCAAGTCCAAGTCAGCCCAAACTTAAAGCTTACGGTTTTAAAGTTTGTAAGACTTACTATGATATTATTTCCGCAATGCGGGCATTTTTCTACAAGCTCGATACAATCAAGCAAATCGTATCTTTTGATTTTTTCTTTATCGTTCATTGTTCCTCACTTTACTTCAAAAAATTGAATTTCTTAAAGAAACTGAATATTTTATCAAGTGTCATCAGCTTTTCTCTTTCTTTCAACTGGATGCAAGCTTTAACCTGTTCCTGAAATTTTTTCTCGGCCTTGAAAAACAGCGGGACGGGAACGAGTAATTTTCTTTCAATGTAGATTGTATCTCCGTTGGGCATTTCCACAAAAGTACGTTCTCCAGTTCCATCGTTAGAAAAAAGTCCCTTCACCAAGTCAATTTTCTCTCTGACAACCATTTTCCCGGAAGTTTTAAATTCCGTAAATGCTATGTGTATATCTGCAATAGCCTTAAACTTTTTCGGAAGAAAAAAGTATTTATACTTATACTGGTTCATTTTCCCTCACTTTCGCCAAGGGCGTCTTTAATACAGGTTAAAAGATAAGCCCCGGGCGGTGTACACCCGATATTTTTTTCAATATTCACTTTAAAAGTAACATAAGGGACACACTCTTTCAGCAATTCTTTAAGCCTTTCGTTTTCGGCTTTTATCTTTTGTTTATCGTCAAGCAATTTATTAACGGTATCACAAGCAACTTCATAATCAATCGGCTTCATATTGTAGCTTGTTACAATGCGTTTGTACTCTTGCAATTCTATCAATTCCTGATAGCTCGGCACAGGTGTCTTGTGAGCCTCATATTCTTTTAATATATCGTAGTTTGTCATTTTCCACCTCTCAATTTCTTAAGTTGTTCCTCTGTTATGTAATCTTTATCGGCAAGTTGTTCTTTTAATTCTTCAATCGTTTTGCAAATTCTCTTGTTTGTATCAATAGCGGATTCCCCGTTTTGGATAGCGGATTGCATTGCCTTGTATTCGTCATAAGTGGGGACGGGAGCAAGCAATGTCATTTCATTATCAGAATGATTTAAATTCACCCTATAAAGAGCATAATCAGACATTATTCCAAATAGACCATCTACGCCTTTTACATAATAAAAACCAACATCTAATTTTCCCGCTTTCCATTCCTTTGTCAGTTCTTCCGGTGTCTTAGTCATTGCTTTGCTCCTTAATAACACAACTATTTACAATAAGGGAGGCTCTCATACCAACTTGTTCGCATAAATAATTGCGTATTGGGAAGATGATATTAAAATAGACAAGCACTAAACCCACAGCCATTATAAAGTAAGTCAAAAAGTTTTTCATAGCCTTATCCTCTTATCTTTTTAAGAGCTTCACGTGCTTTAAGACCATTTTCGACATATCCATCAACCTCATCACAGTCGACGAAAACGCTACTAATATAAACATCTTCATCTTCATAATGTTTTTTTAAAGCATAAAATTCCAAAGCCTCAACAGCAATTTCAAGCTTTTTCTCAAGCTCAATCTCGCGGGCAGTCTTGTAGCCGGCTTTGCCGCAATCTATGTTGGTAAGCCCGCAGGTCGGGCAGGTAAAGTTACTCATCGCTATCCCCTTTCAAAAAAATTCTTAAAGTCTGTTGCGCCGAATTGCCCCTCGGTCAGCTCTATGATTTCCGCGATTGTGTAGCGCGGCTTTAGTTCTTTTAATCCGCTGACAAAGTGTTTCGTTCCAGCCTCGCAAGCACCGGTAATTGCCCGATACATTTTGATTGCCTCTTCTTTCGTAACCACAGAATCAAGACTTAAATTTTCATATTGTGAAGTGTCGCGGTCGCTGATTTTATACATCAAATCTGCGCGCGCCTCTTTTATTGTGTCGCCGTGCGCATAGTTCACGCCGTCAGTTACGACGTATTTTGTTGCAAGTCCGATTTTCACCTTGTAGGCATTCTTGAGTTTGCGCAATACTTCACAAAATATACCGTCAAAAATACGGTAACGCCCGTTTTGCCAACTTAATTTTGCCTGCACTGACAAATTGAACTCAACCATATTTTGCGGTTTTTTAACCTTTTCCTTTTCTTTACTCGTAATCCCCGTGTTGCTTAGGTCAAGCGAACCGCCGACGGTCAGGTTATCCGGCAGGCTTGTAATCCCCGTGACGCGTAGGTAAAGCCCCCCGCCGACGGTAATTGCTCCGTCTTTCTCTTCAAAATTTATTCCGGCTTTTATCAAATATTCTTTAAGTTTCATTGTGCCATCTCCTTTAATTCCTTGCATAAGTCCAGTAAAGACGGCTCGTCTTCTTGTTCTTTAAGCTCGGCAAGCTCTGCCTGCATAGTCCTGTATTCGTCATAGGTGGGAACGGGGGCAAGGATTCTTTTTATCATATTTTTTGAAAAATTATCAAAACCCATACCGTGCGGATAATGAGATTCATCATATTGCTGTTCATAACAATCTATCAAAACTTCGTCGTATACTGTTTTGATATAATAGTCTTTACCAAACTCTAACTTTCCCGCTTTCCAATCTGCTGTTAATTCTTCAGGTGTTTTAGCCATCTGTGTTTCTTTAATCTTTGTGGTGTCCATCTTTCCAAGTCCTTTTGCGGTTGATTGCCATTTTGGTTTTGACAAGCGTTTGGATTTCTGGGTAGCGCAACAGGTTGACGGCGGCAATGATAACGTCTGCCAGCTCTCCCTTTATTTTTTCAAGATCAGACTGCAAGCGGGTCGCAATCAGTGTGTCTATTGCTGCGCTGTATTCGCCGATTTCCTCACCAAGCTTTAGCTCTTGGTCTTTTGCGGTAAACTCCGGGAACGTCCGCGCGTGCCATTCCTGAATATCTTTGATTAACTCAATCATTACGAGCCTCCAGCTTTGCGGCGGCGTAATCGTTGATTTCGTTTGCCAAGATGTAATTCTCCAAAACGAGGTTGCGTTCGGCGAGGCAGTACAGCCGTACAATCATAATCGCGCCGATAACGCCCAAGATAAAATTAGCAAGGTGGGGCAGAATATGTAGAACTTTAAGGATGGTGCGTCTGCCCCGAAGATTAATTTTCATAGATAACCTCCACATATTTGATAAATTGTTGCAGCACGTTTCTTTCGCTTAATACCTCAACCGCGAATTTCGGGTCTTCCTTAATATCGCGGAGAAAATCGCGTACCGTTTCGCCGTCCTGATAAAACACAATATTGTCGCGGATAGCTTCCATCAGGTCGTATCCGGCTTTGACAATACGCTTTTTATGTTCGGCTTCCGCCTCGGCTTTCATCTTTTCAGCGAAAATTTTGGCATATAAAACCGCAGTGTTGGCAGGGTCTTTCCAAATGTTTGTCATATTTTGGGATACTCCATTTTAATCAGCTCATTAATGTCGATTGCGGGGTCAGCGGCTACCTTTTCAAGCATTTTGCGGATAACCGGGCGGCGCTTCAGCAGAACCTCGGCGGCAATCTGGCGGTATTCCTCGGCACACTCGGCGCAGCAGAAAACCTTTTGCGCGTGGTTGGTCTTAAACTCTTCAAGACATACCGGACAGGTGCGGGTATACAGATACCCGCTGTGCCGATGGCGGGGCTGATTGCGCCGGTTGCCTTCCTTTTTGCACTCTTCGGAGCAATAGCAAACATTCCGGTAGTTTTGGGGCGTAAATTCCCTGCCGCAGATTTTGCATTTATAAATCATGATTCTGCCTCCGAAAGTCAAATTGGTTCTGAAGCTCGGCGAATGACTGCTGTTTAAAGTCTTCGTCTATCCGCTCGGCCTCGGCCATATCGTAGTCGATGACGGGAGATGATTCATCTTGCTGGCTGGCAAATTCGGCGGTCTTTTGCGAGGCGACGGGAGCAGGAGAGGGAATATCCTGCATCTCGTCATCAAACAGGGCTTGAATTGTGCCGCTGACGTTGATTTTTGCCATGGCGATTTTTATTGCCTTGCGGACGCCGCATTTTAGGTACATATCGTTTTTAAAGTTCTTCCAAGCCGGGCTTTCGTTATTATACATCTTTTTGAGCGATGCTTGCCGTGATTTTTCCAGCTCTTCAAAAGAATAGGTATAAACTCGTTTATCCCCTTTGCAGGTGATATAAACGTAACAGCCGACAATCTCCTTGCGCGCAAAAGGGTCGGAACGTTCAATCGTGTAGGCGTCGCCGTCGGAAGCTTCGGTCATTTGAAATTTGTCGCCTGAAAAAATTAAACCGGCGTGAACATTCAATCCGTTTTGTTCGGCAATGTAAATAAGCCCTTTGTAAGACGGCTCGCAGGTGAGTTGTCCGCGGTTGTTGTAAAGGTAGTACAAATCGCGGGAATCGGTAGGAAGTCCCCATGCCAAAATGGAAGTGAATACCTGTTGCTTGGAGAGGGCGGAGCAGTTTTTGAAATGTTTGCCGCTGTCTTTTTCCTGCAAATCGTGCATAGATATTTTGTTGGCAAAGGCCAGCCCCTCGCGGCAGACATAATCGCGCGGATAACCGTATTGGTTGGCAAACAGGTCGACAAGCCCGCTTGTTTCAAAAAAGTCGGCGATTTTCTGAATCTGCGGCTCTTCCTTTATGGTAATTTCATTTGTCATTTTACTGCCCTCGTTAAAAGCGAACCGTTGACGGAAAGGCGCACGGAGCCGCCGTCCATTGTGTAAAGTTCGCAAAGTTTATGGTCGTACATATATTTTTTCAGCAGGGTTTTGCGGAGCTTGTCCTGCTCGTTGTTGTCCTTAATTACCTCGTTAAGCCCGATGTAGTCGTTTAAAAACTCGTACAAGGTTATGCCCTGAAATTCGTCTTGTGAGGTGGCAAGCTTGCGGGCATCGGGGTTTTGTTTGTAAACCGCCTGATAAATCTTGAAGTCCTGCTCGGCGAGCCGGGCGCACTTATCGTTAATCTCCGGCGTGCGGTTTTCGGCGACGGCAGTTTCAAAGTGCCTGAGCGCGGAAAGGATGGTTGCCTGAATTTCCGGGATTTTGCCGTAGATGAAGTTGTCAACGCGGATTTCAAACAGGCGGTCGATTTCTTCGAACTGCCGTTGTTCTATCAGGGCGACAATTCGGCCGCGGTTAAACGGCGTGTCCGGTTCCAGCACCATAGAAGAGATAATTCCCGCCTCGCAGCCGCACAAAAGCATCTGATACTGGTTTTGAAAGATGTATTGCCACGGCAGGCCGTTGTAAAAAATATTTTCCCGTGCGGCTTTGAACGGGTTGACGGTTTTCTTTTCCCAAACAAGGCGTTTTGTCGTATGGGTTTTGCAGTTGACGTCAACAAAGCTGTCGTGCAGGCTTTCGGCATAACCATCCGGGGAGCAAACGGCATACGGGGAAATGTCCGGCCTTTTGATAAAATCCTCGGTTCCCTGACAGGCAAAATCCGTATTGTCGCGCATTTTCCAGTCAAGATATTTTTCCATGGCGTGTCCGTAAATGGACAATTCGTCGGGCAGGGGTGGGATACGGCAGCCGCGCTTGATTTTGTGGTACACCTGATAACCGGTGGAATACAGGTCTTCGGCAAGGAAATTAAGCGCCGGTTTTTCGCCCATCAGCTCCATCAGTTCCTTTTGCGGGACAAAAGACTTGACGACGGCGGCAATTTCCGATGCGCCGATGCCGCAGTTTTTTTCTTCCAGCCATTCGGGCGTGTTTTGCTTAAACTCGGTTTTGCCGATGTTAGCCAAAAGCTCGCGTTCCTTTTGGGCGAAAAAGTCGTCTTTGGTTATGTTCAATTCCAAAAGGAATTGTTTAAAGTCGACGTTTTTCATCCTTTGCAGGTAATCCCGACGCTGTTCGTCAACAAAATCCATGCCGCGATTGTAAAGGCCTTCGTCATGGATTTGGCGATGACATTCTTCGCACAGCGGCAGCAGATTGTTGACGTCATAGCGTAAAAGGTCAACGTTTCTGCGCACAATGTGGTGTATATGCGCGGCTTGGCGGTTACAAGCCGGGTTGGCACACTTGCGCCCGATGCGAAGTTTCGGATACAGCCGGTCGAGCTTTTGTTCCCAGTTTGTCATTACTCACACCGCCACATTAAAATACTCATAAGCAAGCCGATACAGTAGAGGATGTTGCAGCTCCAGCGAAAAAAGTTTGATTCCTCTTGTTCCAGGCGGCGCAGTTTGGCGTTGTATTTATCATTCAAACGCAAATTGAATTTGACAATATTTGCGATAGTAATAAGGTCTTTATTTTGCTGCTCAACTTGTTTGCAGAGGTTAAACAATATATCTTCTAATTTAAGGGGATTAGTCTTCTTTGGCGTCATTATTTTCTTTCTCCATAAACTCAACAAGCTTCATTGCTTTAAAGGCGGCGGGGGCATCTCTTTTTATCTTAGCCAGCATGTAACCCAGATTTAAGGCATCCCCGCTGATAAAAGATGTATTTTTAATCTCATCTCCCTCTTCCCAGCCGAAGACGCCGATGCGTAGTGGACATATTTTGGCGATTTCATCCAGATGGTGCTTTATGATTTTTTTCTTTTCTTCTTCAGTCATTATTTTTCCTTTCAGAGTAGGCGGGAGGGCGATAGGTCTGATGCCCTCCCGGTTAAGGCGGGAAAGGGTTGGCGCGTGTTAAACTAAACCTTTCCCTGACACTCAAAGGCGGCTGTCAGATGTTTTGCTTGCGCTGTCTTTGTGTGTTCTGAAAAAATAAATAAAGCAAAATGCTATAAATGTCAATAAAAAAATAAAGCAAAAAGCTATATTGTGCGTAAATAAAAAATAGCCCCTTAATTCAGGGGCTTGTCTTTCTCTGCCGTTAAATCTCGGATAAGTTTTACAATTTCTTCCAGTTTATCGGCAATAAAATTGAGGGTTTGTTTATATATTTCCTCTTCCATTTGCGATTCCTTTTCAGGGAAACCTTAAACGCTAAGGCGGCGGAGCTGAAAACACCTCACAATTAGTGCCTGCTTATTCAAATATATCGCAGACTCCGCCAAGTAGCGTATTGTGAATGAGTTTTTCAAGCTCGTTTAGCATATTATAAAATACATCAATAAAAGTCAAGCTGTTAACTAAATATTATAACTGAAAATATCGCTATAATAATGAGAGTCCAAATTTCTCTATCTTCTAAAAAGAAACAGCGCTTGCTTTCGTCCAGATTTTTCCATATCCAGAAAATAATATAAGCCATTGTACAAATGTTAACCAGTTGCCATTCACTTCTTCTTAGTTCTAAAGGAATTATCGGATTGTAAATAATAGCACAAATTAGCCAAGAGAGAAGAAAAAGAGGACTGTCTTTAGGCGTATTATAAAGATAAAAAATTGAAGTAATAAATAAAAATATTCTGAGAAAGGTATAAAAGCCATAAGGCATATCTAAAAAAGCTAAGGCAATTATGAGTAATGAAGTAACAGCCAGATGCTTTATAGGATTTTCGTTTAAATTTTCCATATTACTTATTTCCAATTCTTCCAAAAATTAACAAAAATTCCGAAACGCATTCTTTCTGTTCATTTAGAGCTATTGTAAGAAGTTCATTCCAATGTTCTTTATGGCCGAAATGAAAGAAATCTTCATTTATAAATTTATCACAAGTTATTAGCCCCAAGTCAGTTTTAGTTTTTTTCCCAATTAAATCTTCAAAATAGATTCCTTTTTGTTTGCAGGATTCTAGCATATCAAATCCCCCTAATGTAGGGTTATTTGTTTCAAAAATTACTTTATAATATATTTCTTGATTTTTATAAATAACCGTAAATATAAAGGTTGAATAATAGAGATTATTTATTTCTTTAAATTTAACCAATTTATATTCTTGTAATTTCATTTGTTTGTTTGTGGCATTTAAATGGATTAGTATAAATAAAATATATGCAATAACTAAAGTTATGATAATTTCCATTTTATTTGGTTCCTTTAATTGTCGTTAGCTGGCTTTATTTTTGGAGGATTTATAGAGATTTGTTTTGTCTGGAGGAGAAGCAGGGGCGGTTTGTTCTTTTTTTCTGAATAGGGCAAGAATCTGCTCTTCTTCTTTGCTTATGGGTTGGGGTTGCCATTCTATTGGCAATAGTTCATATGGTTTTACATTTAATGCAGATGAAAGCTTTTCCATCCATTTAGTGTTTAGGTCGCTTTCTCCTGTTTCTAATTTATAAATGGCATTTTGGGTAACACCAAGAATTTTAGCTAACTCAACTTGAGTTAGTCCTCTTTCTTTTCTCAGTTCTCTTATTCTATTCTTAGCCAAATCCACCTCTATTTTTTCTAATATTATAAAGCAAAAAGCTTTGTTGGTCAATGTATTCTTGTGGATAAAGCTTGTTGCTTTATTTTTTTCTTGCAAAATATAGCAAAATGCTTTAACAAGATTTTAGGAGGTCAAAATAATGAAACTAAAAGAATGGTTAGAAAAAGAACATAAAACGATGGCCGATATGGCGAGAGATTTAGAATTAGAACACCCGGTTGTGAGGGCGTGGGCAATTGGGCAGAAAATTCCCCGTCCTGAAACAATGGCAAAAATTGTCGCTTACACTAAAGGCGAGGTAACGGCGAATGACTTTTACGGGATTGAGGAGAAAAGCAGTGAGTAAACGTGAAGATTTTGAGAAAGTGTGTAATTTGTCGTTCAAAACTTCCTTGTGTTTTGTTGCGGTATTTTTAGGGATGTTTGCTACAGCTTACTTTTCCGCGGAAAAGGAAAATATGTATATTGTTTGCAGTCAGGGCAGTAAAACAATTCTTGAAAAGCATCTACATTCTTTCGGATACAATGCTTTTTCCGACAATTTGGACACTGGTGCGGATTCCAGCCGTTATAACGCTGATACTTTATTTTGTATCGTTCGTTATATGAGCGACAAAGAATATAAACAATTGCAACAGCAGCGGCAGGCCATGAAGTGATTGACTGAATTATTGTGTTCAAAACATCCATGTTAGAGTTCCTTTCTTTTTGTTTATTTTGGATTCGTGGGGACTCTAACGCCTTTCTTAAGGAGAAGCAATGAAAAAACTTTTAATCCCTTTAAAACTGCCGTTTCTGGCTGTTCGAGAGCTGCTGATACTCGTGTTAAAGTATTGCTATGGCTGCCGGATAGACGTTCCGGACGGACTAAATAGGGTTGGTAACGAAGTCTATAGGAGAAGGTAATGCGGTATATGGACCTTTTTTCAGGTATAGGCGGGTTTGCGCTGGGGCTGAAGCAGGCCGGGATAGAATTTGAAGAGCATTGGTTCTCCGAAATAGACAAGAACGCGATAAACATTTACAAAAAACATTTTCCAAACGCAAAGGAGCTGGGCGATGTGCGAGCAATTAGAGATTTTTCCGGGATTAAAGCCGACATTATCACTTTTGGATTCCCGTGCCAAGATTTGTCGGTTGCTGGCAAAAGGCGAGGTCTGGCCGGCGCTAGAAGCGGTTTATTCTTTGAGGCGATGCGGATTATCAGGGAGCTTAAGCCTCAATATTTTATCTTTGAAAATGTCAAAGGTTTGCTTACAAATAACCGAGGAGCGGACTTTGTCCGATGTCTGCGGGAAATTGCCGACATTGGGATATATGAATGTGAATGGCAGCTTGTTAATACAAGCTGGGTATTACCCCAAAATCGCGAGCGGGTTTACTTTGTCGGACGTCTTGGAGGACAATCCGGAGCAAAAATATTTCCTCTCTTCAGCGGCCGTGAAACGGCTGATGGGTTGCAAGGACAATACACAAATACCATTACCAGCGAGGGATACACAAAAAACCGACAGGCATCGTATGTTATTGAAGGTCAACAGTTTCAAAAAGTCCGGCAAATAAACCGGACCGAAAAGAACCACCAGCAGGACAGGGTGTATTCTCCGGAGGGGATATGCCCTGCGTTAAACACGGTCGGCGGGGGTAATCTTGAGCCTAAAATCGTCGCTTACGGTTTATACGCAAACGCTTCAAAGAATTATCAATTCCCGCCATTATTTGAAAAATCTCGTTGTATTAAAGCTGGACCGGGGGACGCTTCTGTTTGTATTAAACCAGTTCTAACGCCGGACCGGATAATAAAAAGGCAAAACGGGCGGCGGATGAAAGAAAACGGCGAGCCGTCCTTTACGCTGACAACCCAAGACAGGCACGGCGTTTTAACTGGACATATTTTCAAAGATTACGAAACAGGAGAATATTTCTATGACCCGTTAATACGAAAGCTTACGCCGCTTGAATGCGAACGTTTGCAGGGGTTTCCCGACGGGGGGACCGAATACGGCGCAGACGGCAGAAAGATGTCCGACAGCGCCAGATATAAAGCGCTGGGCAACGCGGTTACGGTTAATTTTCCAAGAATGATTGGGGAGAAATTGAGATGAGGGACAGCTTTGTATTTTATCGCAGTTTTTATGAAGCCTTAAAGGAAATGGATAAAAACGTTCAGGCTGATTGTCTTATGGCTTTGGCGCAATATGCGCTTGATGGGGATATGCCGGGCTTAACACCGGAAGTTAGAATGTTTATGACGTTGGCTAAGCCGCAGATTGATGCCAACAATCAAAAATTTGTAAACGGCAGCAAGGGCGGACGTCCGAAGAGAATAAATAACCAAACCGAAACCAAAACGGAACCGGAAAATAACCAAGAAATAACCGAACCAAAACCAAACGATAACCAAACCGAAACCAAAACGGAACCAAAAGAAAACCAAACGGAAACCGGGATTAAACAAAAAGAAAAAAACAAGAATACCCCCTTAAACCCCCAAGAAGAAAAAAATAAAATATATCCCCCCTTAACCCCTAAAGGGGTAGTCCCCCCAAATAAAAAATCCCCGAAAAAAATTTCTTTTTCTGACGTTTTGGACTGGGAAAGCTTGTTTGATTACTGGGAAAGCTGGAAAAAGGGCGGGAGATACAAGAACGCGGAGAGCCGCAGCCGTATGCTTGCCAAGCTGAAGGAGTTGACCGGGAACGATTTTGATTTGGCGAAAAGGGCTATCTGCCATTGCGTTGATTCCGGCTATCAGGGATTTGCAAACGGCGCAGAGCTGTTTTATAAGCCGTCTAAAGACCCGCCGGGAAGGGAGCAGGCTCGCCAAGCAGCGCTTGCAAAAGAGAGGGAATTTTTATCTCAATTTGACCCAAATGAGGAGTTTTGATGAAAAATTTTGAGTTTAACAACTGGGTAGAATACACCCGCAGCATTTATCCCGATTTCAGAGCGGACAGCGAAGGGCTGAGGGATGTTTGGCAGCAGGTTCTTGCGAATGCAACTCTTGCCGAAGCCAAGGCGGCCGTGTCGCAATATGCGGCGACATCCAAAACCGGTTTTGCGCCCAAAGGCGGCCAAATTGCCGAAATAATCAAGCTTAATCGGCAGAATCAGTCGCCGGCCTATCAGCCGCCGGGCGAACTGGTTGAAGATATGCCGGAGCGAAGATTCCACGAAGACATTGCTTTGGGGCGGTGCCGGCATAATCTGTACTGCTACCGGGATGCGGCGGCGCTGGTTAAATCCGGAGAGGCGGCGGACTTTGACGAAGGGTTAAGGCTTTCGTGCCGCAAAAGAACCGCGGCAAGGGGAGAACAGCCGCGCGATTTTGAATTTCCGAGCGATGAGGATTTGCAGGCGGCCGGGCTGAAAGGCGTTAAGGCAAAATCCGGCGATTGCAAGCGAATACTGGAAAGCTTTATCCGCCAGTGGAGTATGCCGCGATGACGGAAATAGGGGATAAAGTCAGGACATTTATTGCAGACTGCATAGATGAATATCCGGCAGAGCCCGACCGGATAGATGTTAGTATAAGCGTTCGCTGGGGGACGTGCAGAGTTTCTTTGAGTAATGCGAAAAGCCCGATTTATTATTCAAAAGAAATTAAGTTGGCGGAGATTAAGGAGCGGCCGGATATAAAAGCCGTAGCGCTGGAAGTTTACGAATAGGGAGGGGCGAGATGGAAGACGGGATTTTAGAAAGGTATTATCAAACCGGGGTTTTGAGTATTGAGGAGGGGCGCTGGAGGGCTGAAGACCGGCTGCGGGCGGGGACACTGTTATACCGCGACTTTGTTAAATCCGGGAGAATTATCCGCACTATGGATCCGAGCCGTCCTCGTGTTGACTGTCAAGGTTTTAAACATCCTTCGGAAAGCCGGGAGGTTGCCGAAGACCGGTTTAATAAAGCTATCCGCAACGTTTCATTTTGTAACTGGGCGATTGTGCAGCACGTTGCCCTTGAAAAAGAGAGAATACCTGTCAAAGGAAAAAGCCGCGAGATGGTTTATGCGCTAAAACGTGATTTATGCCGCGGTCTGGATGAGCTTTGTGATTTTTATGTCGCAAAGAAAAAGGAAAAGATTAAGCCTTAGCCTTTTTCCAGTAATAAATTGCCCATGCATCGCGGTTTTTTTCGCAGTCAGAGAGATTTTGAGCCGAAAGGTAATTATTGTAATCCTCTTTGTCAAAACGCACCAGATGGGCATTTTTCCCCTCTGCAATAAAACGACAGAAAGCCTTGCGAACGGCAGCATTGCGTTTAACGTCTTCAGGATAAAGAATTAAGGCAAAATCGGCATACTCCCATCTTTTATACTTAGCGACCAAAGATTCTACAATGTCTGATTGTTCAGAATAAGAATTTTTAAGGAGTTCTACAATTTCATCGCAAGCACCGGTCGGGGCGCGTCCTTCTTCGTATTCCCACCGTTGCACCGTTCGGTAATTTTTTACTTTTAGTAAGCGCATGAGTTCTGACTGCGTAATGCCAATCTCCTCGCGAATAGTTTTGATTTCAATTCCTGTTAAATATCCTTTATTTATAATCGGCATTTTATTCTCCTTTTTTTCTTGATATATCTTGTGTGGTTAATTTGAGGTTAATAGCTTTGGCAAAATATATTCATTAAGCGCAAACTTTGCGTTAGGTGTTAAAATCCGCTGCCAAGCCTTAAACCGAGGCGACCATTTAAAGGCGTGCTGTTTTAATAGTGCTATAATGTCTGCTTCCGGTTTGCCATCAAAAAAGAGTTGTAAACGGTTCTCTTCTGTATTCTCGACAATCCGCACGCCGTCAACCTCTTTCTCCGTGCTTTCTTGCGGTGTTGCTAGTTTTGCTTTCCACTCGTCCAAAATATCGGTTAAAATTTTGATATTTTTCTCAACTTTCAACCCCTCGGATTGCCGCTCGTGCAAATATTCTAAAATTTTATCACACATCGCAAAATTGCCGTTTTGGGCTTGCGTTGTAAACGCTCTTTTAAGATGCGGGAAAGCGTTGAAAGTCCAGTTGTTAGGGTCAAGAGTCAGCCCATGTTTTTTATATGCTACAAATTCGGACAGTGTGTATTTTATTTCGCGCCATTTCTGCTCGTCAACTCTATTTTGCTTCTGCTCGGCGGTTAAATAGCGGTTGAAAATTTCCGCGCTTTTCATCTTGTCCAGCGTGTAAACATAATCGTTTAGTTTTGCCTCCGCGCTGGCTTGTGCTTTCTCGGCTTTTTTAACCGGAAATTTTGCCGGACCCGTAATTGCCCACGATATGCAGCGTGATTCGGCATTCAGATAATCGACGGCGTTTTTATACAAGCGATCTGACCAGTACGCCAAACACTCGCTTTTCTGCTCGTCGGTTATGTTTTGAGCGTTTACGAAGTTTTCAAAATCAATCTGTGCTTGCTCATATTCGGCGTTTATATCCTGCATAATTCGGACGGCGTCCGGGGTGTGGTTAATGTCGGGGTGATATTGTTTCGCAAGCGCATTGTATGATTTTCGCAGCTGCTCAATAGTTGAAATATTTTTAAAGTATTGCATGGTGTTACTCCGTGAGTGTGTCGGCCTTGCCGACGGTTAAATATATTTATTTTTTATTATGTGTATTATACGACAAAATAACGCAAATGTCAAGATAAAAATTTATCGTAAAATCAATGTGTTATAAAATATTATACATTCTTATAGTATGTATAATATTGAGTTATGCACAAGACAAAAAAATAAATTGTTTGTCAAAAAATATGTAGTAATATGATAAATGAAAATAAGTGTATCAAGACAAAGGAATTTGAAGGCTCGCAGCGGTTAAAAGTTGCGGGCTTTTAATGTATGTACGGAAATAATCGGGATTAACAGATAAAAAAGGGCGTTTAAACGGTGGCAAATGTAGCGAAGTACGGCAAGCCGGAAGAAATGGAAAAACGCATTGACGAGTATTTTGCCCAGTTCGAAAAGCCTGAGCCGCTGACAGATGATGAAGGGCGTGTAAAGCTTGATAAGTATGGACGCGCAGTAATGAAAGATAAGGCGCCGACTCAAGCCGGATTAGCTCTTTATTTAGGCTTTAGCGATAGACGCACGATGTGGGGGTATGGAGATAAGCCAAGTTTCGCGCGCGTTATTCAGAAAGCTAAGACGCTATTGGAAAAACATCTTGAAGAATACGCTATTTTTGGGAGAAATTCGGGGGTTGTACCTTATTTGTTGGGTAATCTGCGGAATGGCTGGATTGACCCGAAAGAAGAAGCGGCAGCATTGGCAAATAAAGCCCCGAAAACCGCGCTTGTGGTGTATGTCAACGCGCAGACAAAGAGCAGAAAAGCGGCGGAAATTCCCACGATTGAAGCGGAAGTTGTCGGCTCTAAGACAGAAAGCGCAACGGATGCCGTAACCATTGCCAAGCCTAAAAAGAAAGTGAGCCACGGGAAGAAATTAGGCAGGCCAAAGAAAAGCGCGAAAGCCAAGAAAACAGCCAAAAGCACGGAGTAAAGCAAAAGAGCGCGGGCAAAGCACGAGAACGGAGCAAGAGCAAGGAAAAGCAGAGAGAAAACCGCACACGATACAGCGGCGCGGCAAGAAAGCATGCTTTTTCCAAACAAGGGGGATGGGGGCGCGCCGGCTGGCAAAACTCAAAACAACCATACCGCCATCGGTACCATCTCACAAAAAGCATTCTTTTTATAACAATTTAGTAAAAACAATAAGATGGGAGATATTGGCAGGAGGTAAAGGGAAAAAAGGTAGAATAAGGCGGGTGAAGATTTGGTTTTGTCTAAAAAATAAGTTATTGATTTAATTATAAGTGGTATCGAAAATTCCCGATGAAATACTTTTGAGGGAGGGTGTGTGTTTTGTCTAAAATTTTGATATTTGAGATAGGGGAAGAGGCGGCAGAAGAAAGCGGAGTTTATGAGATTAGAAATAATATTAACGATATGGTTTATATAGGAAGGACTAAAAATTTCAAAAAAAGGTATGAACAGCATAGACGGGCATTAGAAAATAAAACGGAAAATTATAAATTAAATAATTTTTTATGGGAACATCCAGAGGTAAGATTTGTTTTTCGGGCAATATGCATCACAAAGCAAATTAAAGAGGCGGAAGAACGAGAAATAAAAAGGCGTAAAGCGGTAGAAAAAGGTTTTAATATTCTTCGCAAAGACGATGAGTTCGTAAAATACAGAGGTTACCATAGAAAAAGAAAGACAAGAGAAACCAAAAGAGATGTTTCGAAAGGAAGCATCTCTTCTTTTTTGGCTGAATTAGCACGAGAGCGTGAAAAAAGAGAACCTGTTGTCAATGTATCGCTGCTGATAAAAGAACTTGGGGCAAGGAAACGTAAGAGTAAACGCTAATGGCAAAGAAAAAGAAAGAAGAACAAATACGGGTCGAAATACAAGAGCAGTATGCCCCGTTGTTGTCTATGCCGAAAGTGAGGTATAAGCTTTATTATGGAGGGCGCGCCGGAGGCAAGTCTTACGGATTTGCCGATGCGCTGCTGGTACTGGCTCGTCAGGGGAAACTTTTGATTGCCTGTGTGCGCGAAGTGCAAAATTCCATCAAGGATTCCGTTTACAAACTGTTAAAAGACCGGGCTGAATATTGGGGATTTGAAGATTATCGGTTTTACGAAGACCGGATTGAAAACATTTTGACTGGCAGCCGTTTTATATTTAAGGGTTTGCAGGACAACAATGCGCAAAACATCAAGTCTTTGGAGGGTGTAGATATATGCTGGATAGAGGAGGGGCAGTCCATTTCCAAAAAGAGCTGGGAAATTTTGGATCCTACAATCCGTAAACCCGGCGCCCAGATATGGATTTCGATGAACCGCGAGCTTGAAAATGACCCGATATGGGTTGCTTTGGCGAGAAATCCCCATGAGGATGTTTATATACAGAAGGTTAATTATACTGATAATCTTTATTGTCCTCCCGAGATGAAAAAAATCGCGGAGAGGATGAAAGAAGAAAATTACAGCCAATGGCTCCATGTCTGGGCGGGGGAACCTGTGCAGGAAGGCGATACCAAGCTAATCGGCTATGCGGAAATATACCGGGCGCTGGAATACAGGCTGGAAAATTCAGCTCAGGTTGACTTGCCGCTGATTATCGGGGTGGACGTGGCGCGCTTTGGCGATGATAAAACCGCAATAGCCCGGCGCAGGGGGAGGAAGGCCTATCAGATTAAGACTTATGCCAAAATGAATGTTGTTCAGGTGGCTAATCTTGTGGTCGGCATTATCCATGACGAGCGCCCGGCAATAGTTAATGTTGATGTTGGCGGCGTAGGCGGCGGCGTGGTTGATATTTTGTTTGACCGGGGATACGGCAGCATCGTCAGAGCGGTGAATTTCGGCGAAGCCGCGCAGGAACAGGAAAAATACTGCAACCGGCGCGCAGAGATGTGGGGCAGGCTTAAAGACTGGCTTACCGCGGAACTTCCGGTAAGTCTGGTTGACTGTGAAGGGTTATCGGAAGATTTAACCGCGCCAAATAAAAGCTATGACAGGCTGGGACGGCTATTATTGGAAAAAAAAGAGGACATAAAGAAAAGGCTGGGGCGTTCTACCGATGTGGGGGACGCCCTTGCTTTAACTTTTGCCGAAAGGTTTTATCCGTCTTCTTTACTGCATTTGCAGTATGACGAAGCGGAATTTGTGGACGACAGTGTATATACGGGGTGATTATGAGCAGTTTATTTTCAACGCCAAAAGCGCAACCGCAGGTGATAGAAACGACACCGACGGTTATTGGCAATTCCGAGCAGACGCAGGCAATGGAGCGGGCAAGACGCAAGCGTCGCGGAAGCCAGAGCCAGTTTATTGCCGGAAATTTATCTATGACGGGAAACGTTTTGCGTAAGCCTACCTTAGGGGAATAATATGGAAAAACTGAACGAACATATTAAGCAACGGCTGGAACGCCTGAAAGACGAACGGAAAAGTTGGGAACCTTTTTGGAAAAAATTATCCGAAATGTGTTCTTTTTCGCCTGAAATATGGACAGAGGAAAAGAACCGGCGCCATCGGCAGAATGTTTTTGACAATACGGCGCGCAATGCTTTGACGTATTTTTCAGCTTCTTTCAAGAGCATTCTCGTTCCGACGACGCAGCGTTGGCACCGGCTGAAGCCGACAAATCCCGATTGGGAAAATACCGATATGGTTAAGGCTTATTTGCAGTATGCGACCGATTTACTGTTTAAGGTGCGTTATGATAACCGCTCCCACTTTGCCAGTGAAGCAGACCTTTTGCTGAATCAGATAGGAATTTACGGTACAGGGTATTGGAGCGTTGAAGAAAATGTAGGGCGGGGGATTGTTTATCGGACAATTCCGGCTAATGAAATCTATATCAGCCGCAATCCGCAGGGATATTTGGATACGGTGTACCGAGAGGTCAGACTTTCGGCAAAAGATGCGTACCGAACTTATGGCGAGGCTGTTTCCGAAGATATTAAAAAATGTCTGGATAAAGAGCCATGGCGTATGTTCGATTTTGTTCATGCCGTAGAACCGAGAAACGACCGCAATCCGCGCGCCAAAGACTATACGGGCATGAAATTTGCCAGTTACCATTATGAAAAAGCCAGCGACAAAGTAGTTAAAGAGGGCGGGTATCGGACGATGCCCTATATGGCACCGCGTTTTTTGGCAATGGAAGATACAGCTTACGGCGACAGTCCCGGTTTGCAGGCTTTTAACGACATTTTGACCGCAAATGAAATGGCAAAAACGATTTTGCGGATGGGACAGCTGCAAGCCAATCCGCCGGTTTTGGTCGGGAATACGATGCTCGATTCCGGGAAACTGGGGCAGTCGGGCGCCATTATTCGCGGCGGCTTGGACAGTCAGGGCAGACCGGCGGCGGCATCAATGCAGTATGGGAATAATCTGGCAATTTCGCTTGAAATGCAGCAGGATGTACGGGCATCCATCAACCGGGCATTTTTAATCCCGCTGTTTCAGGCGCTGACGCAGGATAAGGAAATGACCGCCACCGAGGTTGAAAAGCGCGAAGTGGAAAAAGCAATGCTGTTGGCACCGATGTGCGAACGTATTGCGGCAGAGTGGCTGTATCCGATGATAACCCGTGAACTGGACATCCTTTCGCAATATGGCTTATTGGACGATGTGCCGGACGAGCTTATGGAGAACGGTTCTATTGCGATAGAGTTTGAAAATCCGGCAGTGCATATGCAGGAATCGTCGCGGATTGTAGGCCTTTATAAGACGATTGAAGCGACAATGACGATGGCGCAGGCCGACCCGAGTTCTCTTGATATTTTGAATTTCCCCGAAGCATTACGGCAAATTGCCGACTACTACGATGTCGACATGGCGGCAATAAGGTCGAGAGCAGAGGTTCAGGAACTCGGACAGCAAAGGGCGCAGGCACAGGCGGCACAGAATTTGCTTGGCGCCAGCGAGGTCATTACTAAGTCGATGAAAAATCTTAAAGGGACAGGATTCGGATATTAAGGAGAAAAGATTTTGGCTTTCAGAAAAAATTTAAAAAACGAGTATCGCATAACAAAGGCTTTCAGGGATTTATTTTTGCAGGAAGGCCGGCTGAAGCCGGAAGCGGAAATTGTCCTTGCTTACCTTAGGGACGAGTGCAACGCAAGGGGGGAGATGGAGAATTACGGCGCACCCTTGTTTTTTGACGCAAACCGGCGTTTCGACTCTGGGGCGGCGGCTTTTCTCTTGGGGCGGCGCAGGGTGTTTGATTTGATTGTCAAGCATCTGGCGATGAATGAAATTCAGATATTTAATCTGCTTTCGGTACGGCAGCAGCAGATGGATGAATTTCAAATTACGGAAGAAAACACCAATATATAAGGATTTTCACAATGACAGATTTTAATGAGCCGGGAAATGAGGCGAATCCCGATAACTCAAATACGCCTCACAATGAACAGGAAAACAAATCTTCACAATCCGCTTGGGAGGGATTTTCCGAAGAGGAAACAAAATACGTCGATGACAAGGGCTGGAAAGCCCCCAAAGACCTTTTGAAATCCTATCGCGAACTTGAAAACATGGAGAGTAAAAGAATCTCTATTCCAAAGGACGAAGACAAGGAAGCCTGGGACAAACTTTATGCCAAACTTGGACGGCCGGAAACAGCCGACAAGTACGACATCGGCGTTAATGACAACGATAAGGCGGAAATTCAGAAACTTATGTTTGAAACCAATCAGACCTCAAAACAGGCCAAAGCGCTGGTTGCCGGTTTTGACAAACTGATGCAGGAAAAGCAGAAGGCTGCGGACGCTTTAATTGATGCCGAAAACAAAAAACAGGAAGAAAGCGTTATTGCCGAGTGGGGCGACGACGCTGAAAAAAATACGGAACTCATGAACAGGGGAGCCAAGCTTTTAGGGTTGGATGACGAAGACCTTGCCGCCGTCAGGATGACGATTGCGCCGAAAAAATACATGGAAGCGATGAAACGTCTGGGCGAGGCAATTTCGGAAGATAACATCCCGGCCGGAAACAAAGGCGGGCATGAGGAAAAAGTTAGCTTTTTTAGTATAGCACATGAAATTATGAAAGGAAAAGACAATGGCTGAAGAATATATTAGCGGCACATTAAAAGAAATTGCCATCGGTTTGGCAAAAAAACAGGAACACATGGTCAATAGCCTTCTTGAAGATACACAGATTCTTGACTTGTTGAGATTTGAACCGGCAAGCCATGGGATGTGGAACGCTTATGAAGAGGTTACGCATATCGGAAATGTGGCAACGGTGGATATGAACTCTCCCTTGCCGAAAGCAACGGTTGACAGTGAATTGAAAAAAGTAGATTTGCAGATTACCGGTGCTGAATTGGAAGCGGGAGAGGACACCATCGTTGCTATTGGCAAAGATGAGTATTTCGGAAAAAAAATTCCTCTGATTCTAAGACAAGCCGGTATGCAGACCGAGAAGAACATTATTTACAATAACATTCGCCAGTTTGCGATTGATAAAGGAAAAGTTAACGATGCCGGAGGCTCCGGAACCGGTTTTTCCATGATTGCATTTCGCGAAATTCCCGGTGAGAACATCGGTTTATACAATGCCCGCGGTCTTGGTTCAAAGACGTTGCTTGATATTAAAGCGATTAATGACGGAGCGCTGTATAAGAATGAAAAAGGCGTTTTGGTTTACGGTATGCGCCTGAAAGGGTATCTGGGGTATCAGCTTGCCAATAAGGATGGCGTTGCGGCGATTGTCAACATTGATAAGAGCCATATTCCGACAGCGGAAATGATTGATGACATGATTCTTTCGGCAAGAGCGGATACCGGGTCGCGCGCGTTTATTATGTGCCATCCGCGGATGCTGTCTTTCTTGAACAAGTATAAGGCTTCCGTTTTGCAGACGAATGTAACCGACAGGGATTTCAACCGTACGATTGACACCTGGAATAAGGTCAAGATTATCACGTCTTATAACTTTGAAGACGGGACGGAGCCTCACGTTACTCTGTAATTAACGAAATAACATTATAATACGTTTAGGAGAAAATTGATGTATAAAAAAACGCTTAAAGTCTATGACGAAGACTTAAACTACGCCAATACGCCGGGCGTTGTAAACGTCGGCGGGACAATGGGAGCTCTGGCAATTGACCTTGTTGCCATTGCTGATGCCGAAACTTTTAAGGCAACGACAGTACAGGTGTTGCAGGGAGATGCCCCGGATAATGTTACGGAAGAATGCGTAACATTTGTCAGCAAAGCCGCTTCCAATGTCAAGGCCGGCGATGTTGTGGCTTCGTTTGCATTGCCGAAAGATGTCAAGACGTTTGTTACGGCGAAACTTCTCGGAACCGGCGAAAGCAATGAAACACCCGGCGAAACTACAAACGCAAGGGTAACCCCGGAATATTTGCCGAGATAAAAAAGCTGCCTGACGGCGGCTTTTAATTTTGTTATAAAACAGGAGAGAGGCTTTGAATACGGAAATTATAAACAGGGCGTTGCTGAAACTGGGTGAAAACCCGATTAGTTCGCAAAATGAATTACCTCACGGCAGGAATTTTAACCTTATTTATGATGATGTCAGGAGAAGCCTCCTTTCGATGTATGTCTGGCGGTTTGCCGTTAAAACGGCGGAACTGGCGCCGCTTGACGAGAAAACGGAAACGAACAGGCAATACAGATTTCAGCTTCCGGCTGATTTGATTACGGTGTTAAATGTCGGAGATTTTTATAAATTCCCGGACTTGCGCGGTTTAAAAATGTCTTCGGGCGAAAGGTATGTTATTTTGGGCGACAAGATTGAGTGCGACTTTAATCCGCTGCCGCTGGCTTATGTGGCGGATATTGACGATGCCACAAAATATCCGCCGTTGTTTAAAGAAGCTATGGCCGCAAGGCTGGCAATAGAGCTAACCGTTAAAATACACAGGAATTTGAATTTATATCAACTGCTTGAGAGCCAGTTTGTTCAGGCGATAAGTTCGGCGATGCAGCATAATGATATTATACAGGATACGCAGGCGTTAGGTGAAAATTCTTGGGTAATGATAAGGGAGGCTTGGTGATGGCAGTAAAACCGGCATTGACACAGTTTAACGGGGGAGAGATTTCGCCCCAGTTAGAGGGCAGAACCGACTGGGACAAATATAATTATTCGGCGAAACTCTGCAAAAACTTTATTCCGCTGGTGGAAGGCAGCCTTAAACGCAGAGGCGGAACGCATTTTGTCGCACTGCGAAAGCAGCTCGGGCAGATAACCCTTAATATCAAAATTCTTGGGACAACGGAAGAAAACCCGCCTACGCTTAAAATCAACGGACAAATATGCGAACTGAAATATGTGGAGATGTTTCCGGGAAATATCCCGCAGTTTTTGAGCCAAGGCGTTATTGTTGACGATGGCAGCAGCGTCAATCTGGAAATTACCTGTCCGGGATATGAAAAATATGCGGAGATTTTTACTGCGTCATCCGATACGGCAAGCAAGAAAATCACTCTGAATGAAATCGGGGAAAAAGACGTTACGCTGACAGTCGTTAAGTTTTCCGATGAGGCGGTTTTGCTTTTAAATTCGGTTGAGCGTACGACAATTACGGTCAAAGACGGGCAGGCGATAAACTGGGTGGCCGTTTACGAGGGAGTAAGCGGCAGCGGTACAATCTATATCTACGAGGATGAAACATATTATCTGGTATATAATTCCGGCCGTCTGATGATGGTTCCTTTTAACGGGGACGGTCTGAACATTGCGGCAGAAACTTCCGGCACAATCTATCTTCCTGCCGGAAAATGGCGGATAAAGGCGGTCGGCGGCGGGGGCGGCGCTTATTATACGATGAGAATTCTGAATTATCCCGGCGCAAGCGCGGCAGCTGTTGAAGCAGTATTTAACCTGCCTGCCGGAATTTATGAATATGCCAACGGAGGCCTCGGCAAAAACGGAAGAAACTGGACGGGGGAATATGAAGAAAACGCAGAACCCGGGGGCGACACCTATCTGAAATTAGGCGACGATTATATCGTTAAAACCAATGGCGGCGGGGGCGCCTATTTTGTGAACGGGGACGGATTTTACGGCGGAAAAGCCGGAACTTATGAAATTGACGAAACGTATTTGGAAACCGAAGTTTTTGCCTCCAACGGAATTAACGGCGATTATAACTGGAACACCGGCGGTTCGGGAAAAGCCGGCGCCTCGGTCTACGGCGGCCACGGCTGGGGGTCGGGAAACAGAACGGAAGACATCGAGTCTTATCAAGACGGCACAAACGGAATTTTAATCCTTACACTGGAGGGATAATGTCGGTTTTAAAGAAAAGCATTATCAGCAGAAATGTCAGCTATGTTATAGAGTTCGGGCATAAATATATACGTTTTTATGCCAACCACGGTCTTTTGCTGCGGGATTCCGGCGATGTGTTTGAAATCGAATCGCCGTATCTTAACGATGAGGTTGACGATATAAAAACCATTCAGGGCGGCGACTATGTTTATATTTTCCACCCCAACCATCCGATTAAGACTTTAATGCGAATGGCATTTAATTTGTGGATTTTGGGGGACTTTACCCTAAAAGACGGCCCGTGGGATCCGGTCAATACAAGCGAAATCGGAATTAAAGCCAGCGGCGAAACCGGAGAAATCACCCTGACGGCGGGCGGGGACGTTTTTTCTGCTACCGATGTGGGCAGGCTGGTGCGTCTGACTGTGTATGATTCCAACACACGGCACTGGACTTCCAAAACGGAAGTCAAAGACGGAGAAATACGCATTTCCGACAATAAGTACTATGAGGCGGTCGGTGTGGCTGAAGGGACAAAAACCGGAGATAATCCGCCGAACCATACAGAGGGAACCAGAACCGACGGTTCGGTGCAGTGGACATACCTGCATGCAGGTTACGGGGTCGCGCGCATTAAATCGGTGCAAGACGCCAAAAATGCGACGGCGGGAGTGCTGTCGCGGATGCCGGACGAAGTTGTCAGCAATCCGACCGTTTATTGGGAGCTGGGGCTTTTGCATCCGGGAAAATACCCGATGGCCGGCGCTTTTTTCCGCGGGCGGTTTGCCTTTATGGTTGACGATAACGGCATTCCGAAAGTCTGTCATTCATGTTCGGACGACTACAACAATTTTGCGGATAAGAGCTTTGGCGAGGTTACGGCTGAAAATGCCTTTACGGTTCCGGTTACGAGTTCGCAGTACAATGTCGGAAAATGGCTGTGTGCCTCAGACGTCTTGTTTGTCGGAACGGGGACGGGAGAATTTTATATTGACGTGGCTTCGTCCAACAGTCCTCTGGCACCGGATAACGTCGTTATTAAACAGATTTCGTCAATCGGTTCGGCGCGGATTAATCCGGTTAAGGTCGGGGCGCATATTTTGTTTGTTACGGCAAGCGGCAATTCTTTCCGCGACATTGTTTATTCTTACGAAAACGATACTTACGACCCGATTGACCTTTCCATTTACGGCAAGCATCTGTTGCAGTCGGGAATTGTGGATATGGAATATCAGGAATATCCCGACAAGATTGTCTGGTTTGCGCTGAAGGACGGACGGCTGGCGGCGATGACTTTTCTTGCCGAGCAAAAAGTTTTTGCAATGCATCAGCATTATCTCGGCGGCGATGTTAAAAGTCTGGCGGTCATTCCGAATCCTGACAATACGCAGGAGGATTTGTGGGTAGAGATTAGCCGGACGGTTCAAAACAAAGAACTTCGCAGCATAGAGTGGATGGACAACGGGATTGTTACGCTGTATCCCGAAGAAATACGCAATATGCACAATCTGGACGAAAAAGAAAAAGCCGAAATGCAGTATATGAAAGAGAATGCTTTTTTTGCCGACGGCGCGCTGACTTGGGAAAGAAAAACGGGAAGCACGGCGACAAAGCTGACCGGTTTGGAACATCTGGAGGGAAAAGAAGTTGTTATAATGGCAGACGGTGCAGAGTGCGAACGGCAGATTGTTTCCGGGGGAAGCATTGCCATCAGTGCAACGGCGAACCGGGTTATGGCCGGGCTGCCGATTGAAAGCGCGTATATTCCCCAGACGATTTATATTCCGGGAAACAATGGGAGCGGCATAGGCGACGTGCAGAGAATAGACCATGTTACCCTGATGTTGTGGCGGACGCTGGGCGGAAAAATCGGGAAAAATTTCGAGAATTTGCAAGACATTTATCTCCGCCTGACAGATGACGCCATGAATGACAGCGCCCCGCTTTATACCGGAAACAAAGAAATTCCCGTGAGCTTTAATACGTCTACCATTAAAGAGAAGGGCGCAACGGTTCTGATTTACAATGATTCGGTGTTTCCGATGAATATTCTGGCGATTGTGCCGCACATGACGGTTTCGGGGAACGGGCTATGATAAGACATTTTCAAAAAGGGGATTTGAAAAAAATAAAATTGCAATCCGAACAAAAGAATGAAGACAGCGAACAGTGGCATTTGTTTGATGACGAAGATACGATTGTTTTTGCAGACGGCGATAAGGTTCTGGCGATTGTCAGACCTTTTTTTGAGAGCGGGCAAAGGGTGTGGCTGTCGGCGCTTATCGGCGTGGACTGCGGGTATAAAGCGGTTGCAATGTTTAAGCAGATGAAAAGGATTATAGACGGTTTTTTGCAAGAGGGTGAGGCGCAGCGCGTGGAGATGGTAACACAGGCGGACTTTGCCGCGGCTAACCGCCTTGCCGGAATGCTTGGTTTTGAGTGTGAAGGAACGATGAAAAAGTATTTTAACGGAATTGATTTTAACCTTTGGGGGAGGACGGAATAATGTCGGCAGGAGCAATCGGCGGCTTGAGCGCAGTGAGCGGTATTCTTAACGGATTCGGTGCTTTGCAGGAAGGGAATTTTCAGGCTTCGCAGTATGGCAACAATGCGGCGGTATTGCGGCAGAATGCTTATCGGACGCGTTTGGAAACCGCCATAAACGAAGGACGGTTGCGAACCGGGAACCGGCAGGTAATGGCATCTAACGAAGCGGCGGCGGTTGAACAGGGAATGGCCGGAAGCGCAACGACGGCCGGCGTTTTGGGGCAACAGGCGACGGTTTTGGAGCAGAATGCCCTTGATTTGCGTTATAAGGGTATATCTTCGGCGCAAAATATGGAAGCGCAGGCCTACTACCTTGAACAGATGGCGAAAGCCGCGAAAAAGAAAGGCAAGGCCAAATTCGGCATGAGCCTTTTGACGGCGCCGCTTTCTTTTGCACAAGGCTTTACATCAGCGGGAGGGAAATGGTAAATCAAAGGGCGGGATTGCTCCCGCCCCGCAGGGTCAAGACCTTTTTATATAAAAAAGAATCTTGATTTTTCTGATAATTAGCATAAATCTTATTATCATTATTAGTTCCTTATAAAAAATAAAGGAGCTAACCTGCTCTAAAAATTACTTGACAACAAGTAACTTTTAGTTTATCCTAACCTCATAAAGAAGTTAAGATAAAGGCTTAGCTCCTTTAGGTTAAGATGAATGTCCGCTCTAGTCCAGCGGACTTTTTCTTTATATAAGATTCGTTTTTAAAGTCAAGCTCCGGGAAACGGGGCTTTTTTTTGTGGGGTAATCAATGGCAAACAGACAGACAACTCCGGGGATACAGCCGGTCAGGCAGGGAATGGTTGAGGGGGCGAAAGCGCCGCAGGTGCCGCAGATAAGCTGGCAGTCGCCTTTGCGCGACGTTGCGGGGATAACCGAACGTGCGGCGGATTTTACGAAGACGTATCAGAATCTGCGGTTTGAGGAGTATCAGGCTAAATATGACAATCTGGCTAACCAGATGTATCATGAAATGGACGTTGCGACTGACCCGTGCCAGTTGCAGGAAATCAAAAACAAATATGATGAGGCGTTTGCGAAAACGCTGGACGATACGATATGGGCGTCATCTTACAATAACAGCCGTTATAAACAGGAATGGACACGGAATATGAACACCAATTACGAAAAGGTGTATCTAAAGAAGATGAACGACTTTGCCGTTGTCCAGACGGAACGGACGTTAAACGAAATGGTATCGGCAGCGGCGCAAAGCGGCGATGTTAATGCGGCGGCGAGTTATCTTGCGGCAGGAATGAACCTTGTCAGGAACAACCCCTATATGGACATCAACCAGAAAAGCAGCCTGCAAGAGGCGTATGCCAAGAATCTGCCGGGAGGGCTTTTTACCAAAGACCCGAATTTTGCCCTGTCGTTTGTGGATAAGGTGGGGGGAAGTCTGGCACCGTACGGTGTTGATATTAACGACATCAGGAACAGGGCGGAAAGTTATAACGAGCAAAAGAAAAATGACGAATGGCAGGCCTATACGAGGGCGAAACAGCTCAAAAGCGACAATGATACGGCGATGGCGAAGTATTACGCTGCGAGGGTGCAGCAAGGGGATATGAAAGCCGCTGAAGCGTCAAGTGCCGCGGCACAGGTGTCTGACGAGGCTTTTCTGGAATATAACCGGTTAATGAAAAACAGCGGTGAAAAACAGCCGAATCCGAATGTTGAGGAATTTAACCGCGTTTACAGAGAAGAGGGAGAAGAGGCGGTATTAAAGCGTTTTAAGGAAGATGCTGTGTGGCAGGACGACCCGGAAATAAGGACGCTGACGGGAAACAAAATACTATTCCCGGAGGCTGACAACAGCAATATAGATCAGACGATGGTTAAAGATTTCAGGACGGAGCTTGAAAAAACCGAAAACGGGACGGAAGTTGCCCGCCTGCTCTGGGAATATGATGATAAAAATCCCAACAAAGATACGGCAGCAGAATTAAAACGGCAGGCAGAATTAAGAAAAGCCACGTTTGGGGAAGACAGCACCGGGGCAAATCCTGCGTTCGTCAAAGCAACTGGCGAGGATGTAGAAAAAATAACAACTCTTGACGGTTTGAACCGGTATCGGCTTTCTACTCTCAAGGAAAGGGCACAGCAGAATGCAGCAACGAGGACACTGGTCAATGAAGCGATTACAGCGCGCGAGAATCTTATAAAATCCGCAAATGCTGATGCCTTGGCGCAGGAAAAGAACCGTGTGGCGCTGGAACCCGGAGATTTGGCGGTAAACCGCAGCGCGTCCCTGAATATTGCCCGGTTGGATATTCCGGCAAGCGAAAAGACCGCGGCTTATGAAACTATCGGAAAAAATATCGCTGCTATCCGAAAGGAAGAGGCGGCAAGAACCTCTGCTACGGAAAAGGAAGTGGCAGAGCGAGAGCAAGCCGCGTTTTACAATGATATGGTTTCAGCTCTTGAGAATGGGGCATATTATGATGACGAGGCGGTTTCCGGTTTAATCAAAACCGGGCAACTGACAGCGGAACAGGCTAAGAACTACCGCACGGCGAGGGATAAAGCCCGAGATACGGCGGCTGAATACGACCTGCACTTTAAATTGTCAAGGCAGGCTCTTATTACGCCGGATACTGTCGCCCAAAGCGGTGCCAGCAAAAACAAACAGCTGGAAATGTTGGATTCGCAGGCGGTAAAAGACCATAATGCGGCATATTATAAGAATAATTTTTACAAAGCCCGGGAAAAGACGCTTGACAGCTTGAATGCAGGAGAAGTTTCGTATGAAAACGCATTGTATAAAATCAGGATGTCGGCTCTTGAAAACGGGCAGGATGCCGAACAGGCCGTAAGCAAATTTGAGGCGTATTACAATAATACGAACAATCGGGCGGTGATTTCCAAAAATCTGGATTTGTTTGACACTTATTACGGCTGGTATGATGAAAAGAATTTATATGAGGTTAACAAACGCAATGAACTACGGGCGGTGTTTGAAACCGAAATGGCAAAGAGGCTGGCCGAGGGAAAGGGGCTGGACGCGTATACCGAAGAATATATAAGAGTTTATGCGCAATCTTCACGACCAACATCACAGCGGGTCAAATTGGATGTCGGCCAAAGCCGTAAAAACCTTTATGACGCTCTTGGTTCCAAAAACACGTTTTTTGATGGGAAAGACGATGTTTTAAGCGGAAAATATCTGACTTGGGACGGCGAATACGATGATTTGATTGTGTACCGCAGTCTTTATAAATCCATTTTGGAAGATAAAAATATCCCGGAAAGTGAAAAAGGGCTGGTGCGTTCTATGTATATTGCGACCGAACCGGCATTTAAGCAAATGGCGGACGAGTACCAAAAGAACAAAGACACAAATTTAGGTCAGGCTCTTTCTATGTATAGAAACATTACATCACCGAAAGAAGAAGAGCTTGCCGATATATCGGAAGGGTTGGTTTATAATCTTAAAAAGCGCGGCATTAATCCCCTGGGCGATTTGCAATCGCAGGAGCAAATACGTCTGGCGGTGCTGGAAACGCTGTTAAACGAGATTGAATATACGGGCGGGGACAATGTGCTGGTTGGCGACACAGTAATTCCCAAAACAACAATTGATGTGTGGATGAAACAAGTAGAAGGGGTTGAAAATGGCGGAATATATCGGAAGCGTTAAAAAAGACGATACAGATATGCTGGAAACGACGTTTGTGCAGGACGGCGACATCCGGCAGATGGTTGTAGCGCCGAAAGGGACGAGTGTTGAGGAGCTGAAAAAACTGGCGAGAAAGCAGAAACTGGCGCCGCTTTATTCTCCTGAATATACAAAAGCTCTTAACACAGCACTGGCGCGCAGGAGAGACCCCCTGCCTGAACCGAGACCAATCAACTTCCGCGACTGGCGTCCGAAAAAAGAAGAGGAAACTAATCCGATAGTTACGTTTGGCAAATCCGCAATCAACCAAGTGAGCGAGTTGACCGTTGGGACGGCTTCGATGCTGTATGCGTATGGCAACGAAGCCGGAGCGCAGCTTGCCCAGGATTTGCATGGCGAAGAATTGTCTGATGAGGCAAGGGAAAAGTGGCGGAAAGAAATTGAAGAAATCGGCAGAAAAGGCTGGGAAAAGTCCCGAGCTGTAAAAGATATGTTTCAGTTTGATAACACTCCCGGTGAGAGCGAAACGGCACAAAATGCCGGCAGTCTGATAACGCCGTATCTCCTAATGGGGCTGGGTTATCTGGCGACTGGCGGGGTTGCGCCGCTAGTGGCTTTGTATGGAACAAGCTCCGGGCTGGGTACGATAGAAAACGCCCGCTTGAAAGGAGATACCCCGAAAAGGGCGCTTATGCGCGGTGTGGCATCAGGTTTTGCCGAGGCGGGGCTGGAACGCGTGGGGGCTAATGTTATGATTAGCTCTATTACCAACAAAAGGCTTTACCCGTTAATGAACAGGTTTGTTTTTCCGGCTTGGGGCGGCGTGGTGCAGGAAGGGCTGCAAACGGCAAAAGACATGGCGATTAACTATGACCTTGAACCGGTAACGGCCGATGAGGCGTTAGACCAAATCCTGACGGCTTCCATGTGGGGCGCTTTTGGTGAACTTGCTGGAACGCAAATCGGCTATATGCGCAACAGAGAGATGATTAGACGCAGTGTGGAAGAAAAGGCTCTGGCTGCCGGACACGACGCCAAGACGGCGAAAAAAATAGCCCGCGCGGCAACACCTTCGGTAAACGAATTGGCAGGCGATATAACGGAAACGCTGCGAGAAAACAATGAACAGCTGGAAAAATTCACGTTCGAACAGATGGAGGAATACGAAAAGAGCCTTGAACTGGCGCGAAATCTGCCGACAGAAGATGCCGCAGCGGAAGTGCAATTTTATGACGGGGTTAAGAGCGTTATTCTTAAAAGCGGAATTGATGAGAACGAAGCCCGGCGTCAGGCATCATATTGGAGCCTGATGGTGAAGAATGACTACGAATTAGCCAAAGAAAACGGGGCTTATCAGGGGAATATGGCTGAATTTCAACGCGACTGGCTTAACCTTAATATTGCCAACCGGACAAACGTTCGAGCCGTTAAAATCGGCAACAGGGTTGTCGAAACTTCGGCAGCGATGACTGAAGAGGAAATAAACGAAGCGTGGCAGGAGCGAAACGCCGAAAGGCAGATGACGGCTGAGGAACGTTACCGCGAGGAGAGCCAAAGAGGCGTGCTGTTTAGCAAAGAAAATCTGACAACGCGTGAAGACGGTTATTCGATTGCCGATGACAATGAGGTGGTGGATGTGGTAAATATTCCCGATAATGCTGTACCGGATTTTAAGACGAAAACAGAATTAAGAAACTGGCTTATTGGTAAATTTGAAGAAATAGGCAATATAACAATAGAATCAACAGGTGCAAATGTTGATTTTAATAAGACCGCGGCACAAAAAGTTGTTAAAAATGCTAGAAATAGGACTAATAATATAGCGTATCCTGAAATTGAAAAAATTGTTTCAGGTGCAAAATATTCGGGCTTTCGCTCTGCTGATGAAAAACACAAGGGAAAAGTAAGGGGGCAGGATGTTTATCATTCTGGGGTGGTTTATAAAGGAAAGCCATATAGTGTGGAATTTTATGTAGATGTTCCTTTAAACGCTGGTGCGACCGATAATTTTGCAGGAAATAAAATCAGGCAAATAAGAATAGAGCCTGCTGACACGCAAGTTACTTCTGAAAGTCAGAATAGTTTTGCTCAGGCTTATGGCTCTATTCATAATATAAGTTTAGCAGTTCTTCGCGGAAAAGTCAACCCCGCAAGACAAAAAAATGGGAAACTATTTTCGAAGGCGTATGTTTCGATGAAACAACCGTTGCAGGGAGAGTATCTGGATGCTGAAAGATTTGAAGGAACTGGCGAAGGCATTATGGCACACGGCTGGGGGAATTATCTCTTGAAAGACCGGGTAACCAACAAGGTGCGGTATTTCAATAGGTTTAATCAGCAGTCGGTAACGTATCAAGGAAAACTTGTCGACAATCTCCACAAAGACGGCGCGATTGAAAAATACGCGAACCTTTTAGAGTATTATCATGGAGATAAAGAAACTGTTGGCGAAGAAATAGAAAGTACGCTTAGAATCGCAAATATGCATATTGAGGATGCGAAAAGAAAGATAGAAGCCTATGACGGACAATTATCCGAAGATAGAAAGAAAGAGGCGAAGAAAAGAGCTGAAAAAGCCCAGTCGTATGGCGATTTGGGGGTGTCGGCGAATATGGTTTTTGGTGAAGCAAACACCTTTGAGCTGTATACTGACGCGTTGTGGACTTTGCAACAAACAGAAAGGACGAAGACACTTTTTGAACAAATGCAAAAACTCAATCCTGATGATTTTGAAGTTCAGAACACGGCGGCGCAGTATGAGGCGGAAGTGCCGGAAGACGATGTGTTGCTGGATGAACAAAAGCCGCTTAGTGAACAATCTGATTTTGTTAAGTCAATACTGGAAAAAATGAATAAAGACAGCTCCGCAAAGGGGTTTCTTGATTCTTTGAGAACATTCAAAACTGACGAAGATATTGACGGGGAAGACATATATCAAAAAATTGCAAAATATATGGATGAATTTATACTCGATGCCGATGGGAATGTGGCGGAGTATAACGACCCGTTTAAGCAAGCTTCGCTGCTTTTAGCCGAGAATGGCATTAAAGGTATAAAGTACGATGGGAAAGTAGACGGCGAAGGGTATGTTATTTTTGACGGGAAAGATGTTACGGATTATAACCGTTTATTGTCATCAAGAGGTGAAACCGTACAGGGTACATACGACCCGTCGGAACGGCTGATAGAGCTGTTTGCCGATGCCAAGCCGGATACGTTGACGCATGAATTAAGCCATCATTTCTTCCAAAACCATTTCCGGGTTGCACAGGAATACGGCTTTTCGGATTATGACCGAGGTGTGATGAAGTGGCTCTCAAAACGGGGAAAGCACGATATAACCGGTTTTGCGGATATGCAAGACCAAGACTGGGAAAACCTGACCGAAGCCTTTATCCGCTATTTGAATACCGATACGGCGCCGACGATTGCAACGAGGGGGCTGTTTCAGAAAGCCAAAGAGTGGGTATTGGGCGTTTATGATGACAACCGCGATTATGCAAGTAACGAAGTCAAGGACTTTTTTGACGCGCTTGTATCAAGAGAAGGCACAATTCCTAACCTTGATAATATCATTAAAAACAAGGCGGATTTTGAAGAATCAATTAAACAGGCCTTGCGTGGCGAAAGCGCGACTTTCAGGGGAATGAACCGTGGTGAGCTGCGAAAACTCCGGCAGGCCACCCATACCCGCGTGCGTCGTCCGGGGCGGACACTGGAGCAGGAACTTAGGGCTTTGGGATACCGTGTAGATGCGGTAAACCGGACGCTTGCTGACGAAAAGGGTGTGGTTGACGATGCGCGCCTTGCCGAGATTTTGCAGGAAATGGGCGTTTTGGACAATGTGGATACCGAAACTTACGAGCAAACCGACGCCTTGTCTGCTAAAATGCAGGATATTCTGGCGAATGCCGCAACGACATATTCGCCGCGCGAAGCGAAAATCCAGCAGGAAAGGGATGCGTCTATCCGCAATCAGGCCGAAGCGCAGCGCTTTATTGACGAACTCTTGCAAAACAATCAGCTGGGAATTAAGACGATTGAGGAACTTGACGAGTTGTTAGCCAAAGTTGTCAGCAAGCCCGACGATGTTGATATAGTCAAAGTCAACCGCAATGCTATTAAATATTTGCAGGCCAAAACCGCCGAGATGAACAAAGACTACCGGGAGGCTATAAGGCAGATCAGGCAGGAGGAGAAAGTTCGGCGGGAAACCCAGTACCAGCTGCAAAACCGAATGAAAAACTTTATCCGTTCGCTGCCGGTTACGGGCGACCATAAGGCTTCGTTAATGGGGAATATCCAAAGAGTGAAGGACGCAGAAAGCTTTGAGGCGGTCTTGAATGATGTTCGCAGGCGGGCGGCCGGATACATAGAGCAGGAACAAAAACAGCTTAACCGGCGCAATATTGAAGAAACAATCAAGTCCACCAAACCGACAAAGTTCAGAAAACAACGCTATACATACGAAGACAACAAGTTTTTCGCCGAACTCAGGGATATTTTGAAGATGAGCCGGGCGGAAGCTTTGAGGGCACAAGAAGCTTTTGCCGGGCAGATAGGGCTGGCTCGGGCAGATGGCGAAGTGCCGCTTGGTATAAATATAAGCGAATATGACAGGCTGAAAAATCTATTGTATTACTATAAAATCAACGGTGCCGAAAGTTCTCTTGCGGCATTACAGGATTTAGCCACGTCTTTGGAGGAACTGAAAGCCGCGGCAGCGGACAAACGCCTTGACGAAGATACGCTTAAATCAGAAGTGCGGAAAAAGGATAAAGACGAATTATTGGAAGGAATAAACAAATATAAGGCTTCTAATATATTTGCCCGAGGAATGGCTAAAATCGGAACAATACGTTCGGCAATGAGCGAGTATTTCGGCAAGGAAATGGCGGATAAATGGAATTTGGAACCTGCGTTTGAAAGGGTAAATATTTTTATGCGTTCGCGGATAAAGCCGGTTATGGACAGCGCCCGTGAAATTTACGGCGCTGCAAAAGCATCGGATTTCCTGAACCTTATGCAGAACAAATCCCAAAAAGAATTTGAGCTGACAGACAATGACGGCGATTATGACAAACTTTCGATTATGGATATTGCCGATATTTATATTGGTATGAAAGACCCGAATACGCGGGCTAACTATTATGCCGCGTATGAAAAGTTTGATGATACAATGCCGACGGACAGGGGACAACTCAGAGCTGCAATCGAAACCATGAGCGACGAGCAGCTGCGTGAACACATGCTTACAAACAACCTCGGAACGCTTTTAAGTTATCTCTCTGAACAGGATATGCGTTTTGCCGACATGGTGCAGGAAGAGGTCGGCAGTATGTGGGAGCTGGAGAATGAAATATTTGTTAAGCTCTATGGCATAGATTTGCCGCAAAACAGGAATTATTTTCCGAGGACTTCCAAAAACGCGCAAGATTATGACGTTATGGAAAATTTAAGGGTTCGCGGCCAGACGCCGGGATTTTTCAAAGAACGCGCATCGACGGTTACGCCGCGTCCTAAAAATATTTGGACGAAGTATCAGGAATATGTAACAAGCGTCGGTTATGTTCAGAACGTTGCCTTAAAATATAAAGACCTGCATTCTTTGATGACAGACAAGGCCATAAGAGGGGCGATTGTTAAAAAATACGGAGAAGATTCTTATCGGGCTTTTATGGCAAATTTGGATGACTTGAGTATCAAAGGAGCCGTAAAAACCTACAACGAAGTAGGCAGGACGATGCAAAAGCTGTTGAATAACCTTGTCAGCGGAACCGTGGCGTTAAACGTACCTATGGCGTTTAAACAGCTTCCGGCGGCGCTTAACTATTCCGTTAATATGCCTAAAACCGAGTTTATTAAAAATTTTCTTTACGCGGCGACACACCCGGCGGAGGTTAAAAGGGTAATGGATTCATACGTTGGCGATTTCCTGAAAACGCGCTATGAACAAGGGTCGCAGTCCGATGCTATCGGCAGGGCTATGGCCGAGGCTGATTCTTTGGTAAATTCCAAATTCGGTCTGGCAGGTTTTTCACACAACTGGCGGCAGCTGGCGACAACACCGATAAGGTTTGCGGATATATTTGCCATTTACTGGGGCGGGTATGCCAAGCTGAAATATAATATCGACCGGGGGCTGGCACCGGAAAAAATCCGCGAGGACTTTATTGATGAAACCTTAAGCAATCAGGCAGCTGGGAATCCGGCAACACTGGCAAAATTTCAGCGCGAACAAAGCCTGCGTTTCTTTACGGCTTTCAGGAACGTTCCGGCGCAGTATATGCGCCTGATTACAACAACAATGACGCAATGGCGCCGCGGAGAAATATCCGATGCGCGGTTCTTCAGCAATATCGGAAACTATGTTTTTGTGCAGCCTGCTTTGTATATCTGGCTGGGTTGGCTGGTTAAGTCCTTCCTTTACGGGGATGATGACGACGAGTGGTTTGACGGAATGATGACCGAAATGGCTTTGTCCCCGATTGCCGGTTTACCGATTATTGCCGATTTGGCAAGTTTTGGACTGGACAAGGCCGAATCTGCTTTAACGGGGAAATCTCCGGAGCCTTGGGACGCATTGCAAGTCTTTGGCGTCGATACGCTTAATAAGCTGATGTGGAAGCTTGTTAAAGATGATAAAACGGGATGGGATTGGGCCGAAATAGCGGCGTCCGTTATTGATGTAGGCACCGGCGCCGGTTTAGGGACGGCCGTTCGTACCGTCAAGAAACTGTCTGATTGACTTTAAAACAAAGCGGCTGTATAAAGGAAAAGCCCGGTGCGGGAACACCGGACTTGTCTTAACCTAGAAAGGGGTTAAACCCACTTTAACTTCTTTCCTGAAGTTAAGATAGCTTATTTTTCTTGATTTGTCAAGTTAAAAATGGGCTAAGGGTTTCCCCTTTCATATTATTTGAAAGGACTAATAATGATAATAAAATTTATTATTGTTATTCGGAAACTCCGAATTTTCCTGTCTATTAAGAAATAGCAGGGCGGAGAGGGGTTGTCAAGCCCCTCTCTTGTTGATAAATAAAACTTGCTTGACATTTATGTCAAATTTTGTTGTGATTTTGGTATAGTGGAGAATTGGCTCTAGGGCGGTTCTCTTTTTTTATGGAGAAAAGGCATGACGGTTGTAAACGAGGCGTCGCTTATTACTTATCAGGCAAACGGCACGACGACAAATTTCGCGGTGCCGTTTAAGTTTTTTGATAAGGAATTGGCGGTCTATGTGAATAAGACTTTTACCACTTATGAAAAGGATGTTGATTATACAATTACGGGGGCAGGCAATCCGCAGGGCGGGGAAATTGTCTTTAAGGAAGCGCCGGCCGCGGGAATTTATATTACCATTTCGCGAGATGTCGTCTTAAATCAGATGGTAAAATTTATTGAAGGAGAGGATTTTCCGGCTGCCGATTATGAATATTCGCTTGACCGCGTGATTATGGCCTTGCAGGAGTTTATGCAAAAACTCAGACATTGCGTTCAGTTTCCGCTTGGTGCCGACGACTGGGACACGTTTGCAGCCTCGCTTTTGAAAATGAATTATCAAGGCCAGCAGCAGACTTATTGGCGGGAAGATTATCCTTACGGCATGGGCGAGCTTACCCGCTACAATGAATATTGGTGGTTGAGCCTTTCTGACAGCAATAAAGACAATAAACCGGGTAACAGTTCGCCGTATTGGTCTAAGTTTGCAATTTACGATTCTTATACGACTAACGAGATTGACAACAAACTGACACTGAAAGCAGATTTAGCCGACGTTTATACCAAAGAAGAAGTTGACGAGAAAATACCGGTTGTGCCGCCGGTTATCAAAGCGTCAGACGTTTCTTTCGGGAATTGGGCGGAAGACAGCTATCTTGAAGGATATAGTTACAGCGCAACGGCGACGCTGCCCGGCGTTACGGCAGGCATGATTCCGATTGTCGCGTTTAATCCGTCTGATGCGGAGAGCGGCAATTTAGCGCCGATTGCAACAGCATACGACAACACGGTTAAGATTTTTGCCAAGACGCAGCCGGAAGCAGCAATTGTGGCGGCAAGCGTTATTTGCCAGTGAGGTGAACCATGAAAGGGATAACAAATGCGGTAGTTTTGCAGGGCGGCGGAGGCGGCGGCGAAACGGTTTTTGCGGTAAATAATACGGGCGCGGCGGTAACAAAGGGGACGAAAGCGCTGCTAAACAGCCACCAGCGGGAAACGACGGCAACGGCAGAAAAGCTGATTAACATAACCTCTGGAAGCAGAATGCATTTTCCTTTTTGCCAGGAAAACGATGTCTATGCAATTTTCGGAAGCAGCCTGTACAGCCTGACCTACACACCGGAATCCGGCAGCTGGACGGCGACAAATCTTAACCTTGCCACCGTTGGCGGAAAGTTTATCGATTTTATTGACGGTAACATCTGCTCTGCGGTGCAGGAGAGGCTTATTCGCTACACGGTAAATACGCAGTCGATTTATCCGCACGGCATTATCAATCCGGCGGCATATTATATCGGACAGTACAACGGGGAAGGGCGGTGTCTGGCCTGTATCGACAGCCGCTTGGTTTTGACGACATACGATTTTGCCACGGATACCATCGGGACGGAAGTGCTGTGCGATATCCGGGAGGGATGGACAAGCAACTCCAGTGCGGAGCACGGGCGTGTCATTCGTCTGGGTAACAAAGTGCTGGTCTGGTTCACTGACACGGTTTACATTCTTGATTTGACGACAAATTCGGTTATCGGAACGACGGCGAATATTGAAGACGTCGCGTATGCGACAGGGTGTGAACCCGGAGATTATGTCTTTAAGCATGTTGAAAATACTGAGTTAGCTACCGGCGCGACGATGACGGTTTATAAAATTGATGAGAATTATCAGCTGGTTGCCGATACGCCGGGGATTTTGCTGCCGTGGACGTCGGTCAACGTGAAGATGTTTTATAACGCGTCGACAGGCGTTTTAAATATAGGAACGACGGAGATGTTCGTTATGTTCCAGTTTAATCAGGAGAGCAAGACTTTTGCCAGCATTGCCGCAGACGTGTTGCCGCCGAGCGACAAAGCGGACGGATACTTTATGACGTTTGACATCACCGCCGACCGCACCAAGGCGGCGATGTGCTATTACACGAGCAGAAATTATCTGAACGCATACAACCTTTCAAACGCTTCCGATGCGGTTTATGCCGACCCGGTGGATTTGTTCCATTTTTACCCGGATAATTCGGTAACCGGGTTTGCCACCGGGGCGACGGACGAAACGGGAAAATATGAGTTTAAGACAGTAACGGCAGGGTAAGATGGAAAAGGAATATGCCGAATATATGTATCAGCGGTTAAAGGCAGATACGGCAATTCGGCTTATTCGGTCGTTTCCGCTGCGGACGGTCGAACAGGAAGTTCTTATTGACGGGCTGGTCGGGCATCAGGGGCGGCGGGGCTGGCAAAAAGTTTATGCCGGCGAAATCAATGTTGATGTCAAAACCGTTTCAAGACGGTATCAAAAAGCCCTGAAAGTGTCCGCAAAGTTTTTAACCGCTTATGTGGCAAGGCTTTTGGAGCGCCCCGAAAAGTAGAAAACCGGGCGTTCTTATTCTATTATGGTGTTTGTACCCTTAACTTGAAGAAAGTTAAGGGGCTTATTATTTACTCCCGCTTTCTTCATTAATGTTAATTTTAATGGAGAAACATTATGACAGATATTTTACCGGTAAATGGCTTTGGCGGCGGTGAAGGCGGCTGGGGTTCTGCGGCCGGCGCGTTTGCTGGCGCGTTGTTTGGCTCTTGGTTTGGCGACTGGGGCGGAAACGGGCGCGGCGGCTGCGGTGGAGGCTGTAATTCTGCGGCTATTGCCGACGGCTTTTCGACAGGAATTTTAAATGACGGGATTAATTCTATTCAGAACTCGATTAATGGAATGAATATGAATTTGTCCACCGGGCTGTGTAATATCGGCTATCAGACGTTAGACCAGACTTCCCGTACCAACCTTGCCATGATGCAGGGATTTTCGAGTTTGGGGCATGATAATTGCCAAAATACGAACTCGATTGTTTCGGCGATTAATAATGTCGGTTTTCAGAATCAGCAGTGCTGCTGCGCCACGCAGAACGCAATCCGCGAAGAAGGCTGCGCGACCAGACAGCTGATTCAGAACAATCTGATTACAGACCTGCAAACCAAGCTTTGTGATGAAAAGGCAGAAAATGCAGCTTTGAAATCACAGCTTTATACAACTAACGTTGTAAACGGACAGACGGCCGTTTTGATGGGGGCGATTGAAAGACTGCGCCCTACAACGGCAACGACCGCGGCGGCGTAAGGAACGGGGGCGCAAGCCCCCAATCAGACAATGAAAGGGGAACCGATGAAATATATACTTTACAATCCACGTTGGAAAGACATTCGGCGTATCGAAAAGACGCTGGACGACAAACCCGCAACATGGGAAAAATACGAACATCTCGAAGAAGGGCGCCTTAAAATCCTTGAAATGGAAATTAAGGAATTTAAGGAACTCCGCGAAAAAGTCGACGATAAAACGGTAGGAGCCAAAGAATATTACAAAGCTGCGAAACATATAGCTGCGGCGGCGATATTGCTGATGGAACAAATCCGGGGAGGGTGCAATGGCAAACTATAACCTTCCGCAGCGTCTGAGCCTGCCGTCTGAAGAATGGGAACTCGTCAAAAATGCAAGCGACCCCTCGGTCGGATTTCCGTTTGACCGGGTGAATACGATAGATTTTGACTGTTCTGAAGTCAGGCAGGGGCTTTACCGCATTTTGGTAACCGGGACGATAATGCCTGCTCCGGGAAGCCTCGAAAAACCAATTAAGCTTGTGTTTATCGGCTTTAATAATACGCCGATATACCAGCAGTTTCTTGTCCGTAATGACCTTAGGAAAATGTCGATTTATAAAGCCGATATAGGCAAGTTTTCGACAGATTTTACGCGGGCGTTTCTAGGAAAGAGCAGCGAGGAAAGCAAGCAGTATGACATAAAACCATATCCTGAGGGAGTAGAAAACGATGGAACCGGAAAAAATGATGACGCCTGAAGACGAGGAAAAATTTAACAAATATTTTCGCCGGGTCAAAGAAGAAGTGCGAAAAAACGTGGACAAGAAATGGGATGCGAAAAAGTATGCCGCGAGCGCGAGCTGGCTTCTTGCCCGTTTCGGAATGAATCAAGACCCAGAGTTTGCCGAAGAGGCAGCGACTTATATTTTGGCTGCAACCTATCAGAAGAGGGGGGACAAACAATGAAAAAATATGCGATATGGGCGCTGATTGCATGGTTTGCAATGCAGATTTTCAGCAATATGAGCGGGATTGACTTTGACATGGAGTATGATCCTGAAAGTGAAAATTACGATTATGTCCGCGATTCTGACCGCGGAGAAAACCGTAACAATTATTATGATGCACGCGAAAGCGGCCATGAAAATTATTATAGACCGGCAGGAGATGTCCACGAAGATTATTATAGGGGGCGTTCGAGCCGAACCGGACGTTTTGTCCATAGGGGCAGATAGTTTGTAACACGGGAGGCGGAAGCCTCCTTTTTTTATGGGGAAACAATGAAAAAAGAATTAATTACGGATTTAACTGATATTATACCGCTGATAGCTTGTGCCAGTATTTTGGCATCGTATATAAAGGGGGTGGTTGGCGTGAAAGAGTATTTTAAATCATTAGCGGCGTCTTTTTTAGTAGGGATACCGGCTGCCTTTGTTGTGGAGTATTTTTTTACTTCTCCTAATGCATGGCTGTTAAAAGACGCTATTATTCTGGTTTCCGGCTCGTTTGGGATATGTCTTTTTAACGGTGTGTTCAAAATATTTAAGGGTTTTGAACAAGACCCTTTGCATACGATTAAGGAGATAAAGGGAAATGATAAACATTGAAAATCATTTTGATTGGATAGCTCGTCGGCTGGAGTTTCACGAAGGCTGTAGGCTCATGCCGTATCGTTGTACGGCAGGGAAATTAACCATCGGTATCGGGCGGTGTATTGATACAAACCCGTTCACCAAAGAAGAGCTGCAAGCCGTGGGCGACTGGAAACACGGAATTACTAAAAATGCAGCGCTGATGCTTTTGCGGAATGATATTGACCGCTGCATAAAGGAGCTGTCGGGGGTGGATTTTTATGCCAAGCTTGATTTGGAGCGAAAATACGCTTTGCTTGATATGTGCTTTCAGTTAGGTTTTAAGGGGCTGTGCGGGTTCAAGAAAATGCTTGAAGCGATGCGCTGGGGCAAGTGGGTAAAAGCGGCGGAAGAGTGCCTGAACTCGGACTATGCGCGGCAAACACCGGCACGGGCGAAACGGATTGCAAGGCTGATTAAAGAGGGGATTTGGCTGAGGTGAGTAAATTTGATATATGGATATACCGGCCGGATATTGAGGCTACGGCGCGCAAGATAAACCGAAATTTTGTTTATAATGGTCGCGGTAAAGCGTTTTGGGACGTTTTTGACCAAAGAAAGGCCTTAAAAGAGCAAATAAATGATATTTTGGAGAAAACGCGCCAGCAGCCAAAAACGAAAATTGAGGTGCCTGATGACTAAATTTTTAACATATGCCGTGGCGGGGCTGCTGTTGGCACTGTATATCACGGTAAGCTTATACATCGAACGGGGCAGGGAGATTGCGGCATTGCAGGGCGAAAAGAGTGCCCTGT
>ENA-OPDH01000254-OPDH01000254.1-human-gut-metagenome-genome-assembly--contig:-NODE-254-length-42606-cov-3.626401_pt1 | contig 42606 bp, 29 predicted proteins | sample MGYA00241260_ERZ501500 | MGnify/ENA primary metagenome ERZ501500 (study PRJEB25962, sample SAMEA2042519) | human gut metagenome | biome: human gut; feature: human-associated habitat; material: faeces...
ATGGCATGAAATGTTGGACAAACGCTGAAACCTTTGATCGTGACATGCCCATCGACTTTTTGCCTATTAAGTTTGACAAGTTACGGATGAAGCTGGAGGCTGCCAAGCGAGCCGGTTATGACAAGGCCATCACTTTTGAGTTTTCTCATTTTATGAGTCCTCAATCAGCATATTTACAGGCAGGACACTTGTATAATAGATATAAAGATTTTTTTAATCTAAAGTAATATGGAGATCATGACAAGACTGTTATTTGTATTTTTTATTTCTGTTGTTCACTTGAATATGATGGCACAGAATCCACTTGCTATAACCGGACAAGTGAAATGTCAGGGGTATGGGGTCGCGAATGTGGTAGTAACGAACGGTTTCGATTGTGTCTTGACCGATGCTTCCGGCAAGTATACCATTCCTTACCATCGTGACGCCCGTTTTGTATATGTCACTACTCCTGCAGGCTATTTGCCTCAACGGGACGGTAGCCTTCCTTTATTCTATCAGCATATTATAGAAGGGACCTTTATATATGATTTTTCTTTGGTCAAGAATCAAAGGAATGATGATAGACATCTTTTCTTGGTTCAGGCTGATGTCCAGCTGGGAAAAGGCGAGGATGTTGCGGCTTATGCGGAGTACCTGAAGGATATGAGGGAGTTTATAAACAGACATTCAGAATATGATTTGTTTGTGTTGGACTGTGGTGATATTGTAGGCAATGCCTTGTCGCTTTTTCCTTCATATAAACAGACATCGGACGTGTTGGATGTCCCCATGTACCGTGTGATTGGAAATCATGATATGGAATATGGGGTCCGTTCCTACGAACATTCGTATAAGACCTATGAAGAGTGTTTCGGTCCTATCTATTATTCCTTTAATCGTGGAAAAGCCCATTATATCGTGCTTGATAACTGTTACTATATCAATAGGAATTATCGCTATATAGGTTATATTGATGAGCGTACTTTGCAATGGATTGAGAAGGATTTGGCTTTTGTTCCGAAAGACCATTTGGTGTTTGTTTCCATGCATATCCCCTCCAGTTCTACCAAGGAGTTGGAATTTAATGCTCTGCTTCCTGATGAAACCAGCAATGCTTCAAGTTTGTATGATCTTTTGAAAGGATACGAGGCGCATTTGCTTACTGGCCATACCCATAACAACGGTAATGTTGTATTCAATGACAGTCTGATGGAGCATAATACTGCGGCTGTATGTGGTACTTTTTGGAAAGCTGATATCTGTACCGATGGCACTCCCAGCGGTTATGGTGTATATGAAGTTGACGGAAACAAGCTGACTTGGCGTTATAAGAGTGCGGGGTATCCTATCGAACATCAGTTCAGGGCTTATCCGGTGGGGGCTTCAAGGGATTATCCTGAGTATATTCTTGCGAATGTCTGGAATTGGGATGAAGAGTGGAAGGTGGAATGGTATGAGGACGGGAAATATATGGGTGAAATGGAGCATTTCACAGGTTTTGACCCGGAAGCGAAGGCCATTTGCTCGGACAAGAAACGTGTAGAGTATGATTGGATTTCTCCGATAAGGACAGAACACATGTTCCGTGCTCTTCCTAAGAATCGTGAGGCTTTAATAGAAGTGTGTGTGACAGATCGTTTTGGTAATGTATATAAAGTTAAGCTATAGACAATGATGAAGACAAATGTAAATATCGGATATCTGGTGTTCCTTTCCTTTGTTGCAGCCTTGGGAGGTTTCCTTTTCGGTTATGATACTGCTGTGATTTCAGGAACCATTGCCCAGGTGACCGCACTTTTTCACTTGGATGCGTTGCAGCAAGGCTGGTATGTCGGTTGCGCATTGATAGGATCTATTGCTGGTGTGCTTTTGGCCGGTGTGTTGAGTGATCGGTTTGGCCGTAAACTGACGATGATTCTTTCCGCTGTGCTGTTTTCCACTTCAGCTATAGGTTGTGCTGTTTGTACGGATTTTGATGAGTTGGTTCTGTACCGTATTATTGGTGGTGTGGGTATTGGTGTTGTCTCTATCATCTCTCCCTTATATATATCGGAAGTCTCCGTGGCTCAATACAGAGGCCGTTTGGTCTCTTTGTATCAATTGGCTGTCACGGTAGGTTTTTTGGGCGCCTATCTGGTGAATTTCCAATTGCTTGGGTACTCGGAAAGTCATGTGGCTTCTGGCACGGGGCTGTTTGAGAAGCTCTTTATTTCTGAGGTGTGGAGGGGCATGTTGGGTATGGAGACATTGCCGGCACTTTTGTTCTTTGCCGTTATTTTCTTCATTCCCGAAAGTCCCCGTTGGTTGATCTTGAAGGGCAGGGAAGAACGCGGCCTCCGTATATTGCAACGAATCTACAACTCGGGCGAGGAGGCTATGATCCAGATGAACGAGACCAAATCGGTGATTGTATCAGAGGTCAGGTCTGAATGGGTGTTGTTGTTGCAGCCCGGTATTCTGAAGGCTGTAATAATCGGTGTTGCCATTGCCATGCTGGGACAGTTCATGGGTGTGAATGCGGTCTTGTATTACGGTCCTTCTATATTTGAAGGGGCTGGCCTTTCGGGTGGTGATTCCTTGTTATATCAAGTGTTGGTGGGGCTGGTCAATACCTTGACTACTGTGCTGGCTCTTGTCATTATTGATAGAGTAGGCCGTAAGAAGCTGGTGTATTATGGCGTTTCAGGTATGATCCTTTCATTGGTATTGATAGGCTTCTATTTTATTGCTGGAAAATCATGGGGCATTTCGAGCCTGTTCCTGCTTGTTTTCTTTTTGTCTTATGTGTTTTGTTGTGCCGTGTCTATTTGTGCAGTGATATTTGTGCTTCTTTCAGAAATGTATCCTACCAAAGTACGTGGTTTGGCTATGTCCATAGCTGGATTTTCTCTTTGGATTGGAACATACTTGATTGGACAGTTGACTCCTTGGATGCTCCAGAATCTTACCCCCGCTGGAACATTTTTCTTGTTTGCTGCAATGTGTGTGCCTTATATGCTCATTGTATGGAAACTTGTACCGGAAACGACTGGCAAATCTTTGGAAGAGATAGAACGGTATTGGACACGTATGAAATAAATTGACCTTATGAACTAAAATATAAAAAATTATGGACTTTAAAAAATTAGCAACACAGTATAAGGATGAACTGATGAATCATATTCTTCCTTTTTGGCTTGAATGTTCTCAAGATCATGAATATGGTGGATATTTTACATGCTTGGATCGTCAAGGTAATGTATTTGATACGGATAAATTTATTTGGTTGCAGGGACGCGAGGTGTGGATGTTTTCGATGCTTTATAATAAGGTCGAGAAGCGTCAAGAGTGGTTAGATTGCGCCATTCAAGGAGGAGAATTCTTGAAAAAGTATGGTCACGATGGTAACTATAACTGGTATTTCTCATTGGACAGACAAGGAAATCCATTGGTCGATCCTTATAATATTTTTTCATATACGTTTGCTACGATGGCATTTGGACAGTTAAGCTTGGCTACAGGCAATGAAGAGTATGCGGAGATTGCCAAGAAAACGTTTGATATAATCTTGTCGAAGGTTGATAATCCTAAAGGGCACTGGAATAAGTTGCATACAGGTACGCGTGACTTGAAGAACTTTGCATTGCCGATGATTTTATGCAATTTGGCTTTGGAGATAGAACATTTGCTGGATGCGGATTATCTGGAAAAGACCATGGAAGTCTGTATCCATGAGGTTATGGAAGAATTTTATCGTCCGGAATTGGGGGGGCTTATTGTTGAAAATATACAAATGGACGGACAGCTTTCCGATTCGTTCGAGGGAAGGCAGGTTACTCCCGGGCATGCAATTGAAGCCATGTGGTTTATCATGGATTTAGGGAAACGTTTGGGGCGTTTGGACTTGATAGAAAAGGCGAAAAATACCACTTTAACTATGCTCGATTATGGATGGGATAAAGAGTTCGGGGGCATTTATTATTTTATGGATCGTAAAGGTTGTCCTCCTCAGCAATTGGAATGGGATCAGAAGCTTTGGTGGGTACATATCGAGACTCTGATTTCTCTATTGAAAGGGTATCATTTGACGGGCGACCGGCAATGTCTGGAGTGGTTTAATAAAGTGCATGATTATACATGGACTCATTTTAAAGATACCGAATATCCTGAATGGTTTGGATACCTGAATAGAAGAGGTGAAGTTTTGCTTCCGCTGAAAGGTGGAAAATGGAAAGGATGTTTCCATGTTCCCAGAGGATTGTATCAGTGTTGGACCGTTTTAGAGGAAATAGCAAATTCATAAATAGAATCTGTATGAGCAAAATCATAGTAGTAGGCAGTTCGAATACAGATATGGTAGTGCATACCTCTCATTTGCCAGTACCGGGAGAGACTATCCTTGGTGGTAAGTTTCTTATGAATCAGGGGGGTAAAGGAGCAAATCAAGCGGTTGCAGTGAAGCGGTTGGGTGGTGACTTGTTATTTGTAGCGAAATTGGGTGATGATATTTTGGGACAGCAGGCCTTGCGTGTTTTTCAAAATGAAGGCATAGCAACAAACTATATTGCTTTGGATAAGGAGACCCCATCCGGAGTTGCGTTGATAAGCGTGGACCAGCATGCGGAAAATTGTATTGTTGTGGCTTCAGGGGCTAATATGTCACTTGGACAAGGAGACATTGACAGTATGGAGAAGGAGATGCTGACTGGAGATGTATTATTGATGCAACTGGAAATTCCCCTTCCAACTGTAGAATATGCTGCACAGAAGGCTTATGAAAAGGGAGTGAAAGTTGTATTGAATCCTGCTCCTGCTTGTTCTTTGCCGGAATCTTTGTTCCAACATCTATATATGATAACTCCCAATCGGATAGAGGCTGAAATGCTGACCGGAGTCAAGATAAACAGCAAAAAAGACGTGGCTGTGGCGGCCGATGTTTTGTATCGGAAAGGTGTGAAAAATATAATAATAACCTTAGGTGGCGAAGGAAGCTTTGTAAGAGAAGGAGAAAAAACTTGTTATATAGATGCTTGCAAAGTGGTTCCGGTTGATACTACGGCTGCAGGAGACACTTTCAATGGAGCTGTTTGCGTGGGTGTTTCCGAAGGGATGAGTTTGGAGCAAGCTGTATTGTTTGCATCAAAAGCTTCTTCTATTTCTGTTACAAGAATGGGCGCTCAATCATCTATCCCTTATCGGAAAGAGTTGGATATAAATAATTTAGTTTAATCTGTTAAAAGAGGAATATTGTGGATAGACGTCATTTTTTGTCAATGTTAGGTTTGGGAGCAGTTGGTTTGGCTCTGCCGGGAGTAGCTCAAGCGGATATTTTAAAGCAAGCGGCTGCCAATCCGAATATAAAGCCTATTTCCGGCTCTTGGTTTGAATTTCAGCATCCGGGAGGCAAAGAAGGAGTATATTGGGACAAAGATTTAAGACAGTTTACTGCTGCCCAATGGAGGGAAAAGATTCGTGAAATCAGTGAGACCGGTATGGAATATTTGGTGATGATGAATGTAGCTGCTCACGGCAAAGCCTTTTTTGATACGAAATTGGCTCCCAAGTTTGAAATGGGTTGTGAGGATCCTATTGAAACAGTGCTTTCAGCGGCAGATGAGTTTGGTGTGAAGTTCTTCGTGAGCAATGATTATTGGGGGCCAGATCTTGATGCTCATCGGATGATGACAGATAGAGAACTGGGTAAGAAAAGGAATCAATCGATGGAAGAAATCTATAAGAAATATGGGCATCACCAGAGTTTTTATGGGTGGTATTTTCCTAATGAGTCATGGTTGGATCCCTATTTTTGCGATTTTGTGATACCTTATGTCAATGAGTGCGCGCAAGTGGCCAAGTCATTGAATGCTAACTGTGTGAATATAATTGCTCCATACAATATAAAGAAAGAAAAATGTGATGATTATTTTGTGAGGCAGCTTGAACAACTTAATGTGGAAATCGTGGCCTATCAGGATGGAGTGGGAGTCGGTTCAACCAGGTTGGAAGACTCTGCCCGTTATTACGAGAATTTGTCGAGAGCGCATCAAAAGGCAGGACGTTCCAGAATATGGGCTGACATGGAGTTGTTTTACTTTGAACAGACCACTCATGGCAGTTTGCTTCCGGCAGACTTTGACAATAGGATCATCCATCAAATGGAAGCTATTTCACCTTTCGTGGACAAAATTTTGGTTTACCAGTATCTTGGGATCATGAATAAGCCCGGATCTAAGGCTCATGCCGGCTTGAGAGGAGAGACGGTAAGGTTATATAATCAATATATGGATTGGTATAACAGGCAAAATTTTAAATGAATAGGATATGAAAAGAATTGTATATTTTTTAGTTTCTCTGTTGGGATTTACCAAATTGGCGGCACAAGATCCTGCTGATTTTGTCCTTCCATCTATAATAAGTGATCATGCGGTGATGCAACGCGATGCCGAAGTGAAGCTTTGGGGATGGTGCCCCAGTGTTTGGGATTTGAAGATTGTGTGCAGCTGGGCTCCCAATGACACGGTTCATGTATCTTCTGATAAATATAAATATTGGGAAACTTATGTAAACACCCCCAAGGCTGAAGGACCGTACACCATTCAGTTTTATGGTTGGGAAGGTAAACTTTGTGCAGAGGTGAAAGACATTCTGATGGGAGAGACTTGGCTTTGTTCCGGTCAGTCAAATATGGAGTATTGCTTTAAGTGGCGTGTGGATGACATCACCGATAGAAGTACACTGTTTGACAATAAAAAGATTCGTTTTTTCAAGGTGGCTAAGTCATCCTCCGCATATCCGGTTGAGAGAATTCAGGGAAAGTGGGAAATCTGTTCCCCCGAAACTGCAGAAGACTTTAGCGTAGTGGCTTTTTGCTTTGGGAAAAAGTTGAATGAAGGGTTGGGCAATCTTCCTGTCGGGTTGATAGGGTCTTATTGGGGTGGCACTGCCATCGAGCCTTGGATTGACGAATTTACGTTGCGCCATGAGAAACTGGAAGAAAAGACTAAAGCATTGACTGCCGGATGGGCACCGACTGCTAATTCTTCTCTTTACAATGCGATGATCCATCCCATTATAAACTACACTATTGCCGGGGTTATATGGTATCAGGGAGAAGCTAACAATGAAAGGCATCAGGATTATGGAGTAATGTTTGATGCTATGATTAGGGGCTGGCGTAATGCTTTCCATCATTATCTGCCTTTCTATTTTGTCCAGATAGCTCCCTGGAGTGGCTATGCAGATAAAAATGCTGCGTATTTGCGTGAACAACAAGCCGATGTGGCTGCTACATTAAGAAATACCGGCATGGTTGTGGTGGGGGATTTGGTAAACGACCTGACAGATATTCATCCGAGTCTGAAGAGACAAGTAGGAGAACGATTGGCTGATATGGCTTTGAAAAATAGTTATCATAAAGAGGATATACAACCGTATTCGCCTATGCTAAAATCCTTTAGAGTAGATGGTCGTAAAGTAATTGTAACAACGACTGCTATTGGCAAACTTGCTTGCAGGGATAAGGCCATTCGCCATTTTGAGGTCGTGGATAAAGAGGGCAATTTGCATCCGGCTAAGGCTTCTATATTAAAGAATGGAGATATAAGTGTCATTGCCGATAAGGTGAAGGAACCGGTAGGAGTACGTTATTGTTTTTCCAATGATGCTATGCCTGATTTATTTGATAGTAACGGATTGCCTTTGGCTCCATTTAGAACAGATCGTAAAAAATGAAAAAATCTTTATTATATTTAGTTTGTTGTTTTATTTGCCTCTCTGCTTTTTCTCAAGCTTCTGATTTGAAGTTTCGTGACGGGAAGTTCAGGATTGTTCAGTTGACAGACCTGCATTGGGTAGAGAGTGATTCTTATAAATTGAAGAATGACAGCACTTGTCATTTGATTCGTGAAGTTATTCGTATAGAAGATCCGGATTTGGTTGTTCTTACAGGTGATGTAGTAGTTTCTTGGAATGCTAAGAAAGGATGGGAGAAATTGACCAAAATATTTTGGGAAACCCAAACTCCTTTTGTCGTGACCTTTGGCAATCATGATGAAGAAACGGATATGAACAATGCCCAGATATTGGACTATCTGTGTACACGGCCTTATAACCTGACTTATGATGCTGAAAAAGGACTTTCTGGCTCTGGCAACTGCATGTTGACCGTCCGTTCTTCTGATGCTGCATCCGAAAAATGGGTACTCTATTTCTTCGATTCTCACAATAATACCAAAGATCGTTCTTTTGGCTATTATGATTGGATTAAGCATGACCAGATAGAGTGGTATAGAAAAAGTAGCAGTCTGGTTACTGCTCGTAACAAGCGCATATTGCCTTCCTTGGCTTTCTTCCATATTCCTCTGCCTGAGCATGAAACGGCAAGGTGGACATGCCGGGAGTTTGGCGAGAAGCAGGAGGGTGTTTGTGCTCCAAATGTGAATACCGGGTTGTACTCCTCATTTATAGAAAAGAGGGATGTTATTGGGGTGTTTGTAGGTCATGACCATAATAATGACTATATGGTTGATTTAGACGGCAACATAACTTTGGCCTATGGCCGGAAGACAGGTTATCCTTCCGCCTATAATGAAACGCTTAGCCGGGGGGTACGTGTCATTAATTTGCATGAAAATGAATCTGTTTTTGATACTTATATAAGAGATTTGAAAGGGACCTATTTTCATTATCAATTTGAGCAGAAAAACAAGGGCAGTAATATTCCTCGTTTCAGTGGTTCCTTTGTGCAAGAGTTTTTGGTGACAAATTGGGACGACGAACGTTGGAATCAGGAAATGGATATGCTGAAAGAAGCTGGCATGAAGTACCTGATTTATGCACCTGCATTGCTGGTGGATGAAAAAGGGAAAACAACTACAAATTATCCGTCTGCTCTGACGAAGAAGAAGCAAGGCAGCAGAACGCTTGAAAAGTGTTTGCAAAGTGCACAAAAAAATGGCATTAAAGTATTTGTAGGATTAAACTTTAATGAACGCTGGTGGAAAGTGGATTATGATGCTCACTGGTTGCTGGAACAAATGGAAGTGGGTAATAAGGTGGCAGATGAGCTTGTTGCCTTGTATAAAGAAAAGTATCCGGATGCCATGCATGGCTGGTATTGGGTTTGGGAGGTGGACAACTTGAATTGTATGACTTCTGAACGTCAATCAATTTTAGCAGAGGCATTGAATATGAATTTGAACCATCTTTCCGAGATTGCTCCGGGAATGCCTCTTATGTTGTCTCCGTTTATGAATTACAAGGTGGGTGGAAATGCTGAAGAATATGGCAAGATGTGGACGAACGTCTTTGCGCAAACCGACTTCCGTCCGGGAGATATATTCGCTCCTCAGGATTGTGTGGGTGCAGGTGGACTGAATTTGGATAATTTGTGGGAATGGTTCTCTAGTTTGAAGAAGGCTGTCAACACTAAACCTGGACTGAAGTTTTGGGGAAATGTAGAGACATTCGATCAGCGCTTTTGGACTAGTGCTCCTTTGGAAAGGGTTCAAAAACAGCTGGAGATTGTAAATGGTTATGTCGGCAACCTGATTTGTTTTGCATACAATCATTACAATAGCCCGTTTGTAGTCAATCCGGCGTATCATCAGGCATATCTTCAATATTGCCGGACGGGATGTTTGCCTATAATGGATATTCCTGAGAGAGTGAAGAGTGCCGCTGTACGAAAGGTGGCTAAGGGAATCGAAGTCAGTTGGATACCTGATGAGGTGAAAGCGGTTGACGGATACAGTATCTATCGTGATGGTCAGTTGATTATGAAATTGCAAATACGTGATGGACAACTTCCGAGGACTTTTGTTGATGCAGAAGGAACAATAGATAATGCTTATGAAGTGGCTGTTTATAATGTGATTGGCAAAGAATCCGCTAAAGTAAAGGCTGAATGACAACTATAAAATTGATAAATATGAAGAATGTAACTTTTATTATTTGGATTTTCGTTGTACTATGTGCAGGCTGCGGTTCTTCCACTTCAGTTGTGCAGGATGAAGTCTCTATGACTAAAAAACAATTGGCTGATAAAGTGAAAGGTGGTTGGGCGGCAAAAACTATTGGCTGTACTTATGGAGGACCGGTTGAATTCTTGCATAATGGTACTATGATTCAAGACTATACTCCCATAAAATGGTCCAAAGATAGGGTGAAATATTATTATGATACATTTCCGGGATTGTATGATGATATATATGTAGATATTGTATTTGTGAATGTGTTCGACCGTTTGGGCTTAGAGGCACCGGCCGATTCTTTTGCCGTTTCGTTTGCTGATGCTGGATTTCCTTTGTGGCATGCCAACCAAGTTGCGAAGTATAATATTAAGCAAGGCATTATGCCCCCCATGTCCGGACACTGGTTGAATAATCCTCATGCAGATGATATTGACTATCAGATAGAAGCCGATTTTGCAGGTCTAATGTCACCGGGCATGCCTAATACCGCTTCTGAAATTTCAGATAAAATCGGCCATATCTTTACGTATGGCGACGGCTGGTATGGTGGTGTGTATGTAGGAGCTCTGTATTCCATGGCTTTTGTTTCAGACGATATGGAGTATGTGGTAGAAGAGGCATTGAATACAATTCCCGAGCAAAGTGATTTTTATGCTTGTATAAAAGATGTGATTGGTTGGTATCGGAAATACCCTGATGACTGGAAACAGACTTGGTTTGAATGTCAGAAGAAGTGGACTTCGGAAGTGGGTTGCCCCGATGGTGTTTTTGTTCCGTTTGATATTGATGCAAAGATAAATAGTGCCTATGTGACCATAGGGCTGCTTTATGGCAAGAAAGATTTTTATCGGACAATTGATGTTTCGGCACGTTGCGGACAAGATTCTGATTGCAATGCGGCTACTGCTGCCGGCATATTGGGTACAATGCTTGGATATAGTAATATTCCGGAATTATGGAAAGAAAGTCTTTATGAAGTAGAGGACACCCCATTTGCCTATACGGAAGTTTCGCTGAATAAGCTTTATGAGTTAAGTTTGAAACTGGCTTTGGAGGTGATAGAGCAGGAAGGAGGCTCTATTCAGGGAGAGCAGGTTGTTATTAAAACGCAACAGCCGGTTGCTGTAAAGTATGAGAAAGCTTTTGAAGGCCATTATCCGGTAGAGAAGAAGGCTGTTAACTTTTTGTTGCAGGATTCTTCAGAGTTCATGTTTGATGGTAACGGATTTGTTTTGAAAGGATATGTGAAATGTTCTGATGAATCGTATATTGCGAGTGTTGCGATGTATGTGGATGGTTCTTTGGTAGAAACAGCCAACCTTCCCGTTGCAAAATCTACTTCTATAGACGATAGGAGGGTTGATTTGTTTCATAGATACCAGTTGCCTGATGCGGCGCACACGGTTGTTTTAAAATGGTTGAATCCTCGTAAAGACGCACAAGTTTATTTAGGTGAGGCGGTAATTTATTCCGGCCAGCCCAATCAATTAACCTATAAATAATCAGTCGTAATGTATATAGTTGAAAATTATGGATTGGCAGTAGCTCTTTGTTGGGTTACAATGCTTTGCTGGGGCTCTTGGGGAAATACCCAAAAGCTGGCAGCGAAAACCTGGCGATATGAACTTTTTTATTGGGATTATGTTGTTGGTATTCTTCTTTTCTCTTTGATATGGGGATTTACTTTGGGGAGTACGGGGGATGCCGGTAGAGCTTTTGTTAATGATATGCTTCAGGTTGATGCTTCAAACTTCTGGAGTGCGTTTCTGGGAGGTGTCATTTTTAATGCATCCAATATCTTGCTGTCTTCTTCCATGTCATTGGCCGGTATGTCTGTCGCTTTCCCCGTAGGCGTTGGGTTAGCTCTGGTATTAGGAGTATTTATAAATTACTTTAGCGTCCCTAAAGGCGATGCAACTGTGTTGTTTTCTGGAGTATTTCTGATTGTGCTTGCTATTATTTTTAATGGTATGGCTTCCGGGGTAAAGTTGCTAAAGGAGGAACAGACCAGGCAATGAGGAAAAAGGGGATTATCATAGCCGTGTGTGCAGGCATATTGATGGCATTTTTCTATCGTTTTGTAGCGGCTGCTATGGATTTAGAAAACCTGGAAGCGCCGACTGCGGGTATGATGACTCCTTATTCAGCATTGTTTGTATTTGCAGTGGGTATTTTTGTCAGCAACTTCTTCTTCAATACATTAGTCATGAAGAACCCCTTTGTCGGCAAACCGATGGCGTATAGTGACTATTTCAGTGGAAATATGAAGACGCATCTGGTTGGAATTCTGGGAGGGGCTATCTGGGCATTGGGGACTGCTTGTAGTTATATTGCTGCGGGAAAAGCTGGTGCGGCTGTCTCCTATGCTTTGGGACAAGGTGCCACTATGGTTGCTGCCTTATGGGGGATTTTTATCTGGAAAGAATTCAAGGGCGCATCTAAGCCAATAAATTTGCTGCTTGCGTTTATGCTGGTACTTTTCCTTTCAGGCTTGGGGTTGATAATTGTATCTGGTGGTAATTAAATTTTTTATTTTTAAATAATATACTATGAGACAAAAAAAACAAATGAAAATGTGGGGGCTGTTGGGATTGTTGGCTGCATTACCAATAATTTCTGTATGGGCAGGAAATAATGGCTCTGACGAATCTCGAAAAGAAAAAATGGTCAAATCGGTTTCTGTGATACAGCCTATTACAGGTACGTGGATTAATTTGGCCTACAAGGACGTACGGAATAAGTATACTAATCCACAACATTTTGATAATACGGATCCTAAATTATGGACTGCTAAAGTGCGTGAATTGGCCAATATGGGGATTGAATATTTGGTGTTTATGGAGGTTGCCAATGAAGGGAAAGCGTATTATCCGTCAAAGTTGATGCCGTGGGTATATAATGATAAATTGCAAAGCCCCGTTGACGCGATTCTTGACGAGGCGGCCAGACATGATATGAAGGTATTCATGAGTACGGGTTGGGCAAAAGACCAGGATGACAACCTGCTTGATCCGGCAATAAGGGAGCGCCAGCTTCAGATTATGGAAGAACTTGCGTCTCTCTATAAAAATCATAAGGCTTTCTATGGCTGGTATCTTCCGGTTGAAGATTGTATTTGCCCCATTTTTGCAGAGCATGCTGTGCAGTCAGTAAATACACTGACAGAGAAGGCTAAGTCCTTGACTCCCGGAAAGAAGACCTTGATATCTCCGTACGGGATTGGCTTGTCTGAATTCGACCATCCTGATTTTGAGAAGCAGATGGCAAAGTTGAAAGTGGATATCATTGCCTATCAAGATGAGGTGGGATGTGTGCGTGACAAGTTTACCCTTCCTCGTTTGAAAAAGAACTGGCAAAGGATGCGCGATATACACAACCGTCTGAATATTGAGATGTGGGCTAACTGCGAGACCTTTACTTGGGAGGAAGGAACCAATGACCGCCAGTCTGCTTTGATTCCGGCTGCTTATCCCCGTTTGCTGTCACAGCAGGCAGCGGCTTCTGCAGCCGGTGTTGATAGGATTATTTCGTTCATGTTCGGTGGAATTATTGAAGATCCGAAGTCCTCCTACCAATTGGGGCATCCGGTTTGGTCTAATGATTTGTACAACAATTATATGGCATGGAAAGAAGGGGACATTTTTTGGAAATTGTTTGAAGCGGCTTTGCTTGAGGCATTGGGCAATTCTGCTACCCCCGAAATGATTGGCAAGGCTGACATGAAGGCACTGGCAGATGGTCGGGTAGCCGAAGAGGATAGTGGAGACAGCCGTTGGGTAAGGTTTGAAAAAGGTCATCATGAGGTAGTGATTGATTTGCAAAAGAATACTTCGCTTCGAAAGGTGCTGGTACGTACTTTGAACTATAATCAGGAAAAGATAGGTGCTCCTTTGAAGGTTTATGTTTACACTTCTCAAGATGGCCAGACTTATAATCTGGCTTCAATAAAGGATGCTCCGTATTTTCCTAACAACAAGCATGATGCTTGGATTGACGGGGTGTTCTTCGAGAATCTGGATGAAAGGGCGCGCTATGTGAAGATTGCTTTTGATGCTTTGGAAAATGTATATATGGATGAGATATTTATTAATCCAGTAATCAGATAGAGGATATTGCAATGGGATTATTACGTGGGGATCATAGGGGAGTGAAGCCGCCCAAGCGTGAGTTCGTACCATCGTATTAATGTGTTTGTCCGTCTTTAAAGTAGTTTAGGGCTGTTAGAGTTTAGTTTATATGGAGCCGTATCCTTGACAGATGGGAATCGGACATTGAATGCATTGAAAAACTTCATTTAATTATTTAATCAATAGAAAATCTATGAAAAGATTACACACATCAATGAAATGTATTGTTGGCATACTGTTGGTTGTCCTGATGGTTGTGCCGAACGGGCTGAAGGCCGAAACCACAGAGGTGTTCCAGGCTTCTAAAGTAACAGGAGTTGTTCTGGACGAACTGGGCGAACCGGTTATCGGTGTTACCGTGCGTGTCAAGAATGACAAGAGGAACGGTACTATCACGAATGCCGATGGACGCTATGTGATCAGTGTCTCAAAAAATGCGACATTGATATTCTCTTATATAGGTTACAGGACACAGGAGGTCGCAGTGAAGGGCAGAAATACGGTCAACGTGACATTGTCGGAGGACAGCCAGATGCTGGAAGAAACAGTAGTCATTGGTTATGGCAGTGTGAAAAAACGTGACCTTACAGGTGCTGTATCATCCTTGAAAAGTGAGGACTTGCTAAAAACCAACCCTGTGAGCATAAACCAGGGTCTGCAAGGAAAAATGGCAGGTGTAAATGTGTCTCAATCAGACGGTGCTCCTGGTGCGGGTATCAATATCCAGATCCGTGGTGCGAATTCATTTACTACCAGTACGGAACCTTTGTATGTGGTTGACGGCATGCCGTATTCCATGGGAGAAGGGCGTTCTACAGACTTTGGCATGAAGCAAAGTAATAACCCCTTGAGTACCATCAGTCCGCAGGACATTCTCTCCATTGAGGTTTTGAAGGACGCTTCGGCTACTGCCATTTATGGTTCCCGTGCAGCCAATGGGGTTGTTTTGATTACTACCAAATCAGGTTCTGAGGGAAAGACTAAAGTTCAACTCTCTGCCAATCTCAGTATTTCCAATCCCGTTAAGAGAATAGATGTGCTTGACGCATGTGACTATGCCTTATATCGTAATGAACGAATCACGAACGGGCTGTTGTATGACGGTTATTCGGAGGCTGACAGTTCTTTGGAATATCCATTGCAGGGATATTGGTCTGAAATAAAGGAACCCGATCCCATCACAGGTGAGATGGTGGTAGTAGGTAAGGAATATAAGCCCAGCCCTTGGGATTACCGCAATGGTTTTGATTATAAAGGAAAGATGTTCTATGGAACCAACTGGCAAGACCAGATCTTTCAGACTGCAATTAGCCAGGATTACAATGTTACCGTATCAGGTGGTGATAAGAAAGGCAGCTACATGTATTCTGGCGGGTATACAGATCAGCAAGGTGTAATTGTGAATTCTTACTATAGGCGTTATACGGCAAGAGCTAACAATAACCGTAAAATCAATGATTTTTTAGAGTTAGGTACTAATATCAGTTTCGCAACAGCGGATAATCGTTTTGCCCGTACTAATAGTGAAACTTATGGTGTGATTCCTGCTGCCATTTCATTCAACCCGACCCGTCCTGTGTTTGATCCGGATAAAGACTCAGGCTTCTCAGAAGATTTTTCTACCGGTTTAGCCAATCCCTATCTGACTGTACACACGGAAAAGAACATTCAGGAGACACTTAATGTTTTTATTTCCAGTTTTGGTGAACTGAAGTTTACTGACTGGCTGAGATATCGTCAAAAATTTGGTTATGGTTACAGTTACTATGAACGTAATACCTATAATAATCGTTGGACCGGTTCCGGAATCTCTCCTACTAATGGATATGCGACGAAATCCGATGACGCCTATGAAAGTATCACGACAGAGTCTCTATTGACTTTTGATAAAAAAATTGGAATCCATGCTGTTAATGCCATGTTTGGTATGACTTATGAAAAATATATGTGGCACAGTAAATGGATGGCGGCATCCAATTTCCCTAATGACATGAATGAAGACAATGTGATTCAAGCCGGTATTAAAGATCGCCGGATTGAGAGCAGTAGAGGGAAATCTCAGTTGATGTCCTATTTGTTTAGGGCTAATTATAATTTATTGGACCGTTATTTGTTTACATTTTCAATGCGCCGTGACGGATCTAGCAAACTGTCGGAATCACATCGTTGGGATAATTTCTATTCTGGTGCCATTGCGTGGCGTCTTTCTGATGAAGCTTTTCTGAAAAGGTTGAATTTTTTTGATAATTTAAAGCTGCGTGTCAGTGCCGGTCAGACAGGAGGGCAAGGTGTCAGTGCATATGCTACCCGTTCTCGCTTTGTAACTTCTGATTATGGCATGGGCGGTTCTTTACAGAGCGGTATGGCTGAGGACCGTTGGGGCGGTCCGGCTGCAACTCTTTTGAAGTGGGAGACGACCAACCAGTTCGATGTGGGTTTAGATATTGCTTTCTTGAATAGTCGTGTAAACTTGACGGTCGACGCTTATTATAAGAAAACAAAGGATTTGTTGCTTGACAAGCTTATCCCCATGAGTTCCGGGTTCAGTCGTATACAGGCCAATTATGGGAATGTGACGAATAAAGGTCTGGAAATTTCCGGACATTTTATTCCTGTCAAAGTACGCAATTTTTTGTGGAGCATTGATGCTAACATATCTTTTAACCGCAATAAAGTAGGTGGCTTGGATTCAGATCAATACTCGGATGTTGCTTGGGGGATTGAAAATATGTTTTTGGTACGTAATGGTGAGCCTATTGGTACGTTGTATGGTTATGTTGAAGATGGATTTTATGATAATGAGGCTGAGGTACGTGCGGATCCTTATTATAGGAATGAAACGGATTCTAAGGTAAAGAGCATGGTAGGGGAGGTCAAATATAAGAATTTTGATGAGGATCCTGTGATTGACAACCGTGATCGCCAGATAATTGGTGACACCAATCCCGATTTCCAATATGGTATAACCAATACATTGGAATGGAAAAACTGGACATTCAGTTTCTTTTTGCAGGGAACACAAGGTAATGATATTCTTAATGTCAATCTTAAGAAGTTTGATATGGCCAGTGTGGATAATATGCCTTATTTTATTTACAATAATCGTTGGACCGCAGAGAATAGGGCAAATGCTAAATGGCCACGAGCCAGTAGAACCAGCACACGTGCAATGAAGGCCTCTGACCGTTACATTGAGGACGGTTCTTATCTACGTTGTAAGAATGTCAGCTTAAGTTATCGTTTCCGCCATCCTATCAAATTTGTGGAAAGTATCAATCTGGCAGTCAGTGTCTCAAATTTGTTCACTATCTCTGGTTATAGTTGGATGGATCCTGATGTGAACTCTTTTGGTAGTGACCCTAAACGTAGAGGTGTGGATATGGCTTCCTATCCGAGTGCTCGCACATTCAACTTTGGTATTCAAATTGGATTTTAAATAATTGATGTTAGTATGAAAATCAAGAATATTTTAATGACATTGGGCTTGGGTTCCATGTTGATGACTTCTTGTTCATTGGATGAAGAAGTATATACATTTATTTCAGGTGAGGATCTTGCTGCTGACGGTGAATATGAACTGCTGGTGAATGGTGCTTATCAGCCATTGGCTTGGTTGTTTGAGTGGGGTAGTTATGACTCTGCGGTTAATTATGATAATGATTATCAGACAGGTCCTGGTTGGGCTTTTAAGGAAACCGGAACTGGTAACTTTTATAACAATGGTAGTATTAATAACCTTTTTGAATATTATTCGACTGCCATTCATCGTGCTAACTATCATTACTATTTGATAAGTACGATGACTAATGTGGCTGAAAAGGAGAAGAATAATGCTCTTGGTGAACTTCGGTTCCTTAAAGCGTGGGCCGAATTTGAGCTGGTACGTCGCTTTGGTCCTATTCCAATATTTAAAACGTCTATTAATGAGGGAAATGATACTTACCAGCCTAGAGCCTCTGTTAAGGAGGTATATGAAGATATTATTGCAAATCTAAAAGAAGCCGAAACTTTGCTTATGCCTCGTACGGATGCCAATTATCAGAAAGGGCATGTTTTTCGTGCCTCTGCTAAATCACTGTTGGCTTTAGTGTATGCGACGATTGGTTCTGCTTCAATGGAGAGTGGCAGGGTTATGGTCAAAGGTGGTCCCGGCAAAGTGACTAATCCTGATGGTACAGAGTCTGCTCTAATGCCTCAGGAAATTTGGCATGATAAGATTCGTCTTCCTGGTTATGAGGAGTTTGATTCACAAGAATATTATAGATTGGCGAAAGAAAAGGCGGGTGAGGTAATAACAGAAGGTGAGTGTACATTGGCTGCCAGCCAGAAAGACTTGTGGGCTCTTTCCAATAAGAATGGTCCAGAATTCTTGTTCTGTCTTCAGACTTATCCTGATGGAGACAATTTGTCTGGAAATTATTTAAGTGAATCTTATTATGGGTATTGGGATGATGATGGCACGATGGGTAAAGGGTATTATACCTACCGTGACCATTGGCTACAAATGTTTGATGATTGGGATGATGAACGCATTACCTGGGGAATCCTACACCGTTATCCTGGTTCTTACAATTCAGAAACTGGAGTTTATACTTGGTATTACTATCCGTTAAGAGATAGTGTCTATGTGAATCGTGAAGAAGCACCATATGAAGGCATCGAGCCTTATCAGAAAACAGACCAGCCTGCTTATGGCGCATATTTTGGCTCTCGTTTCACTAAATTTACGGCTGTAACGGGCACAATTGATGGTACACGTAAAGACTATAATTGGCCGTTTTTGCGTTATGCTGAAGTGTTGCTCCTTTATGCAGAAGCTGATAATGAATTGAACGGCCCTACTCAAGATGCATTCTCCAAGATGGAAATGTTGAATAGGCGCAATAATAGTACATTGGTGAGTGAACGTCATAAGAAAAAGCCGTTTGATAAGGAAACTTTCCGTTCGTTTATCCTCGAAGAGCGTGCTAAAGAGTTTGCGGTGGAGGGCAATCGCCGTACAGATTTGATCCGCTGGGGTATTTATCTGCCTGTAATGAACGCCATTGGAATGGATGAGAATGGTAATTTGAAGAGACGTGAAGAAAAACACTGGCTTATGCCTCTTCCACCCGATGAAATTAACGGTAATCCTTATATTGAGAAAAATAATCCTGGATGGTAATTGTTTAATTATTAATGGAGAATACAATGAAAAAGATAATAAGTTTAAAGGAGATGTACTTTGTTTGTGCCCTTCTTATAGGAATGTCTTGGACTTCTTGTTCTGATGACGATGAAACGGCTATTCCTATAAAATTGGCCAGTATAACTACCATTGCAGATTTAGATAAAGTGATTGTTGAAGCTGCTTTGGGTGATTTTATAGCTGTCCATGGAACAGGTTTGGACACCCATAATATTGATTCTATTTTGATTGATGATGTCAAGGTTGATATGCAGGAGGTATATACCGAGAATAGCATTCTGTTCATGAAAATTCCTGTGAAATTGGCGACTAATAAGACCAATAAAATCTATATTTATAATTCAACGGGCTGTTTTGAACTTCCTTTCAAGACTTTGGCTCCCGATTTGAAACTGACGCGTATGTTCAATGAGTATACCAAACCGGGCGATACTATTATGATTTATGGAGATTTTTTCAATTTGTATGAAATCGATTCACTGAATGCGGTTGTTGATTTCAATGGAAAGGTTTCCCCTGTTATACGGTCTGCTAATAATTATCTGACAGCCAAGGTGCCGGTTGATGTGGACAAGAATATCCGTGTCAAGGTCAAGGGATTGAAGCACAATGTAGAGGCGGTCTGTCCGGGACGTTATTATGACCGTGAATTCATGATCATGGATTTTGATGAACTGTTGCCAAGCGATGTAGCCAATGTTGTGACCGATGAGAAGGATCCGCAGCGTTTGAGCGGAAATTTTTTGAGAATTGATGAAAATTCTGTATATGTAGATCCTTGGTGGTGGTATATTGCAGAAAGGGGTGGCATTGAATATACGGAGGATATGCTGGGACTTGAGTCATGCAAGGATTATGTGGTGAAATGTGAGTTCCGTACATCCAATCAGTTCATCAAGGATAAAATAAGTTTCAGTATTTATCATTATTGGGCGGCAGCTCCTTGTGATTGGATTGCAACAGATTTCAATGTCCAGAACTTTAATCGGTGGGAGACCATTACATTACCGTGGAATGTATTCCAATCTGTGGATTATCCAGACTATTATCCGGGTTCATACACTAATTTTAATATGCTTCTGAAAATAGATCCTGAAATAGCCCGCAATTTTGCTTTCGATAATATTCGTATTTGCAAAAAAGGGGATTGATCTGTATTTTGTAGTGAGGACGGTAATTAGGTAATATATATTGCTGTCCTCATTTATATTTTGATATAATTTGTTTTGTAATACTATTTACTAAATCTGATAAACAATATGAATTTGAAAGGATGTATGGCTGTGTGGGCTGTTTTAGCCATAGGAGGATATGCCCTGCAGTCTTGTAATACTGCTCCGGTCAAAGAGGTGTGGCTGGATGAACTTGGCCAAGACTCATGCTATGTGCAGGATTGGGGAACTGTTGAGATAAACCGTTCGGTCGTGCTTACACCATTGACAGTCAATGGTATCGTTTATGAGCGCGGTTTGGGGGCACATTCTATCAGTCGTATACTGTATGACTTGAAGAGTGAGGCTGTGTCTATTTCCGGACTTGCTGGTGCCGACGATAACAATAGGTTTGCCGGCAAGCTTCAATTTAAAATAGTCGGTGATCAAAAGGAACTTTGGAAAAGTGGGGTCATGAAGAAAGGGGATCCCGTTAAAGAATTCAATGTGAGTCTGAAGGGGGTCGATAAAGTCTTGCTTCTTGTAGAGGAGTGTGGTGATGGTATCATGTATGACCATGCGGACTGGCTGAATGTTAAGATAGAAACTCGCGGTGATGTGAAGCCTGTTCGTGCTTGGGCAAAACCCATCGCTAAAGAAAAGTATATTTTGACTCCGCCGGCTCCTGAGGTTCCGGTTATCAATAACCCGCTGGTTTTTGGTGTACGTCCGGGCAGTCCTTTCTTGTGGTCCATAATGGCTACAGGTGACCGTCCGATGATCTTTGAGGCAAAGGGGCTTCCGGAAGGAGTCAGACTGGACGAGAAGACAGGCCGTTTTACGGGTAAGGCAATGAAGGAAGGTGATTATAATGTTTTACTGAAGGCAACCAACAGCAAGGGAACTGCCGAAAAGGAAGTGACGGTCAAGGTGGGCGGTGAGATAGCCTTGACCCCTTCGATGGGATGGAACAGTTGGAATTGCTGGGGACTTTCCGTGGATGACCAAAAAGTGAGGGATGCTGCCCGCATGATGAGTGAGAAATTGCACGCGTACGGTTGGGAATATATAAACATTGATGACGGATGGGAAGCACCGGAACGTACCAAAGGCGGTGAAATCCTTTCTAATGACAAATTCCCGGATTTCAAGGCTCTGACCGATTATATCCACGGATTAGGACTGAAATTCGGTATTTATTCTTCTCCGGGTGCTACCACATGCGGTGGTCATGTAGGCAGTTATCAGCATGAGGAAATTGATGCCAGGACTTGGGAACGCTGGGGAGTGGATTACTTGAAGTATGACTATTGCGGTTATCTGGATATTGAAAAGGATTCGAAAGAAGAGACCATTCAGGAACCTTATATCGTTATGCGAAATGCTTTGGATAAGGTAAAACGTGATATTGTATTTTGTGTAGGTTATGGCGCTCCCAATGTCTGGAATTGGGCGGCTGAAGCAGGAGGTAATCAGTGGCGTACTACACGGGATATTACTGACGAATGGAATGTGGTGACTGCGATTGGGACCTTCCAGGATGTGTGTGCAGATGCCACGGCACCAGGTAGAAACAATGATCCGGACATGCTGGTGGTTGGCAAATTGGGGCAAGGCTGGGGAAGCAAGGTGCATGATTCTTACTTGACAGCTGATGAGCAATATTCCCACATCTCTTTGTGGTGCATTCTTTCTGCCCCTTTGTTGATCGGTTGTGATATGGCAAATATGGATGACTTCACACTGAATCTTCTGACAAACAATGAAGTGATAGCGGTCAGTCAGGATCCGATGGTGGCTCCGGCTAGAAAGATGCTTGTCAAGAACGGACAGATCTGGTCTAAGAAATTGTATGACGGTTCTTATGCGGTAGGGTTCTTCCATGTGGATCCTTATTTTATTCTTTGGGATCAAGATGATGCTGAATCCATGCAGATGCGTGACTATGAATTCGACTTTGATTTGAACCTGCTAGGTATTGAGGGGAAGGCGATGGTCCGTGATTTATGGAGGCAGAAGGACTTGGGAGAAGTGGACGGCAGTTTCCAGACTAAAGTGCCTTATCATGGTGTCACTTTCGTAAAAATAACCCCAATAAAATGAATTCTGTCAAATTTGGAGAAGAATGAAGAAATTATATTTATCCATCGCTTTTTTGCTGACTTTTACTTTCCAGGTCCCTGCGCAACTGCAGGGACTGGATGTGGTGAAAGTTCCGGAGGCACAGCAGCCATATTCCGGAGAGTACATATATATACCTGATGTGGACGGCTATAAGGCTCTGAAATGTGATTTTCATGTACATACTATTTTTTCCGACGGGGATTTGAAACCGGAAAACCGCGTATGGGAAGGGGCGATTCGTGGGTTGGATGTCATAGCTATCACGGATCATATTGAATATCGTCCGAACAGTTACATCAAAGCCGACCACAACGAATCTTATAGAAGGGCCAAGACTATTGAGGCAAGTTCTAAGGTTATAGTTATTCAAGGAGCGGAAATCACCCGCTCCAAACCGATAGGGCACATCAATGCCCTTTTCTTGAGCGATGCCAATGCGCTGGATGTGGATGACCCTTTGACTGCAATAGACAATGCTCTGGCCCAAGGAGCCTTTATCATGTGGAATCATCCGGGCTGGCCCAATGACACAAGCACTATCTATAAGGTACATGAAGAGCTTATCAGGCAGAAGAAAATTCATGGGATTGAACTGGTAAATGGCTTCGAGTACTACCCAAAGGCTTTTAATTACTGTAAGGATTACGGTTTGACATATATGGGAAACACTGATATACATGGCGTCTATAGGCAGACGTATCGTACGGATATACAAAGCGGTCCTATGACAGTTGTTTTTGCCAAGGAGCGTTCGGAGGAAGGGGTAAAGGAGGCATTGTTTGCCGGACGTTCTGTTGTGAAGTTTGGAGATATTCTGATTGGTTCTGAGAAGAATCTGACGGCCTTGGTAAAGGCCTGTCTGACATATGAGGTGAAGAATACGCATGATAACCAGGCGCTGGTGAAAGTCATGAATAAATCTACACTGAACTTTGAAATCCTGTTGGATAATAAGTCAGTTACCATATTAGGCAATGCAACCACTGAATTTAAGGTCCGCTTGAATGACAAGGCGAAGTTCACTAACACTTATATTACGGATAACAGCCAGCTGGTGATTGATGTGTCGTCTTTACGGTAGGGCTTGTCATAAACCTTTAATTAATTCGTATACTATGAAGAAAATTTTGATTATACTTTTAGCTTTTCTATCTCCTCCTTTTTTTATGGTGATAATGGGGGGATGGATTCATTGAGGCAAGAAAAGGTTTATGTTCATATGGACAAGCCTTTTTATCTGGTGGGTGATACCATTTGGATGAAGGGGTATCTGGTTGATGCGCGGACGCATAGGAACAGGATGTCCGGAGCCGTTTTCTGTATGTGGAATTGATCAGTGACAGAAATAAAGTGCTGCTCCGTAAGAAGATAATGGAGGAGAAGAGTATATTCCGTAATTTTTTTCTTGGAGGAAGATATTCCAGAAGGGGCGGTATAGGCTTCGTGCTTACACCAATCTTATGCGCAATGCAGATGAATCCTTTTTTATACGCGACAGTTTGCTGTCTATAAGGATACGGAATCCTTGCTTATGTTGAAGGTGAGGTATGAGAAGGAGAAGGAAAATAGGTACCTCATGCTACTTTGTTACGTCGTGATGGAGAACCATACTCCAAGAAAAGCGTAGAGTATATGGTCTGTACCAAGGATTCTAATAATAAAGTCTGTGTCGGAAGAACAAATTTGGCAGGTGATATACTGGCCACTTTTCAAAGCGAGCATGAGGGCATTGGCTACTTTTTATTATCTGCAACAGATGGCAATTCACTATACGGTTGCGTCTGACAGTTCAGACCAGGAAAAGCGCTTTAAATTGCTGCTAGCTGTATCCGATCGGGTTGCCTTGTCTGTCACTTAGGATGATTCTTTGATATACTATAGGATGTGTGTCCCTTTCTGTCTGCATGCTGGAAGAGAAGTTGGTATTGTTGCCCCACGTATGTGGGCAGGTCGTACATCGTAGTCATATCTCTACGATGGAACTGAGGTCTCATTTCCAAGAGGGAAATGCCGGAGGTGATTGTACACTTCACTGCATTCAATGCGGTGAAGAAGCTTTGACGGAACGCCTTGTCTTTGTCCGTCAGCATGCCTCTCTTTTTCAGATGTCAGTGTTGGGCTCTCCGACAAAGAGCAGGGCTTTTCTGCATCCGGCGTTGTCTGGGAATTCCTTATGGCAACCTGAATGGGCATAAGTTATTAGTGGCCATCGCTAAAGATAGATAGGGCAATTTCTGCATAACCCACGATTTCCCTGATATGAGGGGATTCATAATTACCCCTTTCTGGAAAAAGGCACAACACTATAAGATCCGGCTGAAGGAGGACACTTATCCATCAGTCCCCCGGCTTTTATGGAGGTCTATGGTCAGGGCTAAGGCTGCCGATATTTGTACGAAGTGAACAATAAGACTGTCAACGGGATGAAGGTGTATCAGCTTCCTGAGGTGACGATACAAGGAGAGTACACTGGTCCTGATTACTTTTATCAGTCCTTTTAAGGGCGATCACTGTTTGGGGGCATGAGTGTCTACCGATAAGTCTTGGTATAATTATGAATATATGAATAATAAATGTATAATAATAAAAAACGAGTATTATGAAAGGACGGATTTTGTGTTTTGTGATTGTAGTGTGTAGTTTTCTTGTTGCCCATGCTGATGGAGCTGACTCATTGGCGCTGACCCCTCCCATGGGATGGAACAGCTGGAACTGTTTCAGTTGTGATGTGAACGAACGGCAGATACGCGAGATGGCCGACCTGATTGTGGCAAACGGGATGCGGGATGCGGGTTATACTTATGTGAATGTGGATGATTGCTGGCAGGTGGGACGTGATGCGGATGGGAATATTGTGGTTGATTCGGTGCGTTTCCCTTCCGGTATAAAAGCTTTGGCAGACTATATACATTCCAAGGGATTGAAGTTCGGCATTTATTCCTGCGCTGGTTCACTGACTTGTGCCGGGCGTCCGGGGAGCCGTGGATATCAGTTCCAGGATGCTCGCACTTATGCGGAATGGGGTGTGGATTTTTTGAAGTATGACTGGTGCTTTGATGAGGGGCAGAGTCCTCAGGGAGCTTACCGTACCATGCGTGATGCCTTGAAGGCTAGCGGTCGTCCGGTGGTGTTCTCTATCTGTGAGTGGGGGAGCAGCAAGCCGTGGACATGGGCCAAAGGTATCGGCCACTTGTGGAGGACTACGGGGGATATTATCAATGCCTTTAAAGGTACAGTACATTGGGGCGGATGCAGTGTTGTGGATATCATCGATAAGAATGCGGATTTGTGGCCTTATGCTGGTCCTGGGCATTGGAATGACCCGGACATGCTGCAAGTCGGCAACGGAGTGCTGACTGCTGAGGAGAACCGTTCACATTTTACCATGTGGTGTATGCTGGCCGCACCGCTGTTGGCGGGAAATGACCTGAGGACTATGGACAGGGAGACGCTGTCCATTCTGACGAATAAGGATGTGATTGCTATAAATCAGGACAAGCTGGGCATACAGGGTCGTCGTTACATGAAAATAGAACAGCATGAGATATGGGTTAAGCAGTTGTCTGACGGGGAAGCCGCTGTATGCTTCTTCAATCGTGACGAACAGCCGTGGACATTCGAGTATCAGTTTGGGAAAGACAAATCCCATCTCCACTTTGCGGATATCCGGTTTTGGGAATTGGAGTATGATGTTTATGATATTTGGGACGGGAATAGGCATCTTGGCACCTCCAACGACAATCTGAGTTTCAAAGTCCCTGCGCACGGTGTTGTCTTGGTAAGACTTTCCCCTAAAAACAAAAAATAATAATTTGTCATGGTAAAACTACTTTTCAGTGTAATGTGTATACTCATGTCTGTTTCCGGCTTTGCCCAGGAGCAGATCAAGATCAAGCACGGCCCTTATCTCCAGAACCTAAAGGAAACGGAAGTGACAATAGTCTGGCTTTCGGATAAGCCTTCTATAGGTTGGGTGGAGATTGCTCCGGATGATGGTACGAGTTATTACCGTACTGAGCGTATCAAGTTTTTTGATACGGTCAATGGCGTGAAGAATGTTTCGGAATTGCATGCGGTACGTGCCACGGGCCTTGCTCCCGGTACTAGCTACCGTTACCGTGTCTATGCCAGGGAGGTGCTTTCCCGCAGGGGGGAGGAGGTCATATATGGCAATGCTACGGCTCCGAGTATCTATGACCGCCGAGGATTGAAATTTACCACCAATGACAGTAGCAAGTCCGTGGCCTCTTTTGTCATGCTGAATGATATTCATGGCAATACGGACTATATACCTAAATTGCTGGCCGCTGCGGACTTCAAGAAAACAGACATGGTCATCTATAACGGTGACATGCTCAATAACCTACTGGATGAGGAGGAGTTGTTTAAAGGCTTCATGGACATCTCCATAGATATGTTCGCTACCTGCAAACCGTTGTATTATGCCCGTGGAAACCATGAGACACGTGGCTCATTTGCCACTTCCTTTCATCGTTTTTTCTCTCCGAAGGAACCCCATCTGTATTTTTTGATACGGCAGGGACCTGCTTGCTTCATTTTCTTGGATACCGGTGAGGACAAGCCTGACTCTGATATTGAATATCATGGTATCACCGACTATGACAATTACCGTACACAACAGGCGGAGTGGCTTGCAGAAGCCGTTAAATCCAGAGAATTCCAGGATGCGTCTTTCAGGATAGTGATCGCCCATATGCCTCCTTTGCCTGAAACTGACATCTGGCACGGGCAGGCCGAGGTCTTGGACAAGTTCGTTCCGATACTGAACGAGGCTGGAGCTGACGTGATGCTGTGTGGGCATTTGCATGAATATTTTAATAACAAGCCCACGGACAAAGTGCATTTTCCGGTAATAGACAATTCCTCCAATACAGTTTTAAAAGGTGTCATAAAGAGGGATAGGCTGGATATTGAGATAAGGGATATGAGTGGCGGGATAGTGGATACAATTTCTATAATGGCCCGATAGTTTTGTTATTTGTTGTTTTGGAACTTGGAATAATAATATTTGATTTGAAATAATATGAGAAACATGCATGATGTAACTGTGAAATGGATTTTTTTTCTGCTTTTGGTTATGGCGGGAAAAGCTGCAATGGCTGAAGGAATTACCTCACCGGATGGAAACCTCCGGCTTGATTTTGTGGTGAACTCTTCCGGTGAGCCTGTGTATCGATTGTCTTATAAGAACAAAGCCGTGGTGAATCCATCGAAGCTGGGGTTGGAATTGCAGGACGATCCGGGCCTGATGGATGGTTTTACACTTGTGGAGGCCAAGACCTCAACATTTGATGAAACCTGGAAACCCGTGTGGGGCGAAGTGGCACAAATACGGAATCATTACAACGAGCTGGCTGTGAGGTTGGAACAGAAGGAACAGGACCGTCATATCGTCATCCGTTTCCGCCTTTATGATGACGGTTTGGGATTCCGTTATGAGTTCCCTTTGCAAAGAGGTCTGCACTGTTTTACGGTCAAAGAGGAGCATACCCAGTTTGCTATGACAGGGGACCATACCGCTTTCTGGATTCCCGGTGACTATGACACTCAGGAGTACGACTATACTGAGTCCCGTTTGTCCGAAATCCGCGGCTTGATGGATAAGGCGGTGACGGTGAATGCCTCCCAGTTTGTTTTCTCGCCTACGGGTGTGCAGACCTCCTTGCAGATGAGGACGGACGATGGTCTGTACATCAATCTGCATGAAGCGGCTTTGGTGGACTATTCCTGTATGCATCTCAACCTGGATGACAAAAAACTCGTTTTTGAATCGTGGTTGACGCCGGATGTTTTGGGAAATAAGGCCTATATGCAGGCTCCCTGCAAAACCCCGTGGCGTACTGTCATGGTGAGCGATGATGCCCGTGATATTTTGGCCTCCAAGCTTACCCTGAATCTGAACGATCCTTGTGCATATGAAGACGTCTCATGGATTAAGCCGGTGAAGTATGTAGGCGTGTGGTGGGAGATGATTACCGGCCAGAAGTCATGGAGCTATACGGATGAACTGATTGCCATGCGTTTTGGAGAAAACGACTATACTAAAATCAAACCGAACGGCCGGCATGGCGCCACTAATGAAAGAGTGAGACGCTATATAGACTTTGCCGCCGAACATGGTTTCGACCAAGTATTGGTGGAAGGCTGGAACGAAGGATGGGAAAGTTGGGGAGGGAGCTCTCGTGACTTCGTGTTCGACTTTGTGACGGCCTATCCCGACTTTGACGTGAAGATGCTGAATGCTTATGCACACAGCAGAGGGGTCAGGCTGATGATGCATCATGAGTCTTCGGCTTCGGTACGCAATTATGAACGCCATCTGGACAAGGCCTATCAGTTCATGGCGGATAATGGCTATAACTCTGTAAAGAGTGGCTATGTAGGCGATATAATCCCCCGTGGAGAACATCACTGCGGACAATGGATGAACAACCACTACCTCTATGCCATACAAAAAGCTGCCGAATATAAGATTTGTGTGAATGCGCACGAAGCAGTACGTCCTACCGGTTTGTGCCGTACCTATCCCAACCTGATTGGCAATGAATCGGCCCGTGGTACGGAATTTGAGCCTTACGACGGCAATAAGCCCTTCCATACCACCGTGCTTCCTTTCACCCGTCTGATTGGTGGTCCGATGGATTATACCCCGGGCATCTTTGACATTTACCTGAATTTTATGAATCATGACAATCACGGGCAGATTCATTCCACGCTGGCAAAGCAACTGGCATTATACGTCACCCTCTACAGTCCGTTGCAGATGGCTGCCGATTTGCCGGAGAATTATGAATCTCATTTGGACGCTTTCCAGTTCATCAAGGACGTGGCGGTAGACTGGGATGAGAGCAAGTATCTCGAAGCGGAGCCGGGAGACTATATCACCGTGGCCCGTAAAGCCAAGGGTACGGAGAACTGGTTTGTGGGAGGCATTACCGATGAGCACGCACGTACTTCAGCTTTTGTTCTTGACTTTCTGGAACCGGGCAGGCAATACGTAGCTACGCTTTATGCCGATGCCGAAGATGCTGATTTTGAAAAGAATGCTACAGCTTACCGGATTAGGAAAGGTATTGTGACGAACAAGAGCAAGATGAATGTGAAGCTGGCGCGCAGCGGTGGATTTGCCCTGAGCTTGACAGAGGCCACACCGGAAAATATGAAAGGAGTAAAGAAATGGAAATAGGTTGACCGTTAGATGCCATTTTTATTAATTAATTGAAACAATAATGCCTATGAAAACACTGAAACAGAAGATGCTCTCTGTACTCTTTGTGGGGTTGGCGATAGCATCGTGTACTCATGATTTCTCGGAGGGATTCCGTCCTCCAGAGATGAAGCTGACGGTATCGGAAGCCCGTACGGCATTTGAACGTGAAGCGGACGCTTTGGACATCGTTCCGTTTGGTGCGGGTGCTGTCACGCGTTCTTTGGATGATGACATTGTCATTACGCCTCTTTGGAATGAGGCTGTCAGTTTTTCCGATGCAGAGGGCGCTTATGTTGTTGTCCCTTTCAATCTGCCTTTAGGCAAGATTTTTGCAAGAAAGCAATTTGATGAGGAAATTCCCGAAGATGAGAAGTTTGCCAATACGGATATTCGCTTGTTTATAGAAAAGAAACATGAAAATGAGTATCTTTACAGCATAATCCATTTAACCGGTAATTATTCTTATGTCATGGAGGAAAGTAATGACATGGCCTCGTTGCGATTGGATGATCTGGCATCTTTCTCCGGCTCTATCCGTCATTACAGTCTGCAAGGTGAAATGATGTGGGGGGATATTTATCATCATGGGCGGATTGTGGGAAAAATTTCTGCTATACCTGAGCCAAGCAGAGAAGAGCTGGATTCTCTGAGAGACAACCGCGGCTCGGTCCGTCCTCGTGGTTATGTGACCCGCTGTGACCCTCATTTGGTGGAATATGAGATTTGTTATCATACGGGTTATCCTACGGCTGAAGGTATTGTAGAGACTCATGTAGAATGTCATTTTGAGTATCGTTGGGAGGAGTATTGTTATCAGATATGGGTTGAAGACGGTACGGACAATTATCGTTGTCCTAATTGCGGTGATCCTAATTGCAACGGTAGTTGCCGGCCTACCCCTCCAGATCCAGATGGAGGAGATGTTCAGCCGGTCTTATCTCAAAAGGCTCAGGCTATAAAGAAAAAGCTTGATGTCACATTTGCAGGTTTGATAGATAATATCAAGAAAGTGGTGAGAATGAAAGAGGGCAAGACCGGTGACGGCAATCTGGCTGAGGGCGTTTCAGACAAGGCAACCATTTCTGAAATATTATATAAGAATGTACCTTTGACTCTGACTTTCAACAGTTCGCTTACGGAATTGCAACTGATGATCGTGATGGCGCATGAATATACACATCTCGAATTGCTTGAGAAATCCAGAACCGCTGGCAGCAGCAATGAATTTGCACTTAAAGAGCCTGAATTGTTGTCAGCAATCAACAATTCGTCCGAGCCAACGGATTGGGGGAAGATAAATGACGGGCACCATGAATATATAGGCAGTCATGTGGACAAGATGGAAGAACGTTTACAAAGTGCTTTCCCCGGTCAGAGTGAGGACTTCTATAAGTATGGAAAATGGGGAGGAGGGGCTACGAGTTCTGATGCGTTTCTGAAATTGACGAAATCGGAGAGAGATAAAATTATCGAATATTTGACAAATAATAATTTATAATAATGCTTATGAAAAAGTTTATCTTGTTATATTTATTTACACTGTGTACTGTACTGTGTGCGTATTCTCAATCTGCTGTCTATGTGATTTTTACTCCTATAGAATCAGATACCAAAGGTGTAGAGCATTCCGTTTTTAATATTCATAATTTGGGCGGAGGTGTAGTTCATATTTTCACTATATTTGAACTTGCGAAAAATACTCGTAAAAAATTGTATTTTTATAGATTTGAGTATGATAATCGGAAGGACAACGTTGATAATCCATTCCAAGTTAAGTCCAAAGACTTTTTAAACTCTGTCAATCTTGTAGATTGGGATTTGGTAGAAGGTAAGACCAATGCCGAGTCTAAATATAAATATATAATGTCTCATGATAAAATATATTTTATAGACCGGAATGAGTCTACGAATGATTCTGTGAAAATATATCCTGTAAAACGATGGGTTCCTAAGTATTAATGTTGTAGAAGCCGGTTGATAGCTTATAATTTATTTATCTAACGGTCGCTTATTCATAATATGGCTTTTAGCCGGCTTTTATCTTTAGTATATTGTATTTCTGCCATATAAGGTACTTTGTAAATATGCTGAGGGCATAAACGAACTCTCATTGATAAAGTCAATGTCTGTTGGTTTGTAACCACCAAGTAGACATGTTGTTAGCTAAAAAATAACGCTTATGAAGAAACTTATCCTATTACATCTATTTACACTATGTACTGTGCTGTGTACGTATTCCCAATCTGCTGTCTATGTGATTTTCACTTCTACGAACTCGGATGATAAAGGTGTTAATAATCTTATTTTTGATGTTCAGGATTGGGATAGGGATGCAGGGCATCTATTTAGTATATTTGAACGTGCTAAAGATACTCGTAAACAATTGTATTTTTATGATTTTATATATAAAAACCATAAGGACAACGTTGACAATCCATTTCAGGTTAAGTCCAAAGACTTTTTAAACTCTGTCAATCTTGTAGATTGGGATTTGGTAGAAGGTAAGACCAATGCCGAGTCTAAATATAAATATATAATGTCTCATGATAAAATATATTTTATAGACCGGAATGAGTCTACGAATGATTCTGTGAAAATATATCCTGTAAAACGGCGTGTCCCTAAGTTCTAATGATAAATAAAATCTGTATATTCCAACGCAATGAAAAAGCTCTATCTTAGTAAAGAACTTTTATTGGGTGGGGCAATAATTGCAGCACCGTTGTGCAGCTTGGTGATGACGGGCGTATTCCAAAATGATATGCCATTGTTCCCACTCTTGATTATTTGCCTGCTGACGCTTTTCTTCCGACTGCTATTGTTTTTGAAGACTGGCAGAAAGATAAAAGAAGTCCGTCTGACAGCTTGTGACATAGCCGTTGCTCTGTTTATAAGCTATATCTTCCTGCGATGGCTACTGCAAAGGGAAGATGTTGCGGAGCTTTCAATATTCAGATGGTTTCTGTTTGCAGTGGTTTATATTTTGGCGCGAACGGTGAATCATAAAGAAACGCTTTTTTCAGCGTTGATATTATCTGCATCATTACAAGCGGTTGTGGCCCTTTTGCAAAAAGTGGGTTGTTTGTCGAGTCTCCATCCTCTGTTTGATGTGACGGGCACTTTCAACAATCCGGGACCGCTGGGCGGGTATCTTGCTGTGGGATTGGTTGTTGCCGTTTTATTGTATGCGTCCTCTTTTCGGCATTGGAGTACGAGAACTGTCTTGAAAGTAGCTTCGATAGGTGTTATGGGAACTGCATTTTATTGGGCTGATTCACGCGCCGGTTTGCTGGCAGTTGCGGCAGGATTGCTGATGGCTTATGGGGGGAAGATGAAATTTTTCGGATGGCGTGGACGTGCGTGGTGTGTGTGTCTGTCGGTGGCGGCTGTTGCATTTGTTTGTATCCTGTTGTTTGCCTATCGCCCGTTGTCGGCCAATGCCAGGTTGCTGATATGGCGGGTCTCATCGGATATGGTGATGGACAAGCCCTTATTGGGACACGGTGTAGGGGCGTTTGAAAAGAAATACATGTTCTATCAGGCGGATTATTTCAGAAATCATCCTCAATCCGATTTTCTGAATGTAGCCGACAACGTGACTTATCCCTATAATGAACTGTTGCATATTGCAGTGGAAACCGGAATGTGCGGGCTTGTTTTGTTCCTGCTGGTGGCGGTGTCACCGTTTGTCTTTTCTGATGAAAGGACATTGAAGGCCGTATTGGCTGCTTGGCTGATATTCGCCATGTTTTCATATCCGGTCAATGTGGTGCCACTTATGATGAACTTTGCATTGTTCACAGGATTGTGTCGTGGCAAAACTGTGTCTGTTCTGGGTGTAAACAGAATTTTTTGTGGAATTGCTGTTGTTCCTCTTATGGGGTTATTGGCGGTGTGTGGCCATGTAATGTTGTTTTTCTGTGAAAGTTCAACATTGTTGATTGACGTGCTTGGCAGGAAGGTTAGGAATGTGGAGCAGGTGGATTTGTTACAAAAGCTGCCGCTTTCTTGCGAAACATATTGTATGCGCGGTGATATATATCTGGAACGGAAAAGCTATGGGCAGGCCGAGGAGTCTTATAAAGTTGCTGCAGAAATGATTCCTACACGTATACGCCCCAACTATAAACTGTGGAATCTGTATCTGTTGCAACAAGATACTGTGAATGCCCGAAAGATGGCTTTGCATATTCTGGCGCAACGGGTAAAAGTGGAGAATACATTTTCCATTAAGGTGAGGGGGAGGATGAAACAGTTTCTTGATGAAATAGATTAAAAATGATGGCGGGATTTATATTGCGGAAATATTTTAGGAATGGAGGCTTCAACGTGATTTCAGGGCTTGTTGCGGTCTTGCTTGCCTGTTCCTCCTGCTTTTCTGATTTGAAATTGGAACGGGCTCTTGTGGCTGCTGAAGAGAACAGGTCCGAGCTGGAAAAGGTGTTGAAGCACTACTCTTTGGACAGTCCTGACCGCCAGAAATATAAGGCGGCGGTTTATTTGATAAGGAATATGATGGACTGCTATTCCTTGGATTATGTGTATGGGGATGAGTACGTGCGTGTGATAGATTCTCTGAGCAATATAAACGGGACTCCCGTGCAGGAGGATTTTATGCGGGATGTTGACAGTATAAGCCGGTGCTTGAACAGAAAGATACTTCAAAGCGGTTCGGTGATAAAATGTGATTTGAGACATCTTACTGCCGGGCAGTTGATAAGACACATTGACATGAGCTTCGAGTCGCTGCGTTATCCTTGGACGAAGGAACTGGATTTTTCGGATTTTTGCGAATATGTACTGCCGCATAGGATAGGGCATGAAAGACTGGAAGAGTGGATGACAGACTATAGGAACAGCATGAAGGTCGCTCTTGACTCGTTTGCAAGGACCGCTATGGCCGATTCCTGCATTTGCAGTTATTATCTCCGCAAATATGCGGAAAGGGATTTCTTTTATACGACGATTGTACCGGAGCTTTCTCCATCGTCACTGCTTTATTCTACGATTGGCTTGGGAAACTGCAAGGAGTTACAGGCGTTGACTGTCTATTCGTTAAGAAGCCTTGGCATTCCTGTTGCCATTGATTTCACTCCCCAATGGGGAAAAAGGAGTTTGGGCCACAGCTGGTGTACACTGATCGGCAAAGGTTATCAGCTTCCGTTTCTTTTTTACGACAAAGTACCTTTGGGTGAACACCTTGCGGATATGCGGAAGCGTGACGGGCTGGCAAAGGTATACAGAAGGATGTATAGCGAACAAGAGGGCACATTGGCAAGCCTTTTGCCGCAGGAGGAGATTCCCCCACTGTTTGAGGACAAGCATTTGAAAGATGTCTCCGAGCTCTATTTCACTCCGGTGGCGGCAACGGTAAACTTGTCGTTCTCGCCTCCTGAAAAGAAGGAGTATGCTTATTTGTCTGTGTTCAATAATAAGGGATGGATTCCCATAGACTGGGGCCGTATCAAGAATGGAAAAGTTGAATTCAAGAAGGTCGCAAAGGGTAATGCTTACCTGGCCACTTATTACCATCGGGGCAAGACGTACCCGGCATCGAATCCCTTTATTGTGGAGGAGAACGGTGATACAAGGTTATTGGCCCCTGATGTCAACTCCTTTACTTCTGTTTTTTTAAGGCGGAAATATCCCGACAAGAAGCATGTCTATGAATTGTCAAGGAGTCGGACGGTAGGAGGCCGTTTTCAGATAATGGCTGATGTCTCCGAGCGATTTACCGATGTATGTACGATAGATGAATTCCCGGAAACACTGGCTCCGGTTTCGATTGTATTTGATACTCCTGTGGAGGCAACGGCACTCAGATACCTGTCTGCTCCTGACTCGAATGTCTTTCTGGCAGAGCTGGAATTGTATGACGAGCAGGATAACTTGGTTGAGGGGGAGATAATCGGTACGGATGGTAGTTGGTATGGCAATGGCCGTGACAAATATAAAGTGTTTGACCATGATATGTTGACCTACTTTGATGCGCCTGTATCCTCTGGTGGTTGGGTAGGACTGTCATTCGGTCGCGTCCGGAAAATAAAGAGGATAGTATATGCTCCTTACAATGATGATAATGGGATAAACAAGGGGGAGCTGTATGAATTGTTCTATTTTGATGCGGGCTGGGTTTCGCTGGGAGAGAAGTATGGTGACAGTTCGTATACAATGAACTATGACAGGGTGCCTCGGAATGCCTTGCTTCTGTTGAGGAACAAGACGAAAGGACAGGAGGCGTATATTTACACAGGAGGATGGAAAGCATGAATGGTGGTGAATCTGATATGAATCATGAAATGAATGATACGGTTTCCTTATTGTTGATGGTGACGATGTTCCAGTCTGTAGCCAGCCTGCTAATAGGGATATTCGGCTATAGCAGAAACTTTGCCGTTTTCGGTGTTGCTTTCCTTATGGTCGGATTTGTAATGCGGTGGGCCGCTCAATTTTTAATGATAAGTTTTCATTGGTGTTTTATTAAAATTGAGCCACTAATGTAGCTCCTTCTAACTCCTGACTATAAGGAATGCAGGTTAAATCAAAGAACCGTATGCTTGGAACTTTAGCCTCAATCTTTAGCTATTCCCGTTTCAATCATTAACAGAAAACATTCAAACTATTAAAGAAAAACTTTCGAAGTATAAAGGATAAAGTGGGTAGATATAGGGAGAAAAAGTGCTCTTCAGTCTTGGTCTGTCTATCCCAAGCCTTGGGATAGACAGACCAACCCCTGGGATACATGTCCGCAGGCTGGGGATAAACTTTGTGTAACATAACTCCTGAATAGGGATTGTGCAGGCTGTGTTATTCATAATTGGAGGAAAAGAAGTTTCATTGCCTTCCCCGATAAATAGGGCGATACAGAAAAAAGGTGAAGGATGTGCAGGCTGACAGCAGAAAGATTATTTCAGAGAACATAGTTGCCGACAGGTCAAAGCTAAAGATTATTTGTGTATTTTTGCACCGAATTTATTTCGGTAGGATACCTTATGAGAGGCAATACCGGGGGAAAAAGCGCAAAGCAATGAATATAACTGAACTGCAACAATCTTATGCTTCCCATCCCAATGTAGAGGGGGTGTGCAGGCTTCTGAAAGATAACTCTGTCCGTCACCTATATTGCGGAGGTTTATATGCCTCTGCCGCTTCTTTGTTTTCGTCTGTATTGGTTCAGCGGGCTACTTGTCCGCTCGTTTTCATTCTGGGCGATATGGAGGAAGCCGGTTATTTCTATCATGATTTGACGCAGATATTGGGGACAGAGCAGGTATTGTTTTTTCCTTCTTCATTTCGCCGCGCCATCAAGTACGGGCAGAAGGATGCGGCAAACGAAATACTCCGTACAGAAGTGCTGAGTCGCCTGCAAAAAGGAGAAGAGGGGCTTTGCGTGGTGACCTATCCGGATGCGCTGGCCGAAAAGGTGGTCTCTCGTAAGGAACTGGGGGAGAATACACTGAAACTGCATGCAGGCGAGAGGGGGGATATGGACTTTGTGACGGACGTATTGCGCAGCTACGGTTTCGAATATGTGGATTACGTTTACGAGCCGGGGCAGTATGCCGTTCGTGGCAGTATTATCGACGTCTTTTCCTTCTCTTCCGAATATCCCTTCCGTATAGACTTCTTCGGCGATGAGGTGGAAAGCATCCGTACCTTCGAGGTGGAAACACAGCTCTCGAAGGAGAGGAAAGAAAGCATCGTGATAGTTCCCGACTTGAGCCATAGCCTGGAAAAAAGGGGAAGCGGCGGCATGGTGTCGTTCCTCGATTTCCTTCCGTCGGACAGCTTGCTTGCCATGCGCGATTTCCTCTGGCTACGCGAACGCATCCAGACCGTGCACGACGAATCGCTCACCCCACAGGCCATCGCTGCCCGTGAGTCGGAGGAGAATGGAGCCATCACGCTGGAAGGCAAGCTGATTGATGGTGGCGAGTTCACCCTGCGCGCCCTCGATTTCCGCCGGATGGAGTTTGGCAACAAGCCCACCGGAACACCGGATGCCACCGTCTCGTTCCATACTACGGTACAGCCTATCTTCCATAAAAACTTCGACATGGTGGCGGAGAGTTTCCGCGAATACCTCTCCCGTCACTACACCATCTACATATGCAGCGACAGCCTGAAACAGACCGACCGCATCCGTGCCATCTTTGAGGACCGTGGAGACAACATATCCTTTACCGCCGTAGAACGGACACTGCACGAAGGCTTTGCCGACGACACTTTACGTATCTGTATCTTTACCGATCATCAGCTGTTCGACCGCTTTCACAAGTATAACTTGAAGAGCGACAAGGCACGCAGCGGCAAGGTGGCCTTGAGCCTGAAGGAGCTGAACCAATTCACCCCCGGCGACTATGTGGTGCATACCGACCACGGTGTGGGGCGTTTTGCCGGACTGGTACGTATCCCCAACGGTGACACCACGCAGGAGGTGATGAAGATTGTCTATCAGAACGAAGATGTGGTGTTTGTCTCCATCCACTCTCTGCACAAGGTTTCCAAGTACAAGGGAAAGGAGGGTGAAGCGCCCCGCCTCAACAAGCTCGGCACCGGAGCCTGGGAGAAGCTGAAAGACCGCACCAAGACGAAGATAAAGGATATTGCCCGCGACTTGATAAAACTCTACTCGCAACGCCGCGAGGAGAAGGGTTTCCAATACAGTCCCGACAGCTTCCTGCAACGGGAGTTGGAAGCCTCCTTCATCTATGAGGATACCCCCGACCAAAGTAAGGCTACTTCCGACGTGAAGGCCGACATGGAGAGTGCCCGTCCGATGGACCGCCTGGTGTGCGGTGACGTGGGCTTCGGCAAGACGGAGGTGGCTGTTCGTGCCGCTTTCAAGGCTGTGGCGGACAATAAGCAAGTGGCTGTACTGGTGCCCACTACCGTACTTGCCTATCAGCATTTCCAGACCTTCAAGGAGCGATTGAAAGGCTTGCCTTGCCGGGTGGAGTATCTGAGTCGTGCCCGCACCGCTGCTCAGGCAAAGGCTGTAGTGAAAGGGCTTGCCGAAGGGGAAGTGAATATTCTTATCGGTACCCACCGTATCCTGGGAAAAGACGTTAAGTTCAAAGACCTTGGTTTGTTGATTATTGATGAGGAGCAGAAGTTCGGCGTCTCCGTCAAGGAGAAACTTCGCCAATTGAAGGTGAATGTGGATACGCTGACCATGACGGCTACACCCATTCCCCGTACCTTGCAGTTTTCGCTGATGGGTGCGCGCGACTTGAGCGTCATCCAGACACCGCCGCCTAACCGCTATCCCATCCAGACGGAAGTGCACACCTTCAACGAGGAAATCATTGCCGACGCCGTCAATTTCGAGATGAGCCGTAACGGGCAGGTATTCTTCGTGAATAACCGTATTTCCAATCTGTTTGAGTTGAAGACCATGATAGAGCGGCACATTCCCGATTGCCGTGTCTGTATCGGACACGGACAGATGGAGCCTGCCGAACTGGAGAAGATAATCTTTGATTTCGTCAATTACGATTACGATGTGCTGCTTGCCACTACCATCATCGAAAGTGGCATCGACATACCCAATGCCAATACCATTATCATCAACCAGGCGCAGAACTTCGGCCTCAGTGATTTGCACCAGATGCGCGGACGTGTGGGGCGGAGCAATAAAAAAGCTTTCTGTTACCTGCTGGCACCACCTTTGTCCTCCCTTACTCCCGAAGCAAAGCGGCGTCTGCAAGCCATCGAAAACTTCTCCGACCTGGGCAGTGGCATCCACATTGCCATGCAAGACCTTGACATCCGTGGTGCAGGCAATATGCTCGGTGCCGAACAGAGCGGTTTCATTGCTGACTTGGGCTACGAGACTTATCAAAAGATTCTCTCCGAAGCTGTGCATGAACTGAAGACCGACGAGTTTGCCGACCTTTATGCCGAAGAACTGAAAGCAGACGGAGGCGTCATCAGTGGAGAACAGTTTGTCGACGAATGCCAGGTGGAAAGCGACCTTGAACTTCTGTTGCCTGCCGATTACGTGACTGGCAGCAGCGAGCGTATGTTGCTCTATCGCGAGTTGGACGGATTGACACTCGACAAGGATGTGGATGCTTTCCGTTCCCGCCTCGAAGACCGCTTCGGCCCGATTCCTCCCGAAACGGAAGAACTGCTGCGCATCGTTCCCTTGCGACGCCTGGCTGCCCGCCTCGGCGTGGAGAAAGTCTTTCTGAAAGGTGGGCGCATGTCCCTGTTCTTCGTCTCCAATCCGGACAGCCCGTACTATCAGAGCCAGGCTTTCGGTAAGGTCATTGCCTACATGATGAAATATACCCGTCGTTGCGACCTGCGCGAGCAGAACAACAAACGGAGTATGCTGGTGAAGGATGTCAGGACGGTGGAAGAAGCTGTCTGTGTGTTGCAGGAGGTAGTGGCAATGCAGGTGGAGGAGTAACTGTTGCCACTCCTGCCACTAACGTCCGAACTGCAAGGAGAATCCCAAATTGAAGAAAGTGATGTTGTTTTTGAACCAGCTATGATCTACTCCGTCATCATAGCCGTCCGTGTTGTAAAGTCGTGCATCGGGGTTGGCAAACCAGTCTGCTGTTAGGAAATCACAGCGAATCATACCCGAGAGTTTACAGCTGATGCGGAACTCATAGCCTGCAGCGAAAGTTATTCCACAATATCCTTTATGGAAAAGGTGTCCGTTCCGTTCACCGCGTTTATATGTCCGTTCTTGATAGTTCATATACCCGATGCCGAATGATAGGAACAGTCCTTGATTACCGTTGCTCCACAAGGGACGGTATGTGATGTTGGGGCGTATGCAGTGCAGATGTGCCTTATCCGGCAGGCGGGCCATGCGCAGATAGTCATATTGAAGTCCCATGGCAAATAGGGGCGTGATGTAGTAGCGGCCTTCTGTCATGAGGTCATATCCCACCCGGTTGCCGTTCTTGCTGAAGAAGTCGTTGCGGTTTCCTTCTACATGGGGCAAGGAAACACCGCCACCAAGGATGATGCTGTAATTTTGCGGTAGGCATTCGCTTTGTGCCAGCATCCCTGTCACTCCGATGGAGAGTAGGGATAGACAGAGGAGGAATCGTTTCATGCAGTTGCTGTGAGTTTCTTGGAAATATCGTATTTTTATCGTTTCCCGTATAGCTTGTCTATCAAATCCGTCCGTCCTATCCGCCGCAGTTCGTTTATGATGTTCCTGCGCTCTTCGGGTTTGTACCAGAAGAAGAATTGGCGTTGAGCCAGTTTCTCGCGCTGCGTTTTGGCACTGAATACCGGTTCCAGCGTATAAGGATGGAAGCCCGTGTACCATGCTTCGGTGGCAACGGTCATGGGAGTAGGGGTAAAGTCTTGCACTTGCTCCAGATGGAAGTCCAGTCGCTTGGTGATGACGGCAAGCTCCGCCATATCCTCTTCCTTGCATCCGGGATGACTGCTGATGAAATAAGGGATGAGTTGTTGGCGCAGTCCTTCTTCACGGTTAATTCTGTCGAATATCTTCTTGAACTCACCGAACTGGCTGAACGGAGGCTTGCGCATGATGTTGAGCACGCGGTCTGACGTATGCTCCGGTGCTACCTTCAGGCGACCGCTGACATGGCGGGCAATGAGCTCGCGGGTATATTCCTGCGTACTTTTGTTAGTGTTCGGGTCCTTGCTCTGGTGCAGCAGCAGGTCATAGCGTACACCGCTGCCGATGAACGACTTCTTGATGCCGGGCAGGGCATCTACGGCATGATAGATGTCAAGCAGCGGACGGTGGTCTGTATTCAGATTGGGGCATACCTTGGGGTAGATGCACGACGGACGCTTACATTTCCTGCAGACGGCCTCATCCCGTCCCTTCATGCGGTACATATTGGCCGACGGGCCTCCCAAGTCACTTAAGTAACCCTTAAAGTCGGGCAGCTCCATGATAGCTTTCACCTCTTTCAGAACGCTTTCCTTGCTACGGCTTACGATGAACTTGCCCTGATGCGCGGAGATGGTGCAGAAGGCACACCCTCCGAAACATCCGCGATGCAGGTTGACGGAGAACTTTATCATGTCGTATGCCGGAATACGTTTTCCCTTGTACTTGGGGTGGGGCAGGCGCGTATAAGGCAAGTCGAAAGAATGGTCGAGCTCTGCCTCCGTCAGGGGAGGATAGGGGGGATTGACTACCACTGTCTGTTTGCCGACCTTTTGTAACATGCGGGATGCTGTATATTTGTTGCTTTCCTCCTCGATATGACGGAAGTTGGCAGCTTCTTTCTTTTTATCCTTCAGACATTCTTCGTGGGAAAAGAGGGTAATATCTCCTTCTTCTGCAGCTACCTCCTTGTCGAGATAGACCATTTGCGGAATATCGGCAATGAGCTGTTTGAAGCCTTTGGTGTCCATTATTTGTTGGCATTTCAGCCTATTCGCAAGTTCCACCACCGGTTTCTCTCCCATGCCGTAGATGAGTGAATCGGCACCGCTGTCGAGGAGGATACTGGGGCGTACACGGTCTTGCCAATAGTCGTAGTGCGTCAAACGGCGCATACTTGCCTCGATGCCACCTAGTATGACGGGGACATCGGGAAATAGTTGTTTCAATATCCGGGTATATACAATGGAAGGATATTCGGGGCGCATATCCGGACGTGCGTCCGGTGTATATGCGTCATCACTGCGCAAGCGTTTGTTAGCAGTGTATTTATTGACCATCGAATCCATGCAGCCGGGACTGATGCCGAAAAACAGACGGGGGCGTCCCAGTTTCTTGAAGTCGCGTAAGTCGTCGCGCCAGTTCGGTTGGGGGACAATGGCTACGCGTAGTCCTTCCTCTTCGAGGATACGACCTATGACGGCGGCTCCAAAAGACGGATGGTCCACGTAGGCATCA